>Ga0315284_10007142_pt1 | contig 15939 bp, 18 predicted proteins | sample YL17G09_16_MG_FD_203696 | JGI IMG/M metagenome (GOLD analysis project Ga0315284, IMG submission 203696) | Sediment microbial communities from Yellowstone Lake, YNP, Wyoming, USA - YL17G09_16 | ecosystem: Environmental > Aquatic > Freshwater > Lake > Sediment | place: USA: Wyoming | collected... | reverse complement strand
ACATCGGACGAGAATGAGACGTCGTGGAAGATTCGGACGGTAATGCGCCGTGGAGGTGTACCATGAGACCAAAGGTGATGGTACGAATGGGCGATCTGGACCGCAGCGTTGTGTTGAACAGTGTTCTTCGCCTGCCCCGCTAGGGCGACGGCGTGATGGAGTGCTGAGGAGGTACTTATGAATATCAGGAAACCTGCAGTTACTGCTAGCAAGATGACTCCTGTCGAAATGTGGGCTTTTGAACGGCTGACCAGGTTCCCGCGCTAGGGGGGGACGTGCCTGCGTCGAAGAAGGATCTCGAATCGAAGAAAGATCTGGAGCGCGCGGTGATCGAAGACCTTGGGTCGACTGTCACCGCGTCGACGTCAGAGGAGCAGAAACTCGAGGCTCTTCGCATCAAGACGTTCGCCAGTGCTGTCAGGACCAGAGTGCTGGTCGCGTTCAGCACCTGCAGTGGCAGTTCAGGAGTTTCGGTGAAGCAGCTGTCAGAGAGGCTCGGCATGTCCCACGGCACCGTCTTCTACCACGTGAAGCAGCTTCAGAAGGCTGAATTCATCGAGGAGGCTGGTACGCGAGAGGTCAACGGCATCCTGGAGCGGTTTTACCGACCCGTCAAGCGACTCGTGCGGATCTCGCCGGAGACCGCTGCCCGGATGGATATCCCCATCAACATCTACTTCGAGGAAATGTACCAGCAGACTCGCAAGCCCGTAGGGCGACGAAGTCTCCTGAGCGAGGAGATCTTCGTGAACGAACAGGAGCGCAACGAATTCCTGCAGCGCTACGTCAAGCTCTGCGCCGAGTATAGCACTCCGGGTGGGGGCAAGATGCATCTTGCAGCCGCATCTGTCACGTATGAGGTCCGGGAGGATCCGGACCACGCTCCCTGCACCGATAGCGCGGAGCCCCGCTCCGACAAAGGGGCATAGGAGCTGAAAAGGACTCTGCGCCGCGAACTTGCTGGCATGAGAGCGCACAGGCCGGCGACACAGTGTCAGCAGACAAGGCTGCCACTCGCGCCGTCTCTCTGGGCGCAACTCCTTTCCTCCGGGACTTGACGAAGAGTCCCGGAGGTTTTCCTTTGAGTCCTAATAGAAACCGTCGACGATCACAAGGACGCCATCTCGCCTGAGCACGCGACTGAGTTCGTGAGCCATCTGCGCTCCCAGCTCCAATTGTGAATACCGTTGGTGTCAGGCACCAATAGCATTCACAATTGCGTTGCGGCGCTCCTGACGTATCCTGAACGCAGGGCGGCCGTGGATGGCCTGCCAGTGGAGGAACGCTGATGTGCAGGATGTTCGGAATGGTCGCCACGACGCCGTAATCAATAGCTCCATGGATTACCGAGGTCGAACCTTCACTACGTTCACTGGCGGTTGCCGACAAATCCGGTGAGGCCAATCCTGACGGTTGGGGTATCGGATGGTATGACGGTGAACAGGAGTGTCCCCATGTTGTCAAGGAACCGGGACCTGCGAACGAATCGCCACTCTTCGAGCTGACCGCTCGCGAAGTCAGTGCGCGCATTGCTCTTGCTCACATCCGCCGCAGCAGTGGTACATCTCGCCGGCTGGTCAACACGCACCCGTTCGTCGCGGGCCGCTGGGCATTCTGCCACAACGGGCACTGCTCGGGCGAACGTCTGATGGAGCATCTCCTGCCCAAGTTCAGGAAGGGCCTCGAGGGCGAAAACGACAGTGAAGTCTATTTTGCCTTGCTGCTGCAGCATCTCGAGTCGGCGACCGACCCCCTCGACGCCCTGAGGGGTGCCGTCCACGAGGTCGCGTCCGTCGGGGACTTCACCGGCCTCAACTTCCTCCTGTGCGACGGACAACGCATGTACGCCTTCCACTACAGCACGGATCCGGAGCGACACAGCATGTACCTGCAGCACCAGAGTGGCAGGGAACTCGTGGCCAGCGAACCCCTGGGCACCGGTTCCTGGGACGAGTTGCCCAACGGCTCGCTGGCTGTCCTGACGCTCGCCGGACACACGCTCGCGTCTCTGATCTGAAGCCAGGCCGTACGGACCGGCCCGCAGAAAGACTTGGCGGTTCCCTGGAAGCCGTTTCTTTGCTTTTTGGAGGCGTTTGTCTACCATATGGCATGTGGTTGAGGTCATACCTGGAGGTACCTTGATGGTACTCTGGAAAAGCATCGTGCTCGGAATTATGCAGGGGCTGACCGAGTTCCTGCCTGTCAGCAGCTCGGGTCATCTGGTCGTCTGGTCGGGGATCCTGAAGGCCGACTCGACGCTGGCCTTTGATGTGGCCTTGCACTTCGGCAGCCTCATCGCGCTGGCCATCTTCTTCTGGGGTGACATTCTGGGCCTGTTCCGGGGATTCCTCTACACGTTCCGTGGCAGCCTGTCTCATGAAGAGGCGCGCAAGCGCAACATGTTCTGGCTCATTGTGGCGTCCATCATACCGTCTGGAGTCGTCGGCGTGCTGTTCAGTGCGACCATAGAGAAGGCCTTCGCCAGCTACTACGTCGTAGCGGCCATGTTCCTCGTCACAGCCGTCCTGCTGCTTCTACAGCATTTTTCGTCGACGACCAGAACCATCCGCGAGGTCGGCTGGAAGGATGCGCTGGCCATCGGTATCGGTCAGGTTTTTGCGCTGCTGCCGGGTCTTTCGCGCAGTGGCACCACGATGTCTGTCGGCGTCTACAGGGGTCTCAAGCAGGAGGATGCCGCCCATTTCAGCTTCCTGATGGCCATCCCGACCATCGCGGGCGCCGCGATCTTCAAGCTCAAGGACTTCCTGAAAGCGGGGATGTCCTCAAGCACCCTCACTGAAGTCGGCATCGGTGTCGTCGTCAGCGTGCTGACCAGCCTCGTCGCAATCGGGTTGCTGCTCAAGGTTGCGCGGAAAGGCAAGATGCAGTGGTTTGGGCTCTATTGCGTTGCCGCGGCAGTTTTCACGTTTGCAGCCCACTATTTCGGACTTATCTGAGCCCTGCCTGGTGCGCAGGAATCGGGTTGAGGGTACAACAATGGAATGTACTACGTGAAAGGGGAGTGTGACCTATGTTCGAAAAAGCAACCGACAAGAACAACATTGGCGATCTTGCACTGTCGCTGGGTATCTGCGACGAGGAAGTCGATTTCTTTGGCAGGTACATGGCCAAGATCGACTACCATATTCTCAATCGCTTGCGGGACAAACCGGATGGCAAGTACATCGATGTGACAGCTATCACGCCGACACCGTTTGGCGAAGGCAAGACTGTCACGACCATTGGGCTGGGCATGGCGCTGAACAAACTGGGATTCAAGACGGTCAACACACTGCGTGAACCGTCCATGGGTCCAGTCTTCGGTATCAAGGGTGGTGGAACGGGTGGCGGCAAGTCTTCTCTCTTTCCGATGGAGCAAATCAACCTGCACTTCACGGGTGACATTCATGCAGTAGAGACAGCAACCAACCTGCTGGCCGCGGTGGTGGACAACCATATCTCTCAGGGAAACGAACTGGACATCGATCCTCAGAGCATCAGCTGGCGCCGGACCATGGACGTAGAAGACCGGTCGATGCGCGAGCTGACGATTCAGCTCACGGAGAAGCAAAATGGCATCAAGACAGAGACGACGTACGAGACCGGCTTCGACATTGCCGCCGCTTCGCCCATCATGGCCATCATGGGTTTGACGACAGGATTCGATGATCTGCACGAGCGCTTGTCGGAGATTGTCGTTGCGCGCAGCCGCAGCGGAGCGGCCGTGACGGTCGCGGACCTGCATGCAACCGGGGGTCTGGCTGCTGTCCTCAAGGATGCCATTTACCCCAACCTGGTTCAGACTGAAGAAGGCACGCCGGCCTTTGTTCACATCGGACCATTCGCCAACATCGCCTTTGGCAACAACTCAGTGCTGTCCGACCGTACTGCACTGAAACTTGGTGACTATGTCGTGACAGAGAGTGGGTTTGGTGCCGACATGGGTTTCGAGAAACTCATGGACATCAAGATCCGACAGGCCGGTATGAAGGCGCCCGACTGTGTGGTCATCGTTGCCACGATCCGTGCGCTCAAGATGCACGGCGGTGCGTTCACTGTCAGGCCAGGCAAGAAGCTTGATCCCGCTCTTGTTTCAGCTGTCAACATGCCGGCACTTGAGCTGGGCTGCCAGAACCTCCGGGTGCATATCGAGAACGTTCGTTCCTATGGTCTGCCAGTTGTTGTCGCTATCAACCGATTCCCGGACGACATCGCCGAAGAGGTAGGGATGGTTCAGGCCAAAGCGCTGCAGTTTGGTGCGCTGGCCGCCGTTCCGCACACGTTCTTTTTGGATGGCAGCGAGGGTGGCCTGGAACTGGCACGCGCTGTCCAGGAAGTGGCATCGACATCCAAGGGGGGTGCTATCCACTATCCTTATGAGTTGACCGATACCATCGAGGACAAGATGCGCAAGCTGGTCCGCGCGATCTATCGCGCCAGTGACATCGAACTGACACCTCTGGCGGTCGAGCGCATCAAGGAGTTCACTGTGGCCGGCTATGACAAGTGGCCCATCTGCATGGCGAAGACGCATCTGTCCATCAGTCATGATCCCGATGTCAAGGGCGCGCCCGCTGGATACCTGTTCCCAATTCGCGACATTCGTGCCGCGACCGGTGCGCGTTTCCTGTATCCATTGGGTGGAACGATGCAGACCATGCCGGCACTCTCCAGGGTCCCTGCACTGGTGAATATCGACGTGACCAGAGACGGGGTCATCACAGGCCTTCGCTGATCTGTCGAACCCGACCGGCACTGTGAATATTCTCCCCTGTGGCGTCCGTGCTCATTGGATACAATGGAGGGTAGCAACACAACTCGCGCATGGAGGTGAGCGTTGAAACAGACATTTCTCAATCTAGGTGCAGCTTTTGTCGGTGAATCCATGGCCCGCAACCGGTACGCCATGTACAACAAGGTGGCTCGGACCGAAGGGTTCGAGCAGATAGCAGGGATCTTCGCCGAGACCGCCGAACAGGAGCGGGAGCATGCCAACATCCTGTTTCATTTTCTCCAGGATATCAAGAAAGAGAATGGTGGCAAACTGAAGCTCGCAAACGCGGAAGTCCCGCTGGTGCTGGGGACAACGGCCGAGAACCTGCAGGCCGCCATCGACGGTGAACACTATGAGACGACCACGATGTACCCGGGCTTTGCCGACGTCGCCGATCAGGAAGGCTACAAGGCAATCGCGGAGCGCCTGCGTGCCATTGCGGTAGCTGAAGGCCACCATGAGGAACGGTACACCAAGCTCCTCAAGGAAGTCAAGGCCCACTCCGTCTTCAAGAAGGACCACAAAATCATCTGGGTCTGCCGCGAATGTGGGTATGTCTATGAAGGGACCGAGGCGCCGACCAAGTGCCCCGCCTGCCAGCACGCGCAGAGCTTCTATCAAGTCAAGTCGGAGGACTACTAGAGTCAGAGAGACAATCATGGGGCCTGCTCCGGCAGGCCCCTTCTTGTGAGACGGCGCATGAACACGCGCATCGACAACTGCTTCGTCTGTTCGCCGGACAACCCGGCCGGTCTCCATCTCCGTTTCGACGTCGGGGATGGTATCAGTAGGGCTGAGTTCTTGCTGGATTCGGCGTTCGATGGGTGTCACGGCGTTACGCATGGAGGCATCCAGGCGGCAATCCTAGATGACGCAATGGCCAACTTGGAGACTGTCAGGAGCAAAAACTGCGGATGAGCACCAACAACAGGAAAGCTACACCGAAGGCGAGTGGGACGCAGGAGCTGCGGAAGAAGTATCCGGGCCACAAGCCCATTCCGCCGAGCACGCGGACAGTGGTTATCACATTGGCAGCGACGGTCATCCTGTCGCTGTTGCTTGTGTTCGTCTTCCTCAAGAAGGCTCAGGCCCCGCAGGTAGTGGGCAACAAGTACGTTGTGCTGGAGACCAGCATGGGCACGATCAGGCTTGAACTCTACGGGGACAAGGCTCCCAGGACCGTGACCCAGTTCCTCGAGAACGTCGTGGGCGGCAAGTACGACGGTCTGACGTTTCATCGGGTCGTCAAGGGATTCATGATCCAGGGCGGGGACCCCAATGGCAACGGTACGGGAGGCGGGGCGATCCCCTTTGAGAAGACGGACATTAGCCACGTCCGCGGTGTCATCTCCATGGCATCGTCGCAGGCGGGAGTCACGCAGTCGAACATGCAGTTCTTCATCATGCACGGCGACTACACCGGCCTGGACGGCACGTTCGCAGCGTTTGGCCATGTTGTCGAAGGGACGGACGTCGTGGACAAGATCGCGAGCGTCCCTGTCGGGCCGAATCTTGGCATGCCCGACGAAATGTCGGTCCCTCTCGCCAAGATCACCATTATTCGGGCGACGGAAGTCGCCAACTAGGAGCGTCACATGGAAGAAAAGAACAAGGTTGTCCGTATGGAAACGTCCAAGGGCACGATGACACTCGAGCTGTACGCCGCTCGGGCGCCCAAGACTGTCGAGAGGTTCATGGCGGCCACAAACGCCAGCAAGTATGACGGCCTCAAGTTCCATCGCATCATCAAGGACTTCATGGTTCAGGGTGGCGACCCACAGGGCACCGGTATGGGCGGCGGCAACGTCAAGTTCGAGGGCTCCGACGTCAAGCACGTTCCCGGCGTCATCAGCATGGCGGCTCAACAGGCACGCGTCGACCAGTCCGACATGCAGTTCTTCATCATGACCAGCACGTCTGAGCAGCTGGATGGCAACTACACCGCGTTCGGACACGTCACTGAAGGCATGGACGTTCTGGGGGCCATCGCGGCGACACCCGTCGCTCAGGCGCCGTGGGGCGAACGTTCACGTCCTGTGGAGGACATGCACATCATAAAGGCGTCCGAGATTCTCGACTAGGAGGAATGTATGGCTATTCACATTGTAACGGACTCCACAAGCTACCTTCCCAGTGGTTTTGCGGAACAGCACCACCTTCCCGTCGTGCCGGTCAAGGTTTCGGTCGACGGAGTATTCTTCCGCGAGTTTGTGGAGATATCTCCTGATGTCTTCTACGCGAAGCAGAAAGCTGGAGCCAAGTCTGGCACCACGCAGCCCAGCCCTGAGGATTTCATCGCGGTCTACACCAAGTTGCTCGCAAATCCGGACGACGAAGTGCTGAGCATTCACCTGTCATCCGGCATGAGTGGGACACTCAACAGCGCGTACATTGCAGCCGAGCAGACCGATCCCAGGCGCATCCGTCTCTATGATACGCGGACGGTAGGTCTCGGACTCGGGTTCATGGTCATGCAGGCCGTCAAGCTTGTTGCGGGTGGAGCCGGCATCGACGACATTATCAAGGCGCTGGACGGGATGCAGCCACGCACGCATATCTACTTTCTTGTTGGCACAATGAAGTATCTCATCGAGGGCGGGCGCATCGGCAAGGCGGCGGGGGTCGCAGCCAGCATCCTACAGATCAAGCCCATCCTTACGGTCAAGGACGGTATCGTCGACGTGTTCGAGCGGCCGCGAACCATGCGGACAGCCCGAGACCGCATGTGGGCACTCATCGACCAGGCGGTCGTACGGGGGATCGAGGACATTGGGTTCCACCATTCGGGCAACAGAGCCGAGGTCGAGGCAATGCAAACTGAGTTCACGAGGCGCACAGGTATTCCGTCCGTCCTTAGCCAGCTGGGCCCGGGCATCGGGTGTCATACGGGACCCGAGACCGTGGCAGTCGTCATTGTCGACAAAGCAGTCTGATTGAGAAGGCCAACGTGAACGCAGCGGCGAATTCGGACGGGAATGGGTCGGAAAGGGGCCAAACGTGAGCATCCATATTGTAACGGACTCCACAAGCTATCTTCCCATTGGTTTTGCGGAACAGCACGACCTTCCCATTGTGCCGGTTAAGGTTTCGGTCGACGACGTCTTCTTCCGCGAGTTTGTAGAGATATCTCCTGATGTCTTCTACGCGAAACAAGAAGCTGGAGCCAAGTATGGCACCACGCAGCCCGGCCCTGAGGATTTCATCGCGGTCTACACCAAGTTGCTGGCAAACCCGAACGACGAAGTGCTGAGCATTCACCTGTCATCCCGCGTGAGTGGGACGCTCAACAGCGCGTACATTGCAGCCGAGCAGACCGGTCCCAGGCGTGTCCATCTCTATGATTCGCGGACGTCAGGTCTCGGGCTCGGGTTTATGGTCATGCAGGCCGTCAAGCTGGTTTCGGGTGGAGCCGGCATCGACGACATTATCAAGGCGCTGGACGGGATGCAGCCACGCACGCATATCTACTTCCTTGTCGGTAGAATGAAGTATCTCATCAAGAGCGGGCGCATCGGCAAGGCGGCGGCCGTCGCTGCCAGCATATTGCAGATGAAGCCCATCCTCACGGTCAAGGACGGTATTATCGATGTGTATGACAGGCCGCGCACCATGCGGGCGGCCCTAGACCGCATGTGGGCGCTCATCGACCAGGCGGTCGTACGGGGCATCGAGTATATTGGGTTCCACTATGTGGGCAACAGAGCCGAGGTCGAGGCAATGCAAACAGAGTTCACGAGGCGTACAGGTATTCCGTCCGTCCTTAGCCAGCTGGGGCCGGGCGTCGGGTGTCATATGGGACCCGAGACACTGGGCGTTGTCATCGTCGACAAAGCAGTTTGAACAAGAAGGCCAATTTGGGCGCAGCGGCGAATTCGGACAGGAATGGGTCGGAAAGGAGCCAAACGTGAGCATCCATATTGTAACAGATTCAACCAGCTATTTGCCAGGGGGCTACGCAGATCAGCACGGGGTCGACGTTGTCCCCCTCCGGATCACGATTGATGGAGCGCTTTACCGGGAATTCGTGGACATTGCTTCAGATCAATTCTATATGAGACAAGAGTCCGGCGCGAAGGCTGTAACATCGCAGCCGGGACCGGAGGATTTTGTCGGGCTCTACAAGAGGTTGTTGCAGAACCCAGAGGATGAGGTTCTCAGTATTCATATTTCCAGCCTCATGAGTGGAACGCTGAATAGCGCTCATGCGGCAGCCGCGATGATAGAGTCGCAGCGGGTGGTCCTGTACGACAGCAGAACGACTGGCTTGGGCCTTGGATTCATGGTCATGGAAGCCGTTCGTCTAGCTGAGATCGGAGCAACCATACCTGACATTGTGACGGCGTTGGATGCGATGCAGGCTCGCATACATATCTACTTCCTGGTGGGCACGCTGGTATACCTGGTGGCGGGGGCTCGTATCGGCAAAGCGGCCGGTGTCGCGGGCAGCATTCTGCAGATCAAGCCAATCCTGACGATCAAGGACGGCATGATCGATGTGTATGACAGGCCGCGCACCATGCGTGTCGCGAGGGAGCGCATCTGGGCACTTATCGACGGCGCGGTTGGGCACGGAGTCGACTATGTGGGATTTCACTATGCGGGCAACCGTGCCGAAGTCGAAGCTCTTCAACAGGAGTTTGAACGCCGGACAGGTATGCCATCTGTCCTGAGCCAGCTGGGCCCTGTCGTCGGCTGCAATACGGGACCCGAGACACTGGGCGTTGTCATCGTCGACAAAGCAGTGTAATCCGAGGTTGGGAGAGGGAGACGCCTCTTCCCCTCCCTGACAATGTGAGCAGTCCCGCTGTCTCCGCCGGCGGGACGAATGCGCAAGCGGAGAAAGGAGCCGACAATGGCCATCCACATCGTAACAGACAGCACGGCGTGCCTGCCGGAAGGGTATGCCGAAGAGCACGGCGTTACAGTCATTCCACTCAAGGTCTCACTCGACGGCGAGTACTTCCGCGACGGCATCGACATTGCGAACGATGAGTTCTACCGCCGCCTCGTGGCAGGCGCGAAAGCGGACAGCACGCAGCCGTCACCCGACGAGTTCGCCTCCGCATATCGCGCCATTCTGGACAAAGATCCCGAAGGAGACATTGTCTCGCTTCACATCAGTTCACGCATGTCGGGCACGCTCAACTCGGCTCTCACCGGGCGCAACCAACTGGACACGGTTCACGTCCGGCTGGTGGACACCTGGAGTGCTGCTCTCGGTGTCGGATTTCCGACGATGCGAGCAGTGGAGCTCGCCGAAGCAGGGGTGCCGCTGTCGCAAGTCGTCGCTGAGGTGGAGGCGCTGTGTCTGCGGACCTATACCTACTTTGTGCTCGACTCCCTCACGTACCTCGAGAGAGGCGGGCGCATCGGAAAGGCCGCCGCCATCGCCGCCAGCGTCCTGAAGATCAAGCCCATCCTCACCTTCATCGAGGGGGTCACGGATGTCGTGGACCGTCCCCGCACCAAGAAAGTTGCGCTGGAACATCTGTGGGCAATCATCGACAAGCATGTGCAGAAGGGCGTCGAGTATGTGGGGTTCCACTACGCCGCCAACCGGGTCGAGCTGGAGGACTTCCAGCGTGAGTTCACGTCCCGGTACAACCTGCCGAGCATTCTGACCCAGCTTGGACCTGTCGTCGGAAGGCAATCGGGACCCGACATGATCGGAGTCGCCATCACGGAGAAGAAGACACAATAGCCGATAACGGACGGGATGAACCATGATGTACGCCATCGCCTCGCTGTGCGACTGGTTTGGCGCCAAGCGCGTCGCCGTGCGATTTTTTGCTGCTGCTCCACGTTCAGACTATGCCGCATGGTGGGGGGCGGTCGGTCTCATGCAGACCGGCAGGGACGAGGAGGCACTGGGCCTCCTGACACGTGTACGTGCCATTCATCCCGGATGGAAGCGAACCAAGCGCCTTCTGGCAACGCTGTACCTTCGTCGCGACCCCGAGAAAGCCGTTCAGATCTATAGTCCTCCGATGGGCATCTGGGAAGAGGTCTTCCTGGGTGACCTGCTCTACTTCTTTCTTCACCGCGAGGACGAGGGGGTGCAATGGTGGCGTCAGGCGTATGCGAGGGTCGACTGGAATACTGCCCGCGAACTGGATAATCCTGCGCGTCTCCTGCTCAAGAGACTGTATCGCATCACCAGCGACCCCGTGCTGCTCGAGCGGTTTGCGGAGCTGGACACCGACAACTTCCGCCAACAGCACATCGTTGACTACGTCGACATCCTGGTATCGCGCGGGGAGCTGGACAAGGCGAGGGAGATGCTCGACCGTGGTTTCTACATCTATCGCGGGGACCGCATGCTGACAGCGTGCTGGGAGAGACTCGGATTCGGTCAGCTTCCTGCGTACAAGGTGAAGACCTCGGGGACGGCGGCGATCCGGCACAACGTGTACACCGGGCTGCTCACCGAGGCGAGCGACCTCTCGTCGATCGTGGACACAGTCCACCAGGAGCACCCGAGGGGTGTCGTTACGATTGCCAGCAGCGTGATGACCATGTGCGAGGGGACGCTGATGTGGATTGGCACCTTCAAGCCGTCCCGCCTGGCGCGTTTCCTCGGCCCATACACGGGGCACGGCGGTGGGAAGTTCATTCACTGGTACAGTTATCCAAAGGAGGCGGCGTGGAAGGTGCAGACGTACATCGAACTCGCCGGGACGTTCCGCGTCCTTCTCGGGGCGGGCGCCACTGTACTGGGAAAGCTGCTGCACCGCAAGGGCTGGTTCTATGCGGTCGTCGGTCCCGTGGCCAAGGCCGTGGACAGCGACAAGGTCATGCCATACGACGCCTGTCTTGTCCCCGGACCACTGGACGTGGAGACCAGCATCAGGCGCCTCGAGCGCACAGGCGCGCGCGTCAGCGTAGTCGACGTCAACGATGTCTTTGGCGCGGAGATCGTCGCGTCGACTGAGGGCGTCGACGAGGACTGGCTCAAGCGGTCGCTGGAGGACAACCCGGCGGGCAACGACGACTCTATGACGCCTATCATCGTGGTGATGCCGGAGTAGCCGGCAGGGAACGTACGCAATGCACAAGGCGGGAGCATCACCGCTCCCGCCTTGTGCATTTCCCATGTCCTGAGGTCAGTTAGCGGCTGGGGTCTCCGGCAACACGCCGGCATAGACGACAAGCTGGGTCGCCTCCGTCGTCGTGCCGTCGGATGAGACCGGCGTCACGACGAGGACCACGAGCGAGTCTTTGGTATACCCCTCACAGACCGTCGTGTCGCCGAAGCTGTTGTTCTCGGTGTCACCTGCAAAACCTTGCTGGCGCAGCCAGGCGTCGATGTTCACAGCTTCGTCCGAGGTCGCCGACTTGGCGATCATGACGACGCCCGAGAGGGTCAGCTTCGCGGGGTTGCCCTGCCCGGTGGCCACATACCAGTCAAAACTGTGCGGCACAGCCATCGAAAACTTGAGGCTGCTGTTCGCCTTCAGGTCGCTCAGGAGTTGCCGGGCGGGTGCGATGTCCGCCGTGGGAACATTCGTGTCCCCTTGCTGGCCTCCGTGGCCGATCATGTACCATGCGACCCCGGCTGCAACAATCAGTACGGCCAGGAGAACGACCAGGACCTTGATTGCGATTTTCATACAGCAAAACCCCCCAGACTCTTGTCAAATACATCTTTCATTTTACCACATCCGCCGCCGCTTCAATCTTGGAAAAGCGATGATGCTTCAATGACATTGACGTTGCTCGGGGTGCCAAAGTTCCGCAGAGACGTGTTGACGTTTCAACCAGCAGGCCTATCATAATTAATAGAGGTCTGTCAAAGGTGGAGGTGCATCGCATGCAGATCGAAATGGCGTGGCGCGACGAACGGGTCAACGTGTTCGCTCTGAGCGGCGTGAGCATGGGCATACGCCTGGAGCCGCAGTTGTTCGTCTGCAAGAAACACCCCATCGGACACCGTGGCCCGTTCGTCCTCGACCCGCGCAAGGGTCGCCCTCGGTTGCAGTTGTCGGAGCTTGGCGCCACGGCTCAGGAGCAAGCCAGTCAGACCGAGTATGCCCTGTCCTACGTGGCCAAAGTGGACAGCTACCTGCATATCCCCGTCGACTACGCAGTGTTCGCGGGACTGTGTGCTGAGGGCTGGTTCTCGCTGTGGAACCCCTCGGCGCCGCTGTGCTACTTTGAACATCTGCGTGAAGGTTACCTTGCGCTGATGCGGGTCTCACGCCTTGACGCCGAGGTCCCGGAGCAACTGCTCGAGCACGGCAGATCTGGCGCCAACTTCATCTACTATCTCCACCCACCCATCACCGTGCAGAAGCTGCACCCCGTCCTCCGCCCCGATATGTATGAGCGCCGCAAGGGCGATCTCATGACCTTCCTGTTCGACCACAACTGGCTCCTCGGCGAGGAAGGTCCGACTGCGTCAGGGGAACTGGAGACAGAGAGCCTGTTTGACGCGTCGGAGTTGCCCGAGAGACCTGCTCGAAGAAGATAGGAGAGGACCGAAATGAAGCAGTACGAAGCCGTTATCGAGGCGATGGAGCGCGAGGGTGGATATGCGACACTCGGGCGACTCTATCAGGTTGTACCAACCATCACAGAGTGTGCATGGGAGACAAAGACACCCTTCGCATCGATTCGCAGGATTGTGCAGGACCCGCGTTTCTTCTTCAGAATTCGTCCGGGCCTGTGGGCGCTGAACGACTGTCGAGATCGCCTGCCTGAAAGCGTCTTGCCATCCGGGAAGACCCCTGTCGCCAGAGTGAGCGAGAACACTCATGCATACTACCAAGGTCTGCTGGCCGAAGTCGGTGCGATGCGCCACATGGAGACTTTTGTGCCGTTGCAAGACAAGAATAGACCGTTCATGCAACGAACCTTGGCATCGGTCACAACTGTCCCGGTGATGTACAAGTTCACGTATGACGAGACGCTGAGAAAGGCTCAGACTGTGGACGTTGTGTGGTTCAACGAAAGGAAGATGCCTGATGCTTTCTTTGAGGTCGAGAACTCGACGGATATGCTGAATGCACTGTCAAAGTTCGTGCAGTTGCAGGATTTCGCAGCCCGCTTTTTCGTTGTGGCTGACGCCTTGCGGCAGCGCGAATTCGCGGACAAGATCGCTTTGACAGCATTCGGCGACGTGCGCAATCGAGTTCTGTTTGAAAGCTATGAACATGTTGCAGTTCTGCATGCGAAGCTATCTGAGTTGGCCCTGCTCGAACAAGGCGAGGAGCAAACACTGTAACAGGCTGCCTGACTTCTCCGGGTACCGGCGTCCGTGCGAGGGCGTTCTTCTACTCGGGCCAGGGCGTCGACCTGGTCGTCCTTGGCAGCGAGGACGAGCTTTCTCCATTGCTGGTCGAACTGGACAGGTTCATCCGGAGCATCCGGAACTGCCTGGCGGCCGTTCGCTCAGGGGTTGACGGTCAGCAGGACTGAGTGCGAACGTACCGGAATGGAGTTGGGAGAGCCGATGCGGACGTAGCCGAAGTACAGGGTGACCTTGCCGGGAGCGATAGCGCGGAAGGTCCAGACTTCGGTTGTTGCGACGGCTTCCTTGGCGTCTGGCTGATCCAGGAGCTGAACCTTCGTTTGGTCGGTGGCTAGCAGGTCCCATCGGAATGCCGGATTGGCACTACTGTCGAGCGTCACCGTGAAGGTTTCGCCGACACGCGCCTGGACCCCAGGGACAGACTTGAAAGACCGCTTGATCAGCGGGATGATAACGACGAGGACGAGGGCGACCAGCGCAAAGGTCACGACCTGCTTCACTGCATTTGTCATTTTCATACCGCACAGTATATGCAGATGCCGTGCAGATGCACGCGAGGACTCGGCTGGTTGAGGCAGTGGCCGCCTTACTGCTCGTCGATGACGTGCTGAAGCTGCTGCATGTCAAGTGCGCACAGAACGGTGTCAGCCAGGCGGTCGATGGACCGGCCGTGCCCCTCGGGCTGTCTCTCACCGCCTGGTCCACGCCAGTCCAGAGAAGCCAGCCATGCCTGCCGCACGTTCTGGTTGGCGAAGATGCCGTGGACGTAGCAGCCCCAGACGCGGCCGTCGGCGCTGATCCCGCCGTCCGCGACGCTCACGGGCCGGTCGCCGCGCCTGGTCAGGTTGAGCCAGGGGGCGCCTCCTTCTGTCGTGCCCATGTGAATCTCGTAGCCCCGGAGCGACTGACCGACGAGTGATGATAGCCAGCCCAGGGACGAGGTAACCCGTGCCTGGACCTGGTGAGTCGTCTTGGCGCCCCTGAAGGTTGTCAGGTGGTGCAGCAGGCCCAGACCGGCAGCCTCTTGCACCGAGGACTCCACATGGTCCGGGTCGCGGATGAGGGAACCGATCATCTGGTAGCCCCCGCAGATACCTGCAACAGGAGTGCCGTGGTGCGCCATGTCGAGGATGGCACCGGCCAGACCTGTCTCGCGCAGCCATGCGAGGTCTCCCATTGTGCTCCGCGTCCCGGGCAGGATGACTGCCGCGGGCGTGCCGAGTTCGCGTGCCGACGAGACATACCGCACGTGAACGCCATCTTCCATAGCCAGCGGGTCGAAATCGTCAAAGTTGGCAATATGGGGCAAGCGGATGACAGCGATGTCGATGTCACCCTCGTGTCCACGGTCGGTGGCGGGTACGTCCAGGCAGGCCGCGTCTTCCTCGGGCAGCCCAAGGTCTTCGACGTAGGGGATAACGCCCAGGACCGGCAGACTGGACCGTTCCTGCAGAATCCTGACACCGTCGTCGAACAGTGACATGTCGCCGTGGAACTTGTTGACGATGAAGCCCTTCACGCACGCGCGTTCCTCCGGCGGCAGCAGCCACAGGGTGCCGAGAAGCTGGGCGAAGATGCCACCCCGTTCGATGTCGCCGACCAGCAGCACCGGGGCATGAGCATATCGCGCCACATTCATGTTGACCATGTCGTGCGCGGTCATGTTGAGCTCCGCGATGCTGCCGGCACCCTCGATGATGACGAGGTCGTAGGCAGACCGCAGGCGGTCCAGGGCTGCAGTAACGCTTGACCAAAGCTCGTTGCCCCGTTCGCGGTAGAGCTGAATCAATCCTTCACCCAGCGCCGTGCCCATGAGCACAACCTGACAGCTCCCGTCAGCGCCGGGTTTCAGCAGAAGCGGGTTCATGTCGGCGGTGGGCGTGATGCCCGCCGCTTCGGCCTGTACTGCCTGGGC
>Ga0315284_10007140_pt1 | contig 15942 bp, 18 predicted proteins | sample YL17G09_16_MG_FD_203696 | JGI IMG/M metagenome (GOLD analysis project Ga0315284, IMG submission 203696) | Sediment microbial communities from Yellowstone Lake, YNP, Wyoming, USA - YL17G09_16 | ecosystem: Environmental > Aquatic > Freshwater > Lake > Sediment | place: USA: Wyoming | collected... | reverse complement strand
GCTCAGTAATATTTCTCTCAAGCATCTTCTACTAAACTCCTGGTCTCACTGGGAGTTTTCTTTTTGTCTCCCCTATTGATTTTAATAGCCATATTGGCAACTTATATGTACTTTAAGGGGAGCTAAAATGTCTCATCGCAAACAACTTGTTTTAATTGGTAAAAAGCTTGGCGGAGCTAGCTATAGAAAGCTAGTTAAAGTGGCTCAACAATCTAATGAGATGTTTGATCCATATAAGGCTCAATACGGCAAAGACGCACATGATAAGAGGATAGGTGAAATTACTGATCCGCAGATGAAGGCTCATATGCAAGAGTGGATTCGCAAGCGCTATAAAGATAATCCAGAAGCTCTTAATAAATTACTTTCAGGAGAGATAGGCATTCCTTATGGAGATGTTCAATGGGTTGAAAGTACTCATCAAAATTACCTCCGTCGCCAGCAGAAGGAGGCTCCATCCTTACCTCAGCAAACTCAGCAAACTCAACAACCTCAACAACCAGCAGCAGGAAAACCAAAGAACGATATCAAGCAACAAGTAAATCAAACTTACAACGATATTAAGAATAAAATGAATGCTATTGCAGATCAAGCTCGTACTTCCGGCCAAAAAGCTGCAAATTATACAATGATTCCTGCTGTTCTAAATCAACTTCTAGATCAGCTTCCAGAAAATCAAAAGCAACAACTAACAAGCGACCCTAAATACCAAACACTTATGTCTGTTCTCGGTAAACCTGTACAAAATGGCAACGAAGTTCTACAAGGTATCGGTCAATTTCTTAGAGGTGTAGCTAATTTTAGCGCCTCATATATGCCATCACCTCAAGATAAGGGTGCCTACGAGGGTCTAATGGGAGATAAACCAGGAATAAATGTCCCACTTTGGGATTCAAACAATTGGGGAAAAGGCACAGTAAATTATAATCCTAAAGATCAGTCTACACAACTAGGCTTATCTAAAACTTTTTCAATCACCGATAGGTTGAAAAAAATAGGAAAGGGCCTTAGTAAGTCTAGCTATCATAAGTTAGTTAGAGTAGCTCAGTCTGCACAAGAAAAGCCATTATTCAATATCTCAAAAGCAACAAGATCATCACCAGGCTACTGGAATAGGCTAGGTCTTGATAAGTACAAAGACCAAATTGAGAAAATTTTACAAACAACCGCTACACCAAATTCTGAAGAATGGGTTAAAGCAGTCTATAATTATCAAATTAAATCTCCTATGGTTACGATGAAGGATGGAATTCTTGGACCTGAAACATTTAGAGCTATGGCTAAAGAACATAAAGATCTATTTCCTGAAAACTTTAAAGATCTTATGGGCCAAAAGCCTACTAGACAGACAATGGCCCTTCCTCCTTCTCGCCTTAAGTCGTTTGACGATTTAGAACAATATGCAAAAGGCTTTGTGGGAATACCCTATCAACAGCCAGGCTCAGGTCAGCCAGGATTAGATTGTAGTCAGTTTATAAGTAAAATACTGGGATCCGCTGGCGTAATTAGCGGTGCAGGAAGTTCAGAAAGTTTATACAACACCTATAAGGGTAGGTGGAAGGAACTTTCTTCACCTCAAAAAGGTGCTATTATTTTTTATGAGCCTCACAACAAGGTTCCTTCAGGTGCTCGAGTGCCTCCTTCTGACCAATGGAAGGTAGGTAGAAATATTACACATATAGCCTTTGCTCTAGATGGCAGTCAAGTAATAGACTCCTCACCTCGCAAAAGCAAAGAGGGTGGTGGTGGAGTAGGAGTTCGTCCCTATCAAAGAAGTGGCTTTAGTTATCATATTCTGATGCCTAATTATCCATTTCCTACTGACGAAAATGCATCAACAGAGAATAAAGAGCTATCAACTGCTACTTTAATACAAAATAGAAAAGTTAGAAGCAATTAAAAAGTAAGCCTTGATCGACTAATACATATAGATGGATAGTCAACATAGGAGAATAACTTGGCAATTTATACTAGAAGAGGTCGTCAGACTCCCCAAAATTCAGATGGGATGAAGGAAACGACACAACCAATTGAAATGTACTATGGGACTAAATATGAGGACGCTAACAGTGGCAATGTTCCTCCTTCTTATGTCTGTCCTCCTGATGGCTATAACCCTCCTTCTACAGACGGATATGGTAAGGTTACATTTCTTTCTGAAGGACCTAGACCAACTACTCCTTCAACTCCTTCTGCAGGAAATTCGAGTGGAGATAGATGTGAGAGTCTTCCTTTAGACCAAAGAGGATATCATAAATTTAGCCCTTCTAACTATATGAATAGTACTAGTGTAGATGGATTTTGTCCCTCTCCTTACTCTCAAGCTGCTTTAGGTGGAAAAAGTTTTAACCAATTAGTTAATTCAAGAGAAACAATGCTACTTAACGCAACTGGTAGAGCAGTCACCTTACTTCGTAGACAGTTCACTGGCCCAAGATGCCCTTGCTATCAAATCAACAGAGGTAGATCAAGAACACAATGTCATATGTGCTACGGCGCAGGCTATGTACCAGGATATATTCCTTATGTTAATACGGCGGACGCTCTTGGTCGCATTATGGTTAGGTTTCAGCCTTATGTTGAAGATCTTCCTCTTAAAGAGCAAGGACTATTTCAAGAAGCTCCAATTAACATGTGGACACTTGCTTATCCTATTATTAAAAAGCGTGATGTAATTATTGTCTACAATCATGATGGTTCAGAAGAGTGGAGGTACGAGGTTCAAACTGTCACAAGAAACGATCTGTTCGGCAATGCATCGGGTGCTCAACAACTTGTGACACAAAAAATAGATCAATCTCAGATTATTTACGATTTTGATCCTCTCAAGATACCAGATCTAAAAGACATTTCAATTGATGTTTCTGAGTATGATCTTGAAGGGAAAAGAACTTATGATCAACTTGGTACTCAAGACGACGGATGCTTTGCAAATGTAATTATTGAAAGTGTCTATGGCGATGGTGCATTTTCTGGAATGTTTACAGAAGGATATAAGCAAGGTTACGAAATTAATTTTGGAAGAGTTCTTAATTTCCAGGAACCTATGTGGGCTCCTGACTTTAATGAGGATGGAATTGTTACAGATGGTTATGGTGCTCCAGTATTTTATTCTTCAACCGGTAAAATTATAAGATTCTCAACTCCACAAGACATTGAATCTAATCCTGGTATTAATCCACTTGAGGTTATTGCAGCTGAAAAGAAAAGAAACTTCTTGGAAGGTTGGTTCGCTGGAAGTAAGGCTGGTGTTCTCGATGGAGAAAATGAATTAAGAGCGCGAGGATTATTAGGATAATGAAGTATAAAGTAAAAATAGGTGAAGTATATAATTTCTGGGAAGTGCTAGAGAGTAGTGCTCCAAAAGTTTTAAAAGTACTCTGTTTATGTCAGGGCTGTAGTAAGATACATAAAAAAGTATCTACTGAATCTCTCGTCAATGGAAGGTCAAAATCATGTGGTTGCAAATCAGACAGATTTAGAAAAAATGAGGAAAATAATAAAAAACTCATAGGTCAGGTTTTTGGAAATTGGAAAGTCGTCGGTTTTGCTCCCAATTCCGTCAATCGACTCATTTGTAAATGCTTGAAATGTAACGTTGAGATAAGAACTATACGCAAACATGAAGTAATACAAGAAAATAGAAAGTCCTGTGGGTGTAAAATAAACGAACATCGTAAAGGAACCATGCAGAAGCTTTATGGTGTAAGCAATTATTCTCATGCAGAAGATTTTGTTCAGAAGTGTGTGGCAACAAGCTTAGAAAAATATGGCGCTGAGCATTTTTCAAAAACAAACGACTTTAAGAGAAGTATGAAAGAAAAACATATCGAAAAATACGGATGTTATTATACACAGACTGAGGAGTTTCTTGAAAAAAGTAAAGCATCAGTCCTAAATAAATATGGAGTCAATCATAACAATCAACGTCCTGAGTATAGATTCAATCTTAGAGATTGGATGGTAGACCATCCAGAGGCACTCTATGCTTCGGCTTCAGAAAAAGAATTGCTTAATTTCATTCTGAACTTCTATCCATCAGCTCATAAGCTACATAAAGAGCACTATGAACTAGATATTTTTATTCCTGAGCTTAATGTAGGGATCGAGTTTAATGGATTGTATTATCACAATGAACAATCTCTGATTTTTAGAAAAAAAGATCCAAAACAATATCATTTGGACAAAACTAAGTTTTTTAAAGGAAAAGGGATAAGGGTGATTCATATTTGGGAACATGAGTGGAAGTACAAGCAAGAACAGACCAAGAGCTTCTTGCTATCAGCTTTAGGTAAGAATGAGTATAGACTTAATGCTAGAGAGTGTATAATAGTGTGGTCAGACTCTAAAGAAGAAATCAAGAAAGCTCATGATCTTTTAGATAGCACTCATATTCAAGGTTATACTAATTCTACTAAATATGTAGCAAATATCTATCACGACAATGAATTAATAGCTACTGCAACATTTGGAAAGCATCACAGAGACTCTAAGACTTGGATTTTGAGTCGTTTCACTACAAGAACTAATTATACTATTCGAGGTGTTCTTAGTAAAATTAGTAAACTAGCTTCTAAGCAATTAAGAAGTGATATAATAAGTTGGGCTGACTATAGGCTATCAAATGGTAACGGATATGAGAAAGCTGGGTGGATGTTCGAAGAACTGCTTCCTCCGGACTACTTCTATCAGAAGGGATTAAAAGTATTTTCTAAACAATCCCGCCAAAAAAAATTGATAGATACACCTGAGGGTATGACAGAATCAGAGCATGCTAAATTAGATGGCCTACAACGAGTTTGGGATTGCGGTAAAATCAGATACAAGCTAAGCGGACTAAGGAGCTGAGTTCTGGTGGCGGCATAGTCGGCATGAAAGATAGAGGTAAATAATGAAAAAGAAAGCTGAAGAGACTAAATATACATTGCCTTCAATTCCTGATGAGCTTAGACGAGCTACTACGGAACGAGAGAAGGCATATCTTAGCTACATTAAGACGTTACTCGAAAAAGTGCAGCAAGACTTTATGACAGGATTTCTACATAAAGAAGAATTTGAAAGAAGACAAGACACTAAAAAAGATACTGGTGCTTATTTATTTATAGACGGCGATGGTCTTAAGAAAATAAATGATCAAATGGGCCATGAGGCTGGTCATGCTGCAATTCTAGCCATTGCAAGCGGAATCAGACAAGCCTTAAGAGCTAGAGAAGCTTCTGATACTCAGACTATGAGAGCTGGTGGTGATGAATTTGTCATTTTTATTAAACATATTTCTTTGAGTACTGCTACCATTATTGCTAATCGAGTCTTAGAAAGTATTAGCAAACAGAAAATATTAGATTTTTATAAAGGGACAGATGCTGAAACTCTAGAGAAGCTCAAAACCTATCCGTTGTCTGCTTCTGTTGGAGTTGGTAAAACAAGAGAAGAAGCAGATAAGGCTATGTATAAAGCAAAAGCCAACGGTAGAGGTAGAGTGGAATTTTATACCGCCGAGGTCAAGGCTTCTTTAGAGGAAAGATTAATAAGGCTTGCAGAAAAATTAGAAAAATCAAAACAGATAAGATTAAGTAAGAAAGTTGAAGCATTTATTAAGATTGCTGATATGATCTATTATTACAAAGGGTATGATGATGCACATCACTCTAAGCAACTTGATAAAATTCTTCACAATACAGATGGCCCTGCACTTATAGAAGGCAATGGTACTAAGGCCCGTATAGAATACTGGGTCGACGGGAAACAGATCAATCCTAAAACATTTCTTAATGTAAGATGGTGCAATGACAAAGCGAAACTTGCTTTATATTTAACCAGTAAAAATATTATTTTCAGAACACTTGCAGAAATTAGAGCAAAAGAGTTATTATGACAATTCACTATTATATAGACGGAACTCAAGACTTAGGAGAAAGATCCAAACTAGAGCGTTCGCTTAAATCACTTCATCGTGAAGATGGCCCAGCAATGATTTCAGAAAATGCTCAAGTATGGTATAAAAATGGCTTAGTGCATAGGATAGACGGCCCAGCAATTATTGAAATAAGTCATGATGATACAGATAAATACTGGGCTTGCTATGAGCGTTGGTATTATGAAGATAAATTGCATCGAACCACCGGCCCAGCAGAGATGTTAGTAAATGGAGGGTGGAACTGGTATGAGAATGGTAAGCTTCATAGAGAAGACGGACCCGCATATTATTATCCAGACATAAAAAAGTATCATCCGAATGCAAAAGAATACGAGTGGTACATACACGGAGAAGAAATGCAAGAAGAAGTTTTTAAAATAATAACAACTGCAATAAACATCAAGCAACTCTCACTCTTCTTAATTTCTCCAAGCAATGCAGAAAGATACTTAGCAGAAAAGCAGCTAGCTAAATTAAAAGAACAAAAGGCAGGTTGAAATGACAGATTTAGAAATTACATATCCTAGTAGCATAGATACGCTTCCATTTACAACTACAATTTCAGTTTCAGTGGGCGATAATATTAATGCTCTGAGAGCTGCTATTTTAAACCTAGAGGAAGTACTTGGCCTCAATGTTAACATTGGCTTATTTACTCCTGATCCAGCCGCAGCAACTGTTGCAGAAAGATTCAATAGACTTGAAAGAGGTATTGCTGATAGAAATCTAGTTTTTAGAGAAATCAACGTTTCTGATGCTCTACAGGTTTTTCTAGATCGAAATAATAATCCCTTTGTTCGTATTGGTGTAGGAACTCCTCAAGTTATTGCTCCAGTTACTATTGTTGGTCCTCTTACTATTCTTGCTCCTGCTATTAATAACCCAATGACTCTAATTCAAACTCCTGTCACAATTGATGTGACTACAATGCCAGTCTCAGCACCTATTCCTAATCAAGTCTCTCCTCCTCCACCCTCAGCCAATAGTTTAATTAAAGGATTTAGTAATCCAAATCAACCACTACTGACTATTACAGATATTAATCCGACTCCAAATAATAATCCTACTGCACTTGGAGGAGTACCTAGTTATGCTCTTAAAGTGACTGGTAATATGATTATTACTGGAACCCTTACTGCACAATTTAGTATTAATCATGATCAGTTACTGAATATTGGGTCTGTTCCAACAGATGCTACTCGTGGAGATGTTCGCCATGTAACACAAGGTGACTATCACTCTCATAGAAAAGGAACCTATAATGCTACCTTAGGTAAGTGGGTAGTCAGCTCAGCAACATCAACGTCTGACCTTGGAATTATAAATCACTTTGATCTTGAAGGTTGGGGAACTCTTCCAACTCAAGGAAATGATTTCGTTCCTACTCCTGGCGTACAATATCATGTTACTGGCGGAGACTTACATAGCCATAGTGTTGGCGATGGTGCTCAGGTTGATCATAATAATCTTAAGAATGTAGATCCAAACTCCTCAAATCATGTTACTGGTGGTAATTCTCACGCACATACCTCTACTGGCGATGGTGGAACAGTTTCACATACTAATCTTTCTGATATAGAAACTAGTGGAGTAGGTGCTCTTCATGTTACATATGGTGATGGTCATAGTCACTCCATAGATTCCAATGGCAATCCAATTGGCGATGGTGCTCAGATTGATCATAGCAGTCTACTCCACATTAGTACGACTGAAACTGGAGCTATTCATGTTACAAATGGAGATGCCCATACTCATAGTTCTACAGGGGATGGTGGTCAGATAGACCATACAACTCTTTCAAATATTGGCACTAATACGCATGCTCAAATTGATGCTAAATTGGCAACTTTTAAAGCTGCCGTAGCTGGTACAGGTCAATTCACTACAACTAATCCTAATTCAGTTCAAATTCAACATAGTCTTGGAACTGATCAGTTTAATGTGTTGTTTTCTTTATCTTCAGTTAATACAACTCCTTCTTCTTCTCCTTCTAACATTGGTGTACTTTATGTCCCCGCCGCTGGCAAGACAACTAGTGCATTCACTCTTAATAGAGCAGGCGGCGCTAGCGTAGGTCCAGCTCTTCCAGCAAGTCTCACAACAGCACTATCAGGAAGTAATAATGATCTAGTCTATACGGCTCAAACTGCTGGCTCTGCAGGTAATGGTATTTCCATTACTTATGTATTAAATAATTCAATTACAACTAATCCTACTATCTCTGCTTCTACAACGTCAGTTGTTGTGTTGTTTACATCTCCACATCCTTCTGCTGCTACGGTTCAAGCAGCGATTCTTGCTAATCCAATTGCCTCAGCAATCGTTAATGTTTATAATGCTTCCGGGAACGATGGTACTGGAGCAATTGATGCCTATAGTTCTACACATCTTACAGGTGGTGCAGATTCTTCTGGATTTACTGGTTTAGAATTTGAATATGTTCTTGTTGCAAAATAATACTTAATACCTTATTCTTATGAAAGAACTGGAGAATAAATGAGTACCAAAGCCTCTATAGTCTATGACGATAATTTTCATCTTTATGAAGAAGTTATGGACGATGCTAATGTATTTTTTGAACTTAGCGGTCAAAATGTTCTAGCTTCTATAAATACTGAAGCTGGATACTGCAGTGTCACTGTATGTATTCCTCGGAGTATTATGAATCAAGTAGCTACAGAGTATCTAAAAGATACTATCACTGAACTAATTGCAGGCAATCCAACACTTCATCTTACCTCAAGTAATGAAACAATAAGAGAATGTGCTGAAGAATATATAAGGAATAGTAAATGAAAAATAAAATTTTAGTTAGTATTCCATATACTAGATATCATGCTAAGTTTTTTGAAGAAGTAGGTGATAAATTTCATCAAGCAGGATTCCAGATTCAGTGTGAAGTTCGAGAATATCATCAAGACTCAGTGTTGGAATTTTATACAATTCCTGAACTTGAGGAATTAGCTCATGAGTTTGTAGTAACAATAAGTAAAAGAAATTCCACAGACCAAATAGAAGTTAAATTTCATAAATTCATGCAATTGAATAGTCCTCTATTCTTGACCTCCCCAGATGAATCTATCAGAAAGCTAATCGAAACATATTTATCTAGGAAATAAAATGAAGTACGGATTTTTCATTAAGATGAGATTTAATGACAACGGTAAGAAGTATTTTGAATGGAAACCCTATGGCTCTTTTAAATTCTATGGATGGTCTTTTGGTTGGCTATGGTTTAAGTTCAATATTGAGTGGTGGAAAAATCTAGAGTAGAAAAACATTTGACATTGTATTGATAGTTTGATATAATTATAATATAACAAAACGCAGAGAGCGTTTTTCAATATCTCACGGAGCGTGACGATCATGAAGAAATTCAACAGAACATTCGATTATTCCGTTTTCATTGGTAGGTTTCAACCTTTCCACAAAGGACACCTCCAAGCTGTCCATCAAGCTTTTCAACAATCCAAACATCTAATTATTCTAGTAGGTTCAGCATTCGCTGCACCAAACATTCGTAATCCTTTTAGTTTTGAGCAGCGCCGAGAACTTCTCAGTGCTAATCTTAATGATGCAGGATATCAAAATAAATTTACAATTCTTCCAATTAGCGATTTCTATTATAGTGATAACGCATGGGTTGCGCAAGTGCAACAGCGGGTCCAAACTATAGTTGGAGCTAATACTAATATTGCGCTAATTGGTAGTAAGAAAGATACAACTTCTTATTATCTTGATCTTTTTCCTAAGTGGCAATTTATTTCGGTAGAAGGTGATTTTACTGTTAATGCTACTGACGTAAGAGGATCATATCTTGATAGAAGAAATTTTAACTTCCAAACCACTTGGCAATCGGGTATATCTAATAAAGTTTCTCAACTAACTATAGAGTTTCTTGAGCAATTTCAAAATACTGAAATATTTAAACTATTAGCTGAAGAATTTCAAGAAATGCTTTCTTATAAAGAAACTTGGGCTAAGGCTCCTTATCCTCCTATCTTCGTTACAACTGACGCAATAGTCACTTGCTGTGGTCATGTTCTTCTTGTAACTAGAAAAACTCATCCTGGTAAAGGTCTTTATGCCCTACCTGGTGGATTTCTTAACCAACATGAAATGATTGAAGATGGCTGTCTAAGAGAATTAAAAGAAGAAACTAGAATTAAAGTTCCTCTTCCAGTTCTTAGAGGTTCTATTGTAGATAAAAATGTTTTTGATCATCCACTAAGATCTGTAAGAGGTCGTACTATTACACACGCATTTTATATTGAATTAAAGGATAAAGAGCTTCCTAAAGTTAAGGGAGACGATGATGCCGAGAATGCTTTTTGGATGCCATTAAGTGAAGTACTCAATCATCCTGAGAAATTTTTTGAAGACCACGCACAAATTCTCAACTCATTTATTGGAAGGGGTTCAAAGTGAAAAATAAGAAGACTAAGGAACTAGAGGAGCGCATCGCAATTCTTAGATATGCCGTTCAAAATAAAATAGATGAATCAACGGCGGAAATAAGATTCAGACAAACACTTAAGATTAAGCAATTGCTACATGAGGCGATCAAAATTACAGGATATGTAGAGTTCAAAAACCCATCTGATAAGAAGGTGACTAAATGAAAAAGGTTTGGAAATACGACATCCCACTTCATGGTGACTTTGAGCTAGAGCTTCCTAGCGATACTAAAATTTTATGTATTAAAGAACAAAAAGGACTTCCAAAAATGTGGATGTCTGTTCCACAAGATATCAGTCCTCACCAGATGAAAAAATTCAAGTTTAAAATTGTTATGACTGGTGAACCTTACGATGAAGATCTAGTTGGTCATTATGTAGGTTCATTTCAGATTGAAGGCGGCCATACTTACGTTGGTCATTTATTTAGGAAGGGCATTTAATGAAAGTAAAAGACTTAATTAAGAAATTATCTAAGTTAGATCCCAATCTCGAGGTAATGATCGAATGTGATACAAGTGGCAATCACGACGATTGGGGAGTTTATTATAATAAGTATTCTGGACCTAAAGTTATAGAGGCATGGAAACGTTCCGATATGACTAATACGTACGGTCCATACAAGAACGAAGAGAAACCTAAGAAACTATTAATAATTCTTTAAATCTGCATAGAGCAGATTAATTTGATAAAGGAGTTTTATCATGAATCCAATTACAGACAACATTATTTTGCTAGTAGACAGTTATAAATTTTCACATAGTGTACAATATCCAAAAGGTACTACTGAAGTTTATAGCTACTTTGAATCAAGAGGAGGAGCTTTTCCTGAGATCACTTTTTTTGGTCTTCATTATTTTCTCAAACAATATCTAGAAAAACCAATTACACAAGAAAATATCGAAGAAGCTGCTGAATTTGCTAAAGCTCATTTTGGTAACGAAGCTATGTTTAATCGTGAAGGCTGGGAGTATATCCTAAATACGCACGAAGGAAAGCTACCTATTTCTATTAAGGCTGTCGCCGAAGGGACTTCTGTAGATGCTAAGAACGTTCTTATGACAGTTGTAAATACTGATCCAAAATGCTTTTGGCTAACCAATTATCTTGAAACTCTTCTTTCGCAAGTATGGTATCCTTCTACTATTGCATCACTATCAAGACAGCAAAAGAAATATATTAAAGCTTCTCTTGAAAAATCTGCAGATAGTATAGATGGCCTTCCATTTAAATTACATTGCTTCGGATTCCGTGGGGTTAGCAGTGTTGAGTCAGCAGGTATTGGTAATGCAGGCCATTTAGTTAACTTTATGGGTACAGATACGCTTGCAGGAATTCTGGTTGCAAAGAAGTACTATAATTGTCCTATGGCAGGATTTAGTATTCCTGCATCAGAACATAGTACGATTACCTCATGGGGCAAAGAGCATGAACTTGATGCAATGAGGAATATGCTTGAACAATATCCAACAGGCCTCGTAGCATGTGTAAGTGACTCATTTAATATTTATAAAGCCTGCGAAGAGTACTGGGGAACAGAACTAAAAGATATGATTCTCAAAAGAGATGGATGCCTAGTTGTTCGTCCAGACTCTGGAGAGCCTACTAAGATTGTTCCTGAAGTATTAGATATTTTAGGCAAGAAATTTGGTTACACCATTAATTCAAAAGGATATAAATTACTTCCTCCTCAAGTAAGAGTTATTCAAGGTGATGGAATTGATCTCGATACACTTCCAGGAATCCTTGATGCTATTTTGAATGCTGGCTGGTCTACAGACAATGTGGCCTTTGGCTCAGGTGGTGGGCTCCTTCAAAAAGTAAACAGGGATACGTGTAAATTTGCATTCAAATGTTCCTCAGTTACTGTCAATGGTGAGCAAAGGGATGTCTATAAGCAACCAGTTGGTGCAGAATGGAAGATGTCCAAAAAAGGTAAAATGAAGCTTGTGCTTGACAAGGGTTGGAATGATTATGATACAAAACTTGAACGCTTTATCACAGTAGGCGTAGATGACCCTCGCGAAGATCAGCTCGTAGAGGTTTATAGAAATGGTGAGGTTCTAGTAAATCCTACATTTGCTGAAATTCGTAAACGCGCGGAGATTAAATAATGGATCATTACTCTTCTCCTGATTCTAAATTTTCTCTCGAAGAAGAAGTAGCAATGGCTCATTATCCTATCCCATATGCAATGGATCTTGCCGCCGGAGTGGAGTGTGTTCTTATATGGTCTCCACTCTTTGTAGTTAAGTACAAGCGGCTTATTGGCAGTAGATTGCCTGAAGCTTTGATCTCACCCGCTCCTTATATTAGGATGGTGCAACCCAGTTATTAAAAAGAAAGGGAATCAAATGAAAGTAACAGACAAATATGTTCTATTTTGGAACGGACCATTTAGTCAATGGTTCTCTTCATCTTTTGAATTGGATGATATAAGGTATTCTTGCGCTGAACAGGCTATGATGGCACAAAAAGCTTTATTGTTTAGCGATACGGATAGTTTTAATAAGATTATGAAAACTACTGATCCTAAAGAACAAAAAGCACTTGGCCGCAAAGTTAAAGGATTTGATGTAGAAATTTGGAGCAATGCTTGTCAAGATATTGTTTTTCAAATTAACGTTGCAAAGTTTGGTCAAAATCCTGGTCTCAAGAAGACTTTAATGGATACAGGAGATAAGCAACTAGTTGAAGCAAGTCCTTATGATAAAATTTGGGGAATTGGACTTGGCGAAAATGATGCTAGAGCTTTAGATGAAACCAAATGGCTCGGCCAAAACCTACTTGGTAAAGTTTTAAACAGAGTTAGAGACTCATTCAAAGGAATACCAGATGCGAATAGTTAAAGGTCCAATCTTTATGTATTTTGAAACTGGAATGGAAGGTTGTCAATGGGCAATCCAGGATATGACTACAATTCCAGAAAGTGGCTACTGGCCTCACGAAGGCTTATCTCTACTTACTCGTAAAAGTAAGATTCAAAGCATGACGATCTTTAAAGATAATCAACAGATCTGGTCTGGTAATCCAAAATTTGAGAGTACCTATACAGCAGTTGGAACTAGTATTGAAAAATATGTTGTTTCACATACATACGAAACCGGTCATGTAAGAATACAACTTCAATTTGAAGGCTGCTGGTTTCACAATCTCCCTTCAGAAGGTAACATGGATATCTGGAAAGATATTCTTGCTAATGAAAAGGCATATACTGCTGAGGTAGAGTTTAAAGACTAAATCTTCATAAATCCTCCTACAACCCTCCCATAAGCGCATTCCTATGCGCTTATCCTCGTTTTTACGCATACTCACCATAGTGTATTGATAATTATAGCAATTACAGACAGTTGGATGCGCTTTTATTTTTAGTTTTATTTAGGAATTTGTAAACAACCTGTCCATGTTATGTATAAACTAATAATATCAACGAGATTGATTTAAACTTAGAAAGACAAGTAGAAAGAATAAACCAGCTACTCGCTTAGAGCTTAAAGAAGAAGAGAAGAATTATATTGAACGCAGATTTAAGTACGCAATAGATGCTTAGGAATAGTAAAAAGGATTAAAATGGCAAGAGAACAACTACTTATTGAGGAAATATATCAAAATGGTATTCCTACGTTTGAAGTAGTTGAATCAGCTCAGGCCGATGTTGTTGTTGATCAGTTTGTTGAAGTTCTTAGACTTGCTTTTGAAAACCATCCTCTTTATACATACGTTCCAAGATCAGATGCTGGAACTCCTGATTATGAGCTTACAAAGATAGTTATTGTTGATAAGTATACTGAAGAGGCTATGTTTCTTCCATCTGTAACGACAAGTTTTAATAGTGCAAATACTCGTTGGATACAATTTTCACAAAGTCCTTTTAATACTGTACTTAAGTATCAGTTTAATTTAGATGGCTCAATCAAACGCGACATTAATGGAAAGCCCCTACCATCTCACTTTGAATATGTTGGAGCTTATGATAGTAGCATTACTCTTTTAATTAGTGCTAATGATACTATTGAAAGAGAAGAACTATGTAATTTAATTCATGTTCTTCTTGTTGAGAATCTAAGAGATGAGTTTTACATGAGAGGAATTCATATAAAATCAGTTAGCACAGGTGGCCAAACTGAAACTCCTTATAGAAATGACTATATATATCAGGCTCCTGTAACAATTGAGATATACACAGAATGGAAAAGAAAGATACCAGTTGGAGATACTCTGTTAAGGATTGGTTATCAAATGACAGTAGGTGAGTCAACTCCTCCTACTCCTAGTACAGGTCTTGTCGCTCCTCTTTGTGTTGTTAATTTAGAGCATACGTTCTTTGTACCTGATGGAACAGGAAATTCAGTTATACCTCGTCTAGAATTATCAGCTACTTCAACTGCTGCTCCTGTAACATTGATTTTTAATACTACAACCTCTCGTTGGGAAGTGAGTAGTTTTTGGAAAACAGCTTTAATGCAGACCTTAATTCCGTATGAGAATTATACTATCGAGCTAACAAAGATAAGTCCTGTACAACAGTACTTGAATTATGCTGAACAAGTTATAACAGTTGCTTCAATGTTTAGAGCGATTGCACTAAGTCAAGGAAGACTACTTCCAGACGGAACAAAGGTTGTTAATGGATCATTTATCTTCTCTGATGGAAAAGTAGATGTAAGAGATGGCTATATTAATAATGGCACTATAAATGGCTTAGGCATAGCTCAAGCAATAGTTAATTCAGATAACTCTGTAGAGATGAGAGTTTCTCCTACAAACAAGAATGAAAGTATTTTGGTAGCAAGAAATGTTGTAGTAGATGCCTATGGAATAGTACAAAGTGGTCAGATATTCAAACGCTATACTGCTCAAAGTGGCAATATTGTTGAAACACAACTAGCAACAGCCAATCAAAGTTACTTAGACGGTGAAAATATGAATACTATGACTGCAGTAGATCTATTTATGATTATGCAGTTTGCAAACCAACCGTTTAGATATACGCTTGGTATGATTAATGATAAAATAGATAATTTGTTAACACAGTTAGGTGATTTAACTCAAACGATTACCTACCGTGCGCAAAAGATAGCAAGCATAACTAGCATAAAGCAAGAATTGATTGTCCGTAGTGAACAGTTTTTACTACAGCAACCATTAGGATTATAAATAAACAACTAAGTAAGAAAGAGTAGTTGAAAAAGGAGTAGATAATGGCTAATATACCAGGGATTTTGGGTTTCGTAGTTCCCGGAAGTTACAGTTTAGTTACATACCGTCCCGGAGCAGTTTCATTGCCCGGCGGCCCCACCATCATTTCAATTTTAGGTGTTGGTCAGCGCGAAGAATACTTAGTTGCTAAAGCAGTTGGTGGAGGTAAAGATGGCGCCCCCGTTAACTTTAATCCAGCAAATCAACCAAATGGTAGATATTTTGTTCTTTCAAACTTTCCAGCAATCTCTGGATCACTTGAATTGTACATTAATCCTACTGGTAATGGCACAGATCTTCCATTAGTTAGAATTAAGGGTGCATCAGGTCAAAATTCTGGAGATAATGAACAAGCTGAGGCAAATGCTT
>Ga0315284_10007138_pt1 | contig 15944 bp, 17 predicted proteins | sample YL17G09_16_MG_FD_203696 | JGI IMG/M metagenome (GOLD analysis project Ga0315284, IMG submission 203696) | Sediment microbial communities from Yellowstone Lake, YNP, Wyoming, USA - YL17G09_16 | ecosystem: Environmental > Aquatic > Freshwater > Lake > Sediment | place: USA: Wyoming | collected... | reverse complement strand
ACTCTTTGATAATGTCCCCTACCAGACTCAATAGAAATGTCCCCTATGCGAGAATTTGATAAGGGAGGCCTCATGAGGAGGTCTTGAGAATGGAGGACATACGCATGCGTGAGAAGGAGCGGAGGCGGTTGGTAGTGATTTCGAGGGTAAAGGCAGGGGAATTGAGGCTGTTCGCAGTTCAATAGGCGTAATGGTCTTCTCCACCGGTTTCTCCCGGTATGTTTCATGAATATAATGGCCCATGCATAACAAGACGTGGATGTTTCGCTGAGCCCATGCCACAAGCAATCAAGAAACTTCAGCCGGTCATAGCTATCGCGAAAGAGAGCTTGTTGCTCGACCCCTCGAAAAATGATGTGGTGCAGTGCACCGACAGCGTTTAAACGGGCATTGAGCAGCATGCCTTGTCCGAGACATGCCGGGGTATGGGTTTCAAGCAAATTATTATTTCAGGTTCTTCACACGGAAGCGTTCTTTTCGCTCATGATGTACATGTACTCCTCGCCCCCTGAAAAGGGGGAGTGACTCAGGCCATCCATGGCCTTCGCCCTTCGGGTGAACGTAAAGTACATCCATTTCTGCTATCCATACAGAAATGTGGGCTGGGGTGAGGGGGTTAAGGGCCGTCTGTTTCACCCCTCACCCTTTCCCTCTCCCCTCCCGAGCGAGGGGCGAGGAGACTCTGGTCCCATTGTCTTGGAGAACAGCCTTCAGCCTGAATAATACCGCTTGTGGAAATCTCTCTAACCAGAGCGTGCTTTCCAATAAGGCCTTCCCTTGGCAAAGAATACCCATTGATTCCTTGGTCCGTATTCGTTCCGCCGTCCAGCCCCATACGAGATCATACACCGCCACCATGCCCTTCCTCTCAAGTACGCTTCCGTGTGAAGAACCATATTTCACGAACGTCCTCAATGGCCGATGACCCGCTCATCAAAAGAGCAAAACAATATTGACACTACCTACTACCTATATGGTATACATGTATCCATTCCATACAGAAGGAGAACAATGATGAAAAAAATGATAACAATCGGTATGTGCATTGCCCTTTTTTTTGTCTTGGCAGGACCAAACCTTGTCTTCGGAGCTGCGGGGATGAAAGTTCCTGAATCCATTTTCCAGCAACTGGACGTCCAAGCGCAAAAGGGTCTCACTCCGGAAGCGCTGAAGGCCAAGCGACAGAAATTCTTCGATACGCTAGATTCCAACAAAGATGGCCTGCTCTCCAGAGATGAGTTAGCGGCCAACGAGAAGACGATCTTCACCAAGCTGGATACCAATAAAGATGGCGTCCTCTCCCCCAATGAGATAAAGAAGGAATGGAAGCTTTACTATGACAAACTGGACAGGAAAAAGGTCGGCAAGGTGAGCCCCGATGACCTCAGTGCCAGGCTGGATGAGGTGTTCAAGGTCATGGACGGCTCAGATCAGGACGGATTCGTCACGAAGGATGAATACTTCCTCTACTGGGCCAACAGGGACAGCGAATTTGCCAAAGGTAAAGCCAACTAACATCAGGACCCTCGAGTTGAGGAGGAAACTGAATACGCAGTCCTAGCGGAACTTTTGATTGACGCCTTGCTGCACGCGGCTCCTGCGTGTCAATCGGATGATATACTGCATCAGTTTCCCCTCATCAAACCAGGCTCCATATGGCGCCTGGCCTCGGCAATTAACAAATCATCCAGTCAAGGCATAGTGATTGTCAATTGCCGAGGCCAAGCGCCATTAATTCCAGGCGTTGGACTAGATCCCGAGGGTGTAGGAGATCAGGAACTGGAGGCCCTTCACATCGGTCGTTCCCGATACATTGTCGAAATCCAGCTTGGACTTGAAGCCGCGTACACCCAGTCCCATCCAGGAATTATCCTTGAACTTGAACTCGATCCCCGTGCGGGCATACAGGCCGAAGCCGTTGGCCGTGGATATCTCATGATCGCTGGCGGTTTGGAGGTCGCCCTGGAACTCGTCGCTGTGTTTATCATATTGCCCGACCATAAAGAGCGGTCCGGCCCCGAGATAGAAACGCGCGTGCTGCCCCAGGTCGGTGCTCATATACGGCCCGAAAAAGAGATCCCCCAGAGCGAGCTCGTTCTCGATATGCACACGAATGGTATTGCCTGGGCCTGCGAAAGCATTGACACTGTCGCTCTTCCAGCCGACCAATGCTCCGCCTTCCAGCCCGAAGGTAACGGTGTCCTTTCTAAGCGGTATGCTGCCGCATACACCCAGCATAGGCATCCAGGAGATCTCATCGTCCGCCTCCACGGAAGGATCCGTTGTGCTCTGATGGTCAAGGTTCATATGGGAAAAGCTGGCGGCCCCCAGCATGACCTGGACGCGCATGTCCTTTTCCAGATCATCGGCGGCCAGGACCGGGGCCCCGCCCAGGCATACGATCAGGAATGTCCCACAGATGAATCGTTCCCATGGTAATGACTGTTTCATTATTTCCTCCTTTTGCTAATCGCCTGTCCGGAAAATAAATTCCATTTTAAAGATGTCGAAGTCCGGCATGCCTCCGGAGGCCCCGCTTATGTCTACCCACGTCTTGTTGTAGCTGCCCTGCAAGGAGAAATATTTGCTTATGTCCCACCGCAAGCCAAGACCGGCATTGTAGCTGACATCATTCTCGGTCTTGGTTGGAACATACGTGCCGCACACGTAACCCCACCACGGGTCCCAGTAGCAGTAGCTCGAGCCCGCGCCGCTCGGGATGTTGGTATCAATATTCGTGACCCCGATTCCAGCCGATACGAAGGGGGTGAAGTCCCGATTCAAGATGTAATATACCCCGTTCAACGCTAAGGTGACGGTGTCCAAGGTGCCATTGTATACACTGGACGTGTCGTCTTCCTTGAAGAACGTCGCATCATAGTCCCGATTGGAGAAGGATAAGACGCCGTTGAGTTGTAAGTGATCATTGAAGTTGTAGCCGAGACCGAAACCGATGCCCCAGCCGCCGTTTATTTCCACACTGGAATTCCCTTCGCCATCGAGCGTTGCGGCATCCGTATAGATGATCGGTAGGGTAAATTCCCATTCCCCGCACCGGCTGCACGGCCGGACGGCCGTGTTCTCCTGCGCCTCGGCTGTCTGGACATTCATCACGACCCCTGCTAACGCCGCACATACCAGTGCCAAACTCATAATAATCGCTCGCTTCATGTTCCACCTCCTGAAATTTTTGTTACTCTTTTTTCCCGCGCTTGACAATCCCCCAGCTCCCTTTCCGTTGCCTCCCTGTCTACGGCACCTGCGTGCGAATCTTGATGGATGTTCAAGGAGCGACACCTATCCGGCGGGAATGGTAACGACCGGCCCTCCCCCCTTACCTCCTGTCTCGACCAAGGTGAAAACGAACATCAAGAAAGAGAATGCCCGCTTTGAAGGTAAATCCCGGTCATCAATATAAAACCAGTAATCACGATAGGGAACTGAAACAAACGCATCTACTGGTTTTTCACGAGAGCTTTGTATGTGAATAAAGGGCGCTGAATAGATATCAGTGGCTGCAGCACCCCCCATAGTCGGGTTCACACGCTTTTGTTCGACATGCTGGGCAGGCACTTCAATTGCTGAAGCCAGATCTGTCAGCAACTCAATGATTGACCTGGTGAGGATAGCGATCTCCTTGTCATTTATCGGGAGAGATCCATACACCACCTTCAATTCCTGGGCCTGGGGGTCAATACCAAGCATCTTTCTCATGCTCGCAATGTCAGCATCCATGGCCTCATCGGCCTTGCCCCTGAAGAACATCACCACGGATTCTTCCTGGTTTATCCTTCTGAGCCGTATGCCTAGGGCCCCGGAATCCTGGATTTTCCGCATTTTCTCCAGTAACCGATAAAATTCCGGATCAGCTTCGCGCTTTCGGGCTGCCCCGCCGTAACTGTTCCGAATGCCGTTTATCGAATGGGAACAAATCCTGAAAACCAGATCAATGGGGTAGCCGGCCTGAATGAGCGCGACCAGGGCGGCAGGAGGAATCGGCATCATCAAACTGCGGGCGAACTGCTCTCCCACCACCGGGGTGTAGGTGATCGTCGGACGATCCGTATACTTTCCAGTGGCACCGAACAATTGACTCGTAAAATTTGGATGGGTCCACCATTGACCGGTCAGGCTCAACCCACCCTCAAGGGTGTAACCGCTGATAACCGAGGTCACGTCCAGGAATACCGGGGCATCGCCGTAACGAATCTTCACCATATTGATAAGCATCTGGCTCTTCCATGAATCAGAGATGGCTGCAATATAGTCAAAGCGGTCACGGGGCACTGTCTTGGGGCCGAACCCCGCACATCCCCCCAGACTGAGAAGCACCAACAATCCAATCATATAATTGACAACCTTCATCTTTCCTCCTTTCTTATTTCTTCAGGATGCCGCGGACATATGAGCACGTGTAAGCGGGTAATGGTTCCAGCATCTCCTGCAGCAGGGCCGCGGCGCGATCCACCGCCGGCTCTCCACCCGCCTGCTTCATCCGGGCCATAACCTCGTCAAGTTCAGGGCTGGTTCCCAGCTCAAAGCTGGGGCCGGAAACCCAGTGCCGGGGCATGGTCTGCTCCAACATCCGGTCTGCCTTGCCCGCGAGGGCGTGGCTCCGCTTTGAGATCAAGTCGCGCGGCGCCCTATCTTCCCACACGGGGCAGTCTTTCTGGGTCCTGAGGGTGACAAAGACCGGTTGATCAAGGTTCTTCTCCTGGTAGGCCTCCTGCAGGAACACCTGCTGGAACTTTTCAATGGCCATGTGCCGGTTGGACACGAGCTGGATGGCATGCACCTCCGGGCCTTTCATGCCGATGAGGTCCAAGGCATTGATCCAGAGCATCCGGACCGTACTCACCCCCGGCAGCAGGGTGGTGTGATACGGCAGGGTGAGGTCCATGACATAGTGAAGACCTATGCCCATGAAACGCCACCCCCAGTAGTCGTGACCCGTCTGGAAGGCATACGTGGACAATGTCTTGTAGAGGTGTATCCGGTATTCCGGATAGGTCTTCTTGACAAAACCGGCAAAGGTGTTGATAATCCATGCTTCGTGATAGTATCCCATGTGGAAAGGCCCCTGGCTGCTGTACTCCAGGTTGGGGTTTCCGAAGGGCAGCTTGCCGAAGCCATAGATCTTGCCGAACTCAGTGCCGTTGTCCTCGTACAGCCCGATGTCGAGACCGAAGTCGGGCTCGTCCGTTGCGGTGGTCACGATATCGAGAGGGGGTACCAGCTCTCCGGCCTGCAGCTCCACAAAAGTGGTTGATTTCCAGTCCGAGGTGTTCTTGAGAAAGGTGAGGCTCGCAGGCGTCAAGGGAGGTCTCCCGCCCGTGTCAGCCCCGGGAACAAACTGGAGATAAAGGCCCAACCGGGCATGGGGATTGATCCTGATCGCGTGGCAGAAACGCTCCCTGATATCGGCTGGGTTGCCGGTGGCCTTGAATGTTAAGGCTTCGGGCAGGGGCTGGTACCAGACGAGGTTCTGCCGTGCCCAGGCCTCTTCTCCGGCCAGCAGGCTTACCAGGCCCTTTTCCTCGGCGACGAGGAAGGCAGCGAAGCTTTCGGAGGGCACCGGCCTGGCATCGCGCACTTCCGGCAGGGAAGCTAGCGTTTCATGGATAACGAGCGGGTGCTCGGTCCATGCCCACCCGGGTTGCGCTGAAAAAAGCACGACAAGAACATACAAGCTCAGGACCATCGGTATGTTCCAGTCTAGTTTCACCACCATAGCACACCCCTTTCAGATAGTATCGTGCGCCTCTCACCAGTATCAGCGCATCAACGTTATCAGGTATCAGTAGAACGCACCGATGTAGAAGTACAGGGCATTGTGGCCACCCTCGCATTGCCCATAGCCCAGATAAACAGGCCCGATGAGTGTGTCGGCGGCGATAAAAACACTCCCAGCGTAGAGGAGGTCCTGGGAGCTCATATCCGTGCGCTTCGCCCATGTATTGCCCGCTTCAGCGGAGAAGCCCCCATACAAGTCATTGCCGAATACCTTGTGCTTCAAGACCCTGAACATGTATATCAGATCGCCGACCGCGAGTTGCTGGCCATGGAGCTGATTGGGAGCCAGGCCGGAAAGGTTCATAAATCCGCCCAGGAAGAATTGCTGGTTGAACTCCTCCGTGCTGGAGAGCAGCGATTCCCATCTGACCCTGGCTATCAATGTGTTGCGGCCAATGGAAAACGGCTTTACCGCTTTTATTTTAACCGTGTTGAAAGACGCAGTGGACCCCAGAGCAGTCCTGCCGGCCTGGAACGTCGTCAGAAAGAGCCCACCTGCGCGGGGGATTCCGGGGTTATCGATCTGGTCATATATGAAGCTGGTCGTGTACCCGGCATTGCGGAAGGTGCGCTCGGGTAGGGTGGGTATACCGGTTAACAGCTTGGTCTCGATGCTCCCTTTGATGAGACCAAACCGCACTTCCCCGAACTCAGCCAATTGGTACCCAAGGTCGGCTTCGCCGCTATAGTTCTTGATCTCGTACTGGGCAACCCGGGATGATCCATTGTAAAGGTAAACAGGATCTATTTCGTATTGGCCATTCGGTGCCACAAAAAACCGCCAGGGGGATGTCTCCAGCGGCTGGTAAAATTCGGAGAAAAAAAGTCGGTTTTCTCCTATTTGGATTTTGTTTTTCCAATCCGCGGCGTAGCGGTTGATGTTGCGCATGTTGTATTCGAGCTGAATATTGTACGAGGTATCACCGTTGAAATCATTCGAGAGCTGCATACCGACATCGATCTTATGCTGAATATGCTCCTTGACAATGGGCTCCAGGAGAAGGCCCTGTTTGCCATCCTTCTCGATCAGCTTGAAATCGATACTCTCCAGGTCGTCACGTGCATAGATTTCGAAGATGCTCTGCGCAAGAACGTCTGATTCGGGGGTCTTGCCCAAACCCTTCTGGATCGTCTGCTCGAGATATCCGCTCAGGATATTCCTTTTCAGTATATTTTTCTCTTTGACTTCGATGAATTCGATCTTTTCAGGACGGTGTGAGGCCTTGAGCTGCTGTTGCCGGAAGGCCTGGTATTCTTCGGCACTCACGGCGTAACGTTTCAGTTCATCAGCGGCAGCCAGGGCCGCTTGTCTTCCGATTGCCACCGCCTCCTTCATCTTCGTAAAGCTCGCCGTCGTAATATCCCCGAGGTCCGGGGTGATGAGTATATCGCCCGCTTTCAGGGTCTTGATCTGATCGTCCACGTTCCGGACCGTCAGGAAGCCGGAGGTCTGGTTGGTGACCGCCAGAAAATTGGTGAGCTTGTCAGCCTTGTCGAGCGGAGTGCCGATGTTGATGGCGATGATCACATCGGCCCCCATCTGCCGGGCCACATCGACAGGGAGGTTCCTTGCCACACCGCCGTCCACAAGCTGCTTACCGTCGATTTCCACCGGAGCGAAAGCCACCGGGATGGACATGCTCGCCCGCAGTGACCTGGCTAGATCACCCTTGGCGAGCACCACCATTTCTCCGTTTTCTATATCCGTCGCCACGGCCCGGAAGGGGATGGGGAAGGCATCGAAATCACTGCCTGCCCCGAGGGTCAATGACCTTAAGGTCAGGTCGAGCTTCTTACCGGCAACAAGCCCTTTGGGAAGGCCCAGACCCTTCTGCGCATTAAACTCGAGGCTCACAAGATAATTCTCTTTCCCGGCCTTATCGCGATAGAACTGCTTCGGTCGCGGTATCTTGTCACTGAACATCGCGGGCCAGTCGATTTTGGTCGTGAGCTTCTCAAGCGCCTGGGGAGGAGTCCCAATGGCATACAGACCACCGATGATCGAACCCATACTTGTGCCGACGATAAAATCAACGGGTACATGCAGTTCTTCCAGCACCTGGATAACACCCACATGAGCAGCGCCACGGGCTCCTCCACCGCTGAGCACCAGACCCACCTTGGGCCTTGGCCCATCGTCCTGGGCATACAACGGCACGGACATGGCCATTGTGCAGAACAAGACGGTCAGAGAGATTGATAGTCGGGCTCGCATAGCATTATCCCCCTTTCGCCTGAAGGAATTGGCGAAACCCTATGGCTTTTTCACCGAGATCGCCAGCGCCTGGGTCTCCTTCACATACACGTTGTCGCCTTTTTTCACCTCTTTGAATCTCTTCACCGTATCAGCGACCTTAAGGGTCTCGAGACCCTCCGGAGTCCTGAGAGTAACGGTGCGCTTCTTGTAGTTGATGTCCTCCACCACGGCCACCACGGTCCGGGTGTCAACCGTGATTACCCCGGGCTTGGCCCCTTTCGGCGCCACCTGCACCGTGCTCGATCCCGATTGGGTCGGGGCTACCCCTGCCTTCTGCACATCCACGGCGACCGACTGATAGTATTCGGCTACCACATGGTCGCCCTTTTCTATCTGGTCGAAGTTCTTCACCTCATCCCCCAGCTTGACATGCGTGAGCGTTCCATCCGGCCCCTTGAGGGTCACCATGCGGTTGGCCTTGTCGATATCCTCGACCGTGGACGTTGATGTGGCAGTTTCCACCATGATGCCCCCGGGTTTGCCTGTCTTGGCGGCCGTTGCCTCTGCACAGCTGGCCGGTGATGTCCGGGCGAAAATCAGTACAACCGCAAATAATACTACCAACGATGTTCTCATAAACCATGATCCTTTCATATGTTCCTCCTTTTTATTCTCAGTCTTTGTTCGGCCTGGAACCATTCTTTCTATTTAACCGTATACCCTTTGCCCTCAAGGCAGGCCGCGTACGCGCGGTTGTATTTGTCCAGGTCCTGTTTCATCTGACCCTGTTGTTGCTGCTGCGCTCCCTGCTGGGCTTTGGCCTTGCCGCGCTGCTTGGCTCCGCCTGCCATTGTCCCCGTGGCAGCGCCTATGGCGGCTCCCTTGCCGGCGTCACCGGCAATGGCCCCAACAACGGTGCCAGCCACCGCGCCCTTCGCCGCGCCCGCAAAACGCTCACCCTGCGGACCGGCGGGGGGAGCCTGTTCCGTGCTCTTCTGGGCCAGGGCCAGCGGGTCAACGCCGGTCTGTTGCTTGGCCCAGGTGTAGCATTCGCCCTTGTCTTTCTCCATCTTCTCCGCGCTCTGACCCTTGGCTGGGAAGACAATCAACTCCTCAGCGTGCACAAGCGCTATAGGCAGGGCACACAGCAGGAGTATACCGATAAAGAAACTCACCTTTTTCATAATGTTCCTCCTTGGTTTAATAGTAACGGCTTCATCGCCGGTTTCCTCTTGACCGCCGTTCCCGCTATTTGGGGAACAGGAGCGTGAGCGCAAAGCGTAGCCCCCAGTCGGGACCGCCATCCGGGGCTTCGGCATAATAGCGGTAGCCCAGCTGGAAGGTCATGGGCTGTCCGCCGAGCTTGAGCAACTGGGTAACGGAAAGGTTGATCGGCACGTTCCACTGGTTGTTCTTCCAGTCATAGGTGGATTCGGTGTTCACACCAAACGTGGTAAAGGACTTGGTGGTATAGGAAAAAAATGGCTGGAGAAACGTGGCGCTGACATTGTCACGATCATCATCCCCGGCAAAGGACCAGATGTGGTTGAAGAGCAGGCCGTACGTAAAGCCGCTTTCCTGCTTCAGCACCAACCCCGTTGGTCCCGCGCCCCACTTCTCGCTGCCGAGGGCATCGTTGCTGGCGCTGGGGTAGAGCAACACCGGGCCCAGACCCACGATCCAGCCCTCCACCGGATTCTTGGGTGAGAAAAAAAAGCTCTGGACGATGTCACCCAGACCGGACTCGTCATCGCCGCCCCTCACAGGCGCCTCCGCATAGATATATGGCACGACGGTCCGGATGATGAGGTTATAATCACTATTGAGCGTCAGTGGAATGACCGGCTGCACATTGAGCGTGTAGCGCATGGCATCCGCCGGGCCGATCCCGAAATCCCAGTTGTTCTGGATAGGCAGGCTGATCATGGCGGCCACAGGGTTCAGCGTGGCCTTGGCCAACTCCTCCTCGCTTTGTGCGCCGATGGCAGGCCCTGCCAGTACGGACAGCAAGAGCAATACGGCTGATAATACCCCAAGGCATCTGAATCGTTTCATAATTTTTTGTTTCATTGTGTGTCTCCTTTTTTATAAATATTTAAGTAGACAGAATTCAGGAGTCAGAATTCAGAAGAACCCGCGAATAGGCCTCCGACATCTTACTTACCTCATTCGAGCAACTGACTCAACTCGCAAACATTGCCATACTCAAGATCCTTGGTAAGAACAAAAAAGTACCGAGATTCTTCGATGGAACCTTGTGAGATGTTATAAAAGCGGACTTTGTCTGCTTTTGAGCGTTTTTTGAACCCTTCCGCAATGTTCGCGGCAATGGAGACGGCCACGCGCCGGAATTGAGACGACAGGCCATAGATTTCAGAGCGGGGGAATGTCCGCGACAAACGATAGATTCCCAGCACAAACTGGTGGGCCTTCTGCCATACCACCAAGTCCTCAAATCTCGTCGCCGGCGTCCTCATCCCAACTCCCGTCTTCTGCCTCCTGTCTTCTGCCTTCTGCCTTCTTACTCCTGACTCCTGTCTTCTGACTCCTGTCTTCTGACTCCTGTCTTCTGACTCCTGTCTTCCCAAGCCCTGCCGGTCGCTGGTTCCGGCGATGACGCGGTCTTCGGGGTCAACGAATCCCCGCTCAATGGTGCGCTTGAGAAGTGCCAGCTCTTTGCGCAGCATCCCTGCACGCTCCGGGGGCACGACCTGCACCAGTTGTTCGAACATCGCCTGGAGCCGTCTGGTCACCTGGGGGCTGTTGGCTCCACAGAGCCTTATCTCGGTCACGGTCAGGGTGAGGAAGTCCTCCCAGCCGGGTGTGCGGTACACGAGCCGCACCGTTCCGGAGGAATCCCGCACCACACCCGTGTCGAGCTGTCTCTCACTGAGCAGTCGCAGGAGGTGCTGGATCTGATCAATAGCCAGCACCGCGGTGGTGGGATCGTTTATGGCCGGGGAGAGGGCCTTGATGGCGATGTCCACGAGGATGCGCAGCCCGAAGGCAGGGTCTTTGTCCAGGGACCGCTCGGGACCAAACGCGATGCATCGGCGCAGGCTGCCATCAGAGACGGTACCTGTGCCGGATCCATACAGGTGAAAAATGTCTTCTCCGAAGGCCAGAAAATCGCCCACCTGCGGGACAAGCTCGATGGTAACGCCGGAACGCCTGGCTATTTCCACCAGGCCCCCGGTATCAAACGCGATGACAACCCCCGGATGCCCGCTGTGTGAGAGCGTCCTCTTGGCCTGTAATGTTTTGAAATCCTGTCCCGGGTGCCCTCCAGTGCTCATCGAGAACAGGCCTGGGTAGACCTCACTGATCACGGTACGGGTGTCGTTCCCCACACGGGTGAGAATCATGATGGGCCGCAATCCCTGGCTTACCTTCTGGATCAGGTAGAGGAACAGCGCGACGCTGATCAGGCTTGAAAGGCCGGCGACAAGCACGGGAAGCTGCGGCACGCGGTCTTCGATCCGTCCCAGGGCCGCTAAGGTATAGGTATAGGAGAACACAAAGGCGCTCAAGGTCAGCTTGGTGAGACGGCTTTCGAATACCCGCGCGATGATCCTGGGCGTGAGCTGGCCCCCCGCGATCTGGACCGCGAGCAGGATAATGCTGAAGGCAAAGACGATGAACGTCAGGAGCGACGCGGCCAGTGCCCCGACCACGACCCGCGATCCTTCGAGTCCAAAATCCATCAGCGTCCAGCGCGTACGCTCGTCGACCATGCGGATCAGGGGAGCAGCGAGGAGTGCTAACGCCATGCATGCAATTGGCGCCGCACTCAGGGATGACCGCAGGAAGATCCTACAGCGATAGCGTAGCATCCAGCTCACGGGCACCCCTCTTCCAGGTTTTTCTCGGTGAAGCATACTTTTATGGTTTGCATCTTTCTCACAGTTTCATAACGCCATAATCAGGGAACTCAGCGCAAACCCTCCCACCGACGTCAGCACAATCGCCACATAGAACGTGATGCTGAGCTTGCGGGGAAGGCCCATGTCGTAGAGCTCGTGCACGCGTTGCCAATGCTGAAAAGCAGCCGCCAGGAGCGCCACGGTACCGAGGATCACGAGAAAGTAGGCAATGTTTTCCACGCTCATCGTTTTGGTTATGCCTAAAGCTCCCTTCACCTGAACGGAGTCCATGACCTGCCCGAGCTTGCCGATGGTGAACCCGAAGGTGATCATGGAAATCGCCGTGCGGATCCAGCCCATAAGGGTGCGCTCCGCAGCCAGGTAGTTTCGCTCCATGGCTAAGTCCGTGCGCTGGTGCGCTAGGTCCGTGCTTATATCGCCGGTTTGAGCCGCCGGTTTTTTCGCGGCCGTGCCCAGGCCGAAGCCGAGCGCCGACCTGATTCGGGATACAGCCTTCATGATCCGTGTTCTCCTACCCGCCCCGCTAACAGCCTGTGCGGCCGGAGCAGGTGAAGTAGTCTGGTCCGTGTCCTCCTTGGGTGTCTGGTTACTGTTCTCTTGGTCCATGGTTCACCTCCTTTCCCTTCCCGGGCATGAGGCGGTTTACAGGCCCCCTGATCACGAGGTAGGGAACGATCGCCAGGATGAAGGCTACCAGCACAGCCTCGCCCGGGTAGAACCAGCTGAGCTCTATATACTGGTAGACGGCATCGAGGGTCAGAGCGAGGACGAAAATCTTGCCCACCGATTTCCAGCCGCTATGCAGCATGTCGCGCCGGTGGCCCGGGTCGGTGAACAGTGCCCAGAAATAGGCCGGCTGCCCTTCACGGGCGTCTTTCATTCCGTCCTTGATGGCAAAGATGGTGGCCATGAGCGGCTGTAAGACCAGCCTGAATTTCATGGGCCCGCTCACCCGATCCGCCAGGTTCTCAAAGATTCTCGTAAGGATATCTTCCATCGCAGTCCTCTCCTTTTTTGTGTGCTTCCGTTTCGACCTCGGGCGCCTTCTCCCCGTTATGGGGTGGTGTCCTTGGTCGTCTCACCCATCGTACCGGGACCGGATTCCTTGGCTTTTTGCCATGGCCAGCGGCTCTCAAGCTCAACAACAATTGACCACCCCAGGAAGGTCCGCACCACCACGATAGCCCCCAGCAGTTCGATGTTTATCAGCGTAAAATCGACCACGCTGCGGATGATGTCGGCGGCCACCAGGAGCTCGAGCCCGACCAGCATCGTTTTCCCCAACACGACACGGTACCGCTCGTAGCCCCCTGCAATCTGTTTCATGGAGTGAAAAATCCAGCGCGTGGTCCCGATGATGATGAAGGAAACCAAGATAACCACGGCCAGGCACTCGACACCCAAAGAAGCGAGTTCCATCAATTCGCGAATCTGTACCATTGTCCTACCTCCTCCCGACCCGGGTGCCGGGCATCGATTCCGGTTTTTCTCCCTTACCAATTCGCTCCCCTCTCCCTGTCCCTCTCCCCCGGCGGGGCGAGGGAACGCGAATGTCAGACCTCAGTGGTATTTCAAGGGTTTTTGGGGCAAAGGTGCAGCGTGTTACAACCGATCGGAGCACCAGACCTTTGGAATTAAGTCCCCTCTCCACTCCGTGGGAGAGGGACAGGGAGAGGGGGGCAACATCATTTCCTCTCCTTGGCAAAGTCAACAAATGTTCCGTTGTGTATTCTATCCCAAAATTAATACCTCTAAGCATGCTCTTACTCCTTGGTCTCAATTTATCTTAAGTTAACGGCATTGGATCCTATCCCGCGCCGCCGTGACAGTGCTTGAACTTCTTGCCGCTGCCGCACGGGCAGGGATCGTTGCGACCGGTCTTGGCTGCCGCCGATTGAGGCATAGCGCCTGATGGGGCTTGAACCTGCATGACCTCCGAAGCCAGACGGCCCTGACGAAGCAGGTTTGCCATGACCCTCATGGCCGGGTCTGCATGCTTGAAGAACTGCTTGAAGCCGGCACACAGGTAGTTGAGCCCGGGCTCGCCATCCGGGGTCGTCATGAAGCGGTTCTTGGGACACTCGCCGTTGCAGACGAACCGCACGTCGCATTCCCGGCAATAGCGGGGAAGGCTGTCCAGCTTGTCCTGGCCGAAGCTGCGTTGCTTTTCCGAGGCCACAAGTTCGATCATGGGTGTCTTCATAATGTTGCCCAGGAGGTGCTTCGGCTCCACAAAATGATCGCAGCAATAGAGATCGCCGTTATGTTCCAGGGCCATGCCCTCACCGCACGTAGACCCGAAGATGCAGACGGTCCCTGCCCTTCCAAGCCAGCCCGCCAGGGCCCCATCGATATTCAAGACAAACATCCGGCCCACGTCGCGCTTCACCCATTCATCGAAGATCTCTATCAGGAACCGGCCGAACTGCTCAGGGCGGACAGACCGGTGCGTGACCTTGTCCCCTTCCTGGTTACCGCTCTCATTGACCCTCTCCACTATGGGGATGAACTGGATGTACTGCGCGTGGGCATCATCCCGGAAGAACCGGTAGACATCCAGGGGATGATCGGCATTTTTCGAATTGATTGTGCACAGGATGTTGAACTCCACCTTGTGTTTCTGGAGCAGACGGAGCGTCTTCATGACCCGCTCAAAGGTGCCATGACCTCCCTTGTCCTTCCGGAAGGTGTCGTGAAGTTCTTTTGGGCCGTCCAGGCTCAGGCCGATAAGAAATTTGTTTTCATGAAAGAATCTGCACCACTCGTCATCCAACAGGATGCCGTTGGTCTGGAACGTGTTCTCGATACTTGTGCCGGGCTTCTGATATTTCTTCTGAAACTCCACAGACCGACGGAAGAAATCGAGCCCCATGAGGGTAGGCTCGCCTCCCTGCCAGGCGACGACCACCTGAGGTACCTGATGGCCCTCAAAGAGCTGCTGAATATAGGCCTCGTGAACATCATCGTTCATCCGGAACGTGCTGCCTGGATACAGCTGCTCTTTCTTCAGGAAAAAGCAGTAGTCGCAGTTCAGATTACAGGCCGAACCCGTTGGTTTGGCCATAATGTGAAAAGCATGGGGTGTATTAGTTAAGGACATCCGTCTTCCTCCAGTGGCAAGTAGCCGGGGATATTGTGGTCGTTGAAAAACCCCGTGTATTTGGGCTGTCCAATTCGTTATTGTATATCATTATCAGTGTCATATTTATCTTTCTACCTTAACTTTCCTTCTCTCTCAATCAAACACAGGCCACCCCTTGACTAATTCTAGATGGAACTACCGTTCAGCCGCCATAACACCAAGTTCAGGAACGAAGCAAAGCCGACCCAGGCAAGGTAAGGCAGCATCAGTGAGCCTGCGCCCCAATATACTCGCCAGAACAGTACCACGACGGCCAGAATCGCCAACCACAGTGCTACAATATCAAAAAAGGCCAGATCCAACCGATGCATCCCGAAAAACAGGTATGACCAAAGGGCGTTGAGAACAAGCGAGACGACGAACAGCCCCAAAGCTGCGCCCGCACCCATGAACCCCGCCTTGCGCCATACAAGCCAGGCCGCCACACCCATGAGCACATAGAGCACAGACCAGACCGGGCCGAAAATGGCGTTCGGCGGATTCCATGACGGCTTGGCAAGCGATGCATACCACTCACCCGGCATGTACCGGGAACCAAACCACCCGGCAGCGAATGCTACCGCCAGCCAGCCCACAAGACCAATTACGCTTTTAGTCATACCCATAGCGCCTCCTGTTTATCTCAATAATTTATTCCATCTCTCTTCAATACAGCCTTTACTGATTTGCACAGGTTGAAGAACATGCTACCCGTGACGCGGCGTCGGAGTGGCAACAACCTTAAACGCACAAAACTGCTGCGCTGCGACCATTTCAGCGAACCGGACTGCTTAATTTGCCCTGGTCTCTTTAGAACAAGGGGTTGCAACCCCTTGTTCTGGCAGTGCCCGAAGCATTCAGTTTCTTCCATGAATAACCAGCTAGAAAAAAAGGTAAATTGCACCCAAAAATTAAAAGTGTCCAGAAAAGATGTTGCACCGATAACCCA
>Ga0315284_10007137_pt1 | contig 15944 bp, 12 predicted proteins | sample YL17G09_16_MG_FD_203696 | JGI IMG/M metagenome (GOLD analysis project Ga0315284, IMG submission 203696) | Sediment microbial communities from Yellowstone Lake, YNP, Wyoming, USA - YL17G09_16 | ecosystem: Environmental > Aquatic > Freshwater > Lake > Sediment | place: USA: Wyoming | collected... | reverse complement strand
ATACACGGATTCCCATCCTCATCCAGTGCAATGGAATTCCAGCTTCCTACCCAACCAACCGTGTCAACAGGGGAAGTTGTCCACTCTCCCGCATCCAGGCGTGTATACAAGAGGTCACCGGCATTCCACTGGAAGTGACTGATGTTCACGGTGCCGTCGACGGATATTGCAAGCGAGGGATGATTGCCCACAGTATCATACGATGCTGACTGGGACGTGGCGGCGATCTCATTATGCCAGACACCGCCTGACGCCTGACGGATGAAGCTAAGCTGCCCGTGTTTTTGGTAAGCTACGCAGGGCATTCCGGCCTGGTCCAATGCAAGCGACGGGTTGAAACACCGCCCGGCCTGAATGTCCTGCGAAACCCAAGCGGACCCAACGAGAGATGCATACTTCAGAACTGCCTTAGGCGCAACGTTTCCCGAAGTCGTGTACGCGATACACGGTCTTCCGTCTGCGTCCAAGGCGAGCGAGCTGTAGTATCCCACATCCCCGCCATCGACTGTGGCGATTTCCCAGTTGGTGGCCAACAAGGGCGACGACAGAATGCCGAGCACTGCAATGAATGGCAAAGCTTCGCGTTTCACTATCTCCTCCAGGCTCTCTCCGGAGCTCGCACGCGTTGTGGAAAAGTGAAAGCCCACTACAATACTCGAACTGCCAGAAGCAGCCCCAATACCACGGCGGGATCGACTTCAATATATCCCAGCCACGCCTGCTTGTCAATGGCTTTTCGCAGGCCGCCAAAAAAGAAAACGGCCGGTTCCCGCGAACCGGCCGTTTCTCGTCATGGTCGGGGCGACAGGATTTGAACCTGCGACCCCCTGAACCCCATTCAGGTGCGCTACCAAACTGCGCTACGCCCCGATACCAGCAAGCATCAGTATACCCTTGCGCGCGCGCACTGTCAAGGGAGGGGGAGGGATTAGGGATTAGGGAATAGGGAGTAGGGAATAGAAGGGAACGGATCAGGCGAGGAACGGATTCGATGCGCGTTCGCGGCCGACGGTGGTCGAGGGGCCATGGCCGGGATACAGAGGAGTTTCGTCGGGCCTGCAAAGCAGCTTGGTCCTGATCGAGGCGATAAGCTGGTCGTGGTCGCCGCCGGGGAAGTCGGTGCGGCCAATCGAGCCGGCGAAGATCGTATCGCCGCAGAAGAGGCCGGCGTCCGTCACGAAGCAGACCCCGCCGGGGCTGTGGCCAGGCGTGTGGACCACGCTGATAGAGGAATCGCCAAGGCTCAGGATGTCCCCGTCATTGAGCAACTTTAGCGGTGAAAGCTCAACAAAGCTGGACACATCGTAAACCAATTCCAGCGGTACCAGCCCCTGCTCCACCTGGTCGATATCCGCCTCGTGCATATATATCTCCGCGCCATACTCCCGCGCGATATAGCCGGCGGCGAAGCAGTGGTCGGGATGGCCGTGGGTCAGGAGGATGCTGGCCGGTTTGAGATCGTTGTACGATACGACCTGACGAATCTTCGCGGCGTCACCGCCAGGGTCGATGATCGCGGTGGTACGTGTGGATCGGTCCCAGACGATGTAGCAGTTGGTTCCAAGCGGGCCGACAACGAGGCTTTCAAACCGGATCGGCACTCAGCAGCCCCTCCGCATCACGGCAAGGTTGGCGGAGTCATACGCGTCGAGATGCCCGGCGTAGCGCGAGTGGGCTTCGGCGCGGTCGTGCCTGCCGCAGGCGGCGTAGGCTTCGGCAAGAACTGCATGATACATCCGCTCGCCGGGCTTGAGCCGAACCGCCCGCCTGAACGCCGCGATGGCGTCGTCGGTATATCCGGTCTTGGCATAGATCAGGCCCAGCCGGAAGCAGTAGTAGGGATCGCATGGGCTGAAGATGGTGGCCTGCTGCATCTCGATGATCGCGTCTGCGAGCCTGTTGAGCTGCAGATAAAGATCGGCCAGCCAAAAGTGGTAGAACCCGTCCGACGGCGCGATCTGGACCGCCACCTCAAGCTGCAGCACGGCCTCGTCGCGCTGGCCCACGTGCCAGAGCGCGTCGCCGAGCTTGTAGCGGTAGAATGGGTTCATGGCGTTGAACTGCGCGGCCTTGCGGTATTCTTGTATGGCTGCGAGCCACTTGCCGTAGCGGCGGTAGATTTCGGCGAGGCTGTAGTGCGGCTCGGCGCGGCGGGGGCTGATCTTGAGGGCTTTTCGATACTCCGCGACCGCCTTGATAGACATCTCCGAGTAGGCGTAGGCATCTCCGAGGCGGGTGTGATAGCCGGGGTTGTCGCCCTCCATTTCCACGGCCTTGCGGTAGTGCGACACGGCTTCCCGCACGCGTCCCTCGGCGCAGAGCATATCGCCGAGTTCCTGCTGGTCGTACGCGGTCAAGGTCGGACGCGGCTCGGTCGGGCTATGCGACCTCATCCGATCCTCGAACTGCTCCTGATCTACCTCGGAAGGAACAATGTTGCCGTCCATTCCAGCCTACCCGCGCGTATCCAGAATCAGCGTGACGGGGCCGTCATTGGCGATCTCGAAAAGCATCTTCGCCTGGAACCTGCCGGCCTTTGTGGGTACCCCGCACGCCCCCAGCATTTCCACAAACTCATTATACAACGATTCGGCGACATCCGGGGCCGCGGCTTTGTCGAATCCGGGCCTCCGGCCCCTGGTGCAATCGCCCAACAGCGTGAACTGCGAAACCACGAGCGCCTCGCCACCCACATCGAGCGCCGACAGGTTCATCTTGCCCGCCTCGTCCTCGAAAATGCGCAGGTTCGCGATCTTTTCGGCGAGGAAGTTGACGTCTTTGATCGTGTCCTGCTTGCCCACGCCCAGCAGCACGGCAAGACCCCGACCGATCCGCGAGATCTCTTGCCCATCGACCGTAACGCTCGCGCCCGCAACCCGCTGGATGACCGCCTTCATCACGTACCCCTTCGCGCCTTGCGATCCGATACCCTTTCCACGCGCATCACATCGGACAGGTTGGCCACCTTCGCAAGCAGCGTCTTAAGCCTATCGACATCCGGCACGTCAACGGTAAGGCTGATATCGGCGGTTTTGTCCGGCAGGGACTTGAATTTCGCTGACGTAATGCTGGTCTTACCCTCGGAGAAGATGGCGGTTATCGCATTGAGGATGCCTATGCGGTCGAAAACTTTGATGTAGACGTCGGTGCCGTAGCGCTCGCCGTTGGATTCGGTCCAGTCGATCTTGAGCAGTCTCTCCGGCTCGCCGGCCTGAAGCGCCGCCAGGTTCGGACAGTCCAGACTGTGAAGCGTGACGCCCTTGCCGCGAGTCACGTAGCCGATCACTTCCTCGCCCGGCAGCGGCATGCAGCACTTGGCTCGCGTGATCCAAAGCGTGTCGAGGCCGTCCAGACTCACCGAAAGCGCCCTTTCGCCGCTTGGCTTGGCGGTTTCAACGACTATGGCTTCGGGCGGCTGGGGCGCTTCTCCTCGGAGCTTGTGGGCAATGGAAGCGGCCGGCAGGTGGCCGTTGCCGATGGCGGCGAAAAGGTCCTCTTCGGACTGGAGGTTGATGGACTTGACGACCGCCGCGATCGCCTCGCTTTTGGTCAGCGCTTTCGGGTCCTGTCCCTGTCGCTCAAGCTCCTTTTCGAGCATTTCGCGGCCCTTGGCGACGCTTTCGGCGAAGTGCAGCCTTCTGAAGTGACTCCTGACCTTGTTTCTGGCGTGGGCGGTCTTGACGAAGGTCAGCCAGTCCATGCTCGGTTGGCTGCTCGAGCGCGTAATGATCTCGACAATGTCGCCGTTTCTGAAGCTGTAGGAAAGCGGCACGATCCTGCCGTTGGCCTTGGCGCCCACGCAGTGGTTGCCGACGTCGCTGTGGATGCGATAGGCGAAATCGACGGGCGTGGAGCCGGCGGGCAGGTCGATGACGTCGCCGCGCGGCGTGAACACGAAGACCTGGTCGGTGAACAGATCGTTGATGACGCTTTGCAGGAACTCGCTTGCGTCCTTGGCGTCGGTCTGCCAGTCGAAAAGCTGCTGTCTCAGCCAGCTCAGCTTGCGCTCGAATTCGTCGCGCCCGCGCGCCTGCTCTTTGTATTGCCAATGCGCGGCCACGCCGAACTCGGCCACGCGGTGCATATCCCACGTGCGTATCTGAATCTCCAGCGGTTCGCCGCGCGGGCCGATCACCTTCGTGTGCAGCGATTGGTACATATTGGACTTGGGCTTGGCGATGTGGTCCGAGAATCGCTCCGGGATCGGCATCCATAGGTCGTGAACCAGCCCGAGCACGTGGTAGCAGTCCCCGACCCGGTTCACGATCACGCGGATCGCCGACAGGTCGTAGATCTCGGAGTAGTCAACGCCTTCGCGCAGCATCTTCTGATAGATGCTCCACAGATGCTTGGGCCTGGCCTGGATTTGGGCGTCGATGCCCTCCGACGCCAGGTGCTTTTCGATCATCCCGGTCGCGGCGGCAAGGTCCTCCTCGCGCTCGCAGCGCGTCTTGGATACCTTGTCCGCCAGACCGGTGTAGGCCTTCGGCTCCGTATACTTGAACGCGAGGTCCTCCAGCGTCCACTTGATCTTCCAGATTCCGAGCCGGTGCGCGAGCGGCGCGTATATCTGCATGGTTTCTCGCGCGACCTTAAGGCGGCGCTCCGACGGGAGAGCGTCGAGGGTCATCATGTTGTGGAGCCGGTCGGCAAGCTTGATGACCATGACCCGCAGATCGCGCGCCATGGCCAGGAATATCTTGCGCAGGTTCTCCGCGCCCCTGCGGAACTCCGCCCGCTTCTTGCGGTCACGGCCCAGATCCTGGTCCCCCAGTTCGTCCGGGACATCATGTCCCGGACGAACTGGGGCGCGACGATCCGGGGCGTACTCCTCCACGTCGAAATCGGCGAGTTTGAGCTTAGTGACGCCGTCAACGAGGGTGGCGATCTCCTCGCCGAAGTTCGACTCGATCTCGTCGATGCCTGTGCCCTGGTCTTCGACCACGTCGTGGAGCAGCGCGGCGCAGATGCTTTCGGAGTCCATTTCGAGGTCGGCAAGGATTTCGGCGGCGGCAAGCGGGTGAGTGATATAGGGGTCGCCGGTCAGGCGCTTCTGATCCTTGTGGGCTTCGGCGGCGAACTGGTACGCCCGCCGGATAAGCTCCACATCCGCCTGCGGGTCATATGATTGAACCCGGTTGATGATGGAATCGATGTCAGCCATTGCCCGATTGGCCGGGACGGAGACCGGCCACTACCAACTGGACGGATTCGACGCCGTTATAGCTGTTTAGTCTTATACTGTAGCATACATCGACCGCGCTGCCAAGCTCAACGGAGTCCTCAAGCTCGCCAAGCCCGAAGCCTATGCACGAAAGCGGGCCGGCGCCGTCGCCTGCCACTCGCATCTTCAGATGAGAGCCGTCGCCCACGCGCTGGCGATCGAGAACCTTCACATTGCGGCTCACGAACAACGGCTCGTGATTGCCCTCCCCAAACGGCTCCAGACGGGCAATCTCATCGGCCAATCCGCGCGATATCTCGGATGGGGCGAGTTCCCCATCAACCGTGACGCGCGGTACAAGCTGCTCGTCGGTGAGAACCTCCGCCGCGAACGCGTTGATCTCGCGCTCGAATTCCTCAAGATTGGCCAGCGGCAGCGACATGCCCGCCGCCAACGCGTGGCCGCCGTATCTTTCAAGCAGGCTGTCGCAGTGCCGGAGTCCCTGGAGCAGGTCGAACCCGTCGATGCTGCGCGCCGAGCCGCACCCGATCCCGCACATCTCGTCCCGGCTGAGCAGGATCGTGGGTCGGCAGAATTGCTCGCATATCCTGCCGGCCGCGATGCCAACTACGCCGGTGTTCCAGCCCTCCGCCGAGAGGACAAGCACCCGCGTCGATTCGAGGTCCTTGGCCTGTACTTGTTCGACGGCTTCGAGCAGGATTCGTTCCTGCTCGGCCCTGCGTTCTGAGTTGTGGCGTTCCATCTCGCCGGCGAGCCGGCCGGCCTCTGATTCGTTCTGGGTCAGCAGCAGTTCCAGCGCCTTGGAGGCATCGTCCATGCGACCGACGGCATTGATCCTGGGCGCGAGGATGTAGGCAAGGTGGTAGGTGCTGAGAGGCTTGCCGGTCAGGTTCGACACCCTCAGCATCGTCTGGATGCCTATCTTCTTGCTCGCCGAAACGGCCGCGAGGCCGTGCTTGACGAACGCCCGATTCTCGCCCAGTAATGGAACGACATCCGCGACCGTGCCGAGCGTGACCAGATCGACAAATCGAGCCTTGAAGCTCTCCTCGTTGGAGTCCAGCTTTCTGACCAAAGCTTGTGCAAGCTTATACGCCACCCCGACTCCAGCAAGCTCGCGGAACGGATAAGCAGCGTCATGCCTGCGCGGGTTGATGACGGCCAGCGCGGGCGGGAGCGCGTGGCCGGGCTCGTGGTGATCGGTGATGATGACGTCAACGCCAAGCTCGTTGGCCCGCTCGACGGGTCCGATGGCATTGATCCCGCAGTCGCAGGTAACGATCAGGCGGACGCCGCTCGCTGCGGCTTGTTCGACTGTCGGGACCTTGATATCGTAGCCCTCGCGCTTGCGATGCGGAAGCCGATACTCGACGCTGGCCCCGAGCGCGCGCAAGGCTCGAACGAGAAGCGCCGCGCCGGTGACGCCGTCAACGTCGTAGTCCCCGTGGACACATATCTTCTCGCTGTCTCGCACCGCCCGCGCCAGCCGCTCGACCGCAGGCTCCATATCCGGCAGCAGGAACGGGTCATGCAGCGCCGACATGGACGGGTTGAGGAACTCGGTCGCCTCGTCGAGCGTTCGGATGCCGCGGTTGAGCAGAATGCGCGCGACGATGGGCGACAGCTCGGCCTCGGCCGCGAGCCGCTCCGCCGCCGCCTCATTGCATTCCATTACAACCCACTGCTCGTCCATGGCCCCTTCTGAAACCCCAACCTTCACTTCCGTGTTTCCGTCCTTCCGTGCTTCCGTGATGAAAAGGCCCGCGCAGGCAAACCTACGCGGGCCGGAATACCAGATTCTTCGCTGCGCTCAGAATGACATGACCTTCGCTGCGCTCAGAATGACATGACCTTCGCAGGTTAGAAGCGTTTCTTCTTTCTCTTCGGTTTCGGCGGTTTCGGCACGGCCGGTCTGTCGATTGCCGGCTCAGGCTCGGCTTGCTCGACAGTCGAATCCCGCTCGACCGAGCTGACGAGCGGCTTGTCAACAAGCGGCCTCTCCTCGATCGCCCGCCGCCTCGGGGCCTTGCCTCTCCCGCTGAGGTTGTCCCAAACGATCACGAGCTGGGTCGCGTTGAAGATCGACGAATACGTTCCGACGATAATGCCGGCCAGCAGCGTGATGTAGAAGTGCCGCAGCAGCGGGCCGCCGAAGGCGACCAGCGTGGCCAATGTCAGCACGACCGTGAAGCTGGTGTTTATCGACCGGGACAAGACCTGCAGTATGCTCCGATTGGCAAGCTCCTCGAAGCTCTCTCCGCGCAGCCTGTGGCGCAGGTTCTCCCGGATTCTATCAAACACGACTATCGTATCGTGGACGCTGAAACCGATGATGGTAAGGACGGCGGTGACGAACAAGCTGTCCGTTTCCCACCCGCGGAAGTGACCGAGGATAGCGTACCAGCCAAGTATGAAACAGGCGTCGTGGATCAGCGCGATAACCGCGCAGGTTCCGTATTTGAAGCCCGCCGCCAGTCCACCGATGGCAAATCGGAACGTCAGATAGAGGATAATCAGGCCCGACGCGAACACGACCGCCCAAACCGCCTTCGTGGTCAGCTCCTTGCTGATGGTAGGCCCGACGCTGCTTACCGACAGAAACACCGGCTTTCCAGTGTCATCCACGGTCGATAGACCATACTTGTCATTCAGCGAAGTGCGAATGGCGTCCGTCTTGGCATTGAACAGTTCCTGGTTCTCCGAAAGCAGCCTGGTCGTGATGAAAGCAATCTTGCCGCGTTCGGCAAGCTGGACCTCGCTTCCGGGCGATACGGCGTTCACCACGTCCCGAACGCCGTTAAGGGGCACCGTCTGCTTGAACGCCGCCTGGATCGTGGTTCCCGATATGAACTCGATGCCGGGCCGGAGATGATATGCTGCCAGGTAGTAGATGCCCGGGATGATCACCAGCGTGCTCAGCGCGAAGAAGTAGTTCCGCGCGCCGACGATGTTCCACTTCACCTTGTCCGGCGAAAGCCAACCGGTGTTGAGGCCGTAGAGGTTCTGATTCTGCGCCCAGTCCCAGTTGACCAGCAGGTGCAGGAAGGTCCTCGTGACGGTGATGGCGGTGAACATACTGATCGCGACACCGATGAGCAGCGTGATCGCGAAGCTCTGCACGGTCGGGCTTCCGAGCCATATCAGGATCGCGCAGGTGATCGCGGTACACATGTTGGAATCGAAGATGGCGGTGAACGCTCTGTTGAAACCGGCTTCGATCGCGGCGCGCAGCGTCTTGCCGCCGCGAAGCTCTTCTTTGAGGCGTTCGAAGATAAGTATGTTCGCGTCAACGGCCATACCGATGGATATGATCAAAGCCGCCATACCCGCCAGTGAGAGCGTGACGTGGAGGAACTTGAACACCGCTATCGTAAAGAGCGCATACAGACCGAGCGCGATACACGCCAGCACTCCGGGCAGCCTGTAGTAGAGCATCATGAACAGAAGCACTACGATCAGACCCGCGATACCCGCCTTCAGCACGTTGGCGACCGTCTGCCTGCCCAGGCTCGGCTCCACAACGTCCGTGCCGATCACGTTCAGAGGCACCGGCAGCGCGCCGGCATTGAGGTAAGTGGCAATCCGCCCGGCTTCCTTTAGGCTTGGAAACCCCTCGATAATGGCCTTGCCGTCGCTGATCTTGTCCTTGATGGACGGAGCCGTCAAAAGCTCGCCGTTGTAGAACACGGCCAGTATCTCGCCGATGTGCACGCCGGTGAAGTCGCGGAATATCTCGGTGCCGGTCGGGTTGAACTCGATCTCGATGATCGCGGAGTTGCTGCCCGGCTTGAGCCCGGCCTTCGCGTTGGCCAGCAGCGCGGCTCCGGTGAGCACCGGCTTGACGCCGGGAATCCCGACCACCTGCTGGAGGATCTTGGGCTCGTCGGGCTTCTTGCCACTGTTGAGAACCTCGCCTTTAGGCCCGGAGAAGATGAGCGCTCTTTGCTCTCCCGAAGCCATCTCCATCCGCCACTGCCCCGTCGGGTTCTGGGCGGTGTATACGTCCTTGAGGTAGTAAAACTCCAGTGACGCGGTCTCGCGGAGCTTCCTGATCACCTCGTCCTTGTTCTGGACGCCCGGAAGCTCGACCACGAGCCTGGCCTTATCGGACGTGGCGTTCTCGAAGCGGACGATGGGTTCCATGAGGGCGTAGATGGTCTGGATGCGCCTGCGCATCGTCTCGGCGACCGTCTTCATCTTGGCTTCGCGCTCGCCCGGCGCGGCAGGCCAATCGCTCTTCTGCTTCGGGGCGATCTCGAAAACGACCCTCATCCCGCCGACGATATCGAGGCCGCGGTTGATCGGCCGCAGCCAGCAGACAGCCGCCGCCGCAATCACAAGCACTATGACTGACAGGAAAAGCTTCTGATATTTCGACACTATCTATCCTCCCAAACAGGCAAGCTGCCCAAGACGCAATACAGGCCGGTTCGCGCGGTTGCGTGCGCGACCAGCCCTCTCGGAACAGAGCTATTATATCGTGCGATGTCAACAAAAAGCAAGCTGGCAGGCGTGGCCGGGAGCAGTCGAAAGTCAAAAGTCCAAAGTCGAAAGTCCAGGAGCGCGCGCTCCAGTTCGCTGTTCCCTATTCGCCATTTCTTACTCCCTCATCTATAATGGGTAGGAAAGGAGCTGCACTCATGCGCATTCAGATACTCGGCACCGCCGCAGCGGAGGGCTGGCCGGCGGTGTTTTGCGGATGCGAGACCTGCGCTCGCGCCAGGGCCGCCGGAGGTCATAACCTCCGGAGCCGCGCCTCTATCCAGATCGACGACATCTACAAGATCGACCTGCCGCCGGATACCTACTATCACGTCATCCGCCACGGCCTCGACCTCTCCAGGCTCGCGCACCTATTCATCACTCACGCCCACGGCGATCATCTTGACGTGCAGGAGATGGGTTACCTGCGCCCGCCGTTTGGGCACAACCTCGCAAACGCGCCAATCAAAGTATACGGAAATGAGACCGTCACGAGTGCCATCACGTCGCGTCACGAGGACCGTCTGCCAATCGAGCTGGTCACACTCAAACCGTTCGAGCCGGTTCAAGCAGGCAGCCTCGTCTTTACCCCAATCCAGGCTCATCATAACCTTAGCGAGCTGTGCTTGAACTACATCATCCAATCGGACTCGGCAAGGGTGCTCTACGCCTCCGACACCGGCGAGTACGAGCAGCCCACGATGGAGTTCCTGCGCTCGCGCGAGTTCGATCTGCTCATAGTCGAGTGCACGCAGGGCACGCTGCCGCATCCGGCTACTTATCATATGAGCTTCGAGGCCGTGCTGCGGCTGCGCGATGAGCTGGCAAAGTCCGGCGGCGTCAGGAGCATCATAACCCACTTCTCGCACAATATCGGGCTGCTGCACGAGGAGCTCGAGGCGATAGCCGGGCCGGAGGGCGTGGAGGTGGCGTATGATGGGATGGAACTGACGTCATTCTGAGCGCAGCGAAGAATCTCGGAGATTCTTCGCTGCGCTCAGAATGACAGGTCTGCGTCGGGCCAACGATCCGGCGGCTACGCGAGCATTTCCGCGGCCAGCGCCCCGGCTGCGGCGGCGGCGAGGAAGAATTCGGGGTCCTGGTCGTAGGTTCGACCCATGCTGGATATGCGAATGCCCTTCTCCTGCAGCTCGATGATGCCAGGCTTGCCCTCCAGAACGCGCACCTTGTGCCGATACGATATGGCGCTGTGAGCGATCTGCTCTTGAATCATACTCAGCTTCATCTGATCGATCATCGGCAGCGCGAGAGCGCATTTCGTCAGCGCGACCAGTCCCAGCGCGGTGAGTGTGTGGTGGCTGAGGCCCTGGTGACGCGGGCGAGGGTCGGCATAGCTTATGCGCGCGATGGCGATGGCGCTTCCGGCGAGAAGATTGGCGGCGTTGACGATCTCGCCCTGCTCGATTGCCGAGAAGCCGAACTGGGTGCCTGTCCCGGCGTGACCCGGCCCCGGGCAGACTATGGCGACATCAGCCCCGGCAACCTGCTTCGCGGCTATGAGCGCGGTGTAGACGTTGATCGCCTCCAACTCCCCGCCGAAGGCCTGGCCCGCCGTTATCGTGCAGTCTATCAGGCCCTTTTCGCGCAGCTCGGCGACGAGCCTGCTGAACGCGAGCGGCAGGGCGGCACTGTCCGTCATTACATAGGCAACGCGCGCCCGGTTGTGGGAAAGTCGTTTTACCGCCGCCGCGGCGGGCGCAAGCTGGCTGTGAAGCTGCCCGATCACCACCGGCATCCCGCCGAGCGATTCGAAGCTATCGATCGCTTTCCGATGCGGAGAACCCTCCTCCTCGACCGAGAGAACCGTGTGCTGGACAGGGGTATAGCGGGCCTTGACGATGTGGCCCGGTTCATCGCCGTCGGATCCTGAGTCGGGCGCGGTCAGGTTCGCCATCACGAAGTCGATCCCGCCCGTGCCGAGGTCTTTTGTGGTGGCCGTGACGTTGAGCAGGACTTCGTCGCCGACTCGCACGGGGCCGGTGAGGTTCGTATATGCGATCGCGCGTCGCGGCTCGCCTGCCAGATCGACGGTTAGCTCGCACGCGCCCTCGCGAACCGCGTCTATGGACTTGACCGTTCCTCGCGCACGAATAAGCATACGCTTTCACATGACCGTAAGTGCTGAGTAGGCCGCCCTTCGGTACACTGCGCTTCGCTCCCTACTCAGGACGGCGGCCGTATCGAAGCACGTGTCCCGTCCACCGCCCTTCGATACGCTCGTTCTTCGCTACTCAGGGCTTACGGAGTACGAAACCCTCGGAGAACTGAACCCTTTCTGATTCCGCGATTCCGTCCTTCCGCGTTTCCGTGATTCTCACTGCCCGGCGGCGCATTCGATCAGCGCGGCGGCGAACTCGGCTGTCTTGACGAGATCGGCGACGCTGAGTTCCTCGGAAGTCGAATGCGGCCCGGAATAACCGGTGCCGACAACCATCGCGGAAATGCCCGCCGAGTTGTAGATATTGGCGTCGCTGCCTCCGCCGCCCTCGCAAAACGCCGGCTCGATCCCGATCCGGCGAGACGCCGCCATTCCCAGCTTGACGACATCGTCATCGGCAGTCCATCGGTAGGTCGAATACTGGCGCGTGGTCGTGACAATGGCCTTCGCGCCAATCTTCGCGGCCTCGTCCTCGAAGAGCGCCGTCATGTGCCTGACCTGCTCGTCGAGCTTGGCGTTATCGCGGCTGCGAGCCTCCGCGCCGATTGTCACAAGGTCGGGAACGATGTTGCGGGCCTTGCCGCCCTCGACGCGGCCGACATTGGCCGTGGTCTCGGCGTCGATCCGACCCAGCTTCATCTTTGCTATCGCCCTGCTCGCCGCAACGATGGCGTTCACGCCCTTTTCGGGCGATATGCCCGCGTGCGAAGCCCTGCCGTGAATCTCGATCGACAGGCTGTCGTGAGTCGGCGCGCTGAGCGTCAGCCCCGCGACGGGCCTTTCGGTATCGAAGATATAACCCATCCGCGCAATGATCCTCGAGTGGTCGATCTCCCGCGCGCCTCTGAGGCCCTGTTCCTCGGATATGGTAAATATCACCTGCACGTCCCCGTGCGGCGCGCCGCGCTCCAGTATGTCCTGGACTCCCTCGATCACTGCGGCGATCCCGGCCTTGTCGTCCGCACCGAGGATGCTGGAGCCGTCGGTTTTGATGATGTCGCCGTCGAAGACGAGTTTGATGTTCTCGGTCGGCTCGACCGTATCCATGTGAGCGGAAAGGAAGATCGGCGTCGCGCCCTCGATATTGCCGGCAAGAAACGCGATCACGTTTCCGGCGGCGCCGTCGATCTTTGCCCCGGCGTCGTCCTCCTCGACTCCCAGCCCAAGCGATGAGAGCTTGGCCTTGACGTAGTCTGCGACGCCGCGCTCGCGCCGCGATGGGCTGCTGATGACGGCCAGATCGAGAAAAGTCTTCCTGACGCGCTCGGCGTTTATCATCCGTTCACCTCGTAGAATGACGTCACCCTGAACTTGATTCAGGGCCTAATCTGGATGCTGAATCAAGTTCAGCATGACGTGGCTATCTCGTAAGTGTAACCTTGCTCAGTCCGCGGGGTCTATCCGGGTCGAAGCCGCGCGAGACCGCAAGGAAGTATGCAAGCAACTGGCCGGGGATCACGTATACAAGCGGGCTGAGCTCCTCCTCGACGCAGACATCGAGCCGGAAGGGCGTTGTCGCGTATGACAGAATCTCATCCTCGCTGCTTATGATAGCGACTTCCGCCTTGCGCTCGCTGAGGCGCGAGGCCATATCGACCATCGCGCAAAACGCCTTGCCCGGCGGCGCGACAAGAAAGCATGCTTCGCTTTCGAAAACCGCCGCGATAGGCCCGTGCAGAAAATCCGCCGCCGAATACGCGAGCACGCCGACGTAGCTAGTCTCCGCGAGCTTGAGCGCGGTCTCCAGCGCGGTGCAGTAGTTCAGCCCGCGCGAGATCACGTAGCCGTCCTGCATGAACCGATACCGTTCCGCCTTGCTCTCGCAGTAGCCCTCCAGCGTCAGCGCCGCCCGCATCGCCTCCGCGCAGCCCAGAAGCTGCTTTTTGGCGTGCTTCACATCGTGCGAAAGCGAAGCGCTCAACAGATACAGCGCCGCCAGAGTGGACGTGTAGGTCTTGGTCGCCGCAACGCCCTTCTCCTGGCCGGCATGACACAGGATCGTGTGGTCGGCGATCCGGGTAAGCGTGGAGCCGGGGACATTCGTTATCGCGGCCGTCAAAGCGCCGGCCTGTTTGGAGCGCTCGAGGCACTCGGCCACGTCCGTTGCCTGCCCGGACTGCGAAATGCCGATCACCAGCGCGCGGTCCATCTTCAGGTTGGCCCCGTAGAGCGTGTAAACGGACGGGTCGGCCAGTCCCACCGGCAGCGAGTTCTTGATCTCCAGCAGATACTTGCCGTAGATCGCGGCGTGGTCGGACGTGCCCCGAGCCGCCATTACGACAAAACCGACGCCTCTTCGCTCGATCTCAGCCGCGAGCCTGGCCGCGCTCTCTTGCTCGGCGTCAACCAGCCTGCCGATCACGTCCGGCTGCTCGCGAATCTCGTTAAGCATGAACGACATGGACCACTCCTGAAGTCAGATGTCGGAGGTCAGAGGTCCGAACTCCGAACGAACCAGATCGTACTGTGTGACGATCTCGTCGGTAATCGTCGAACCCGCCGAAAGGCCGCTGATCTTGGCCAGCGCCGCTCTCACGCCTTCGCGCTCAACGATCTCGCGCACCTTGGGCGCGCTCGGATCGCCGGGCGGGTCGAAATGCAGGCCGGCGGCGATCGCCTTGCAGGTGCTGGCCGGAAAAACGCCATATTCCATGGCAAGCTTCGCCCCGCCGACCAGCCTATCCTCCGCGCCCAGCTTTCTGAGAGGATCGCCGCCCACGCGCGACACCTGATCGCCCAGCGCGACGTTCGCGAAGCGCGCCAGAAGATCATCGACATGGGCCTGGTGCTCGGCCGGATCGAATCCGTGCTTGGCAATCAGCGCCTTTCCCGTCTCGGCAAGGACCGCGCGGACCGCGGCTTTGATCTGGGGATCGCGCATCGCCTGCCAGATGAACTCATATCCCTTGAGGTATCCGAAGTAAGCGGCCGCGGCGTGGCCGGCGTTATGGGCGAAAAGCTTGCGATCGACAAACGCCTGGAAGTTGTCGCTCGGCTCCACCCCGACTATCTCCGGGAACTCGCCCTTGATCCCCGCTTTCGAAACGGGCAAATGCTTATACGGCTCCACGACGATCAGCAGCGGGTCCTCGCGCTTCTGCGCATCCGTCATCACCGGCACCATCCGCCCCACGACGCTCTCGACAAACCCGACCTTGGCGTCCAGATACGCATGCAGCTTCTCCGGCAGAGACTTGCTCACCTCGCCCTTGAGAAACTCGGCCATATGCTGCAGGTTCTCGCAGATGATGATGTTGATCGGCGATTCGACTCCGGCTTGCGCTCGCTGTTTCACGCCTGCGGCGATGGTGGGAGCGACGCGTGGGAGCACGTTGACGCCGACCGCGGTGCACATCAGGTCGGCGGTGCGAATCTCATCGGCGACAGCAGCCACGTCAAGCCCGCTGACCGCGCGGACGTTGGTGACGATGATCGTCTCCGGATTCTCCTGAGCCAGCCGGATCGGATACGACCGCCGCTCGTTGAGCAGCCGCACAAGCTCCGGCACGACATCGACAAACACGACCTCGAAGCCGGACTCCGAAAACAACTGGCCCGTGAACCCGCGGCCTATGTTGCCCGCCCCGAACTGGACAGCCTTACGCAACACTACTCCTCCAACCTAAACGGCATCGGCAGATAGTCGTCGAGCGTGTGGAGCTCGTAGGTGTTGTCCCCCGAGACCGTCATTATCTGCATCGGCTCATCGGCCGGCGCGAACTCCGTCATCACCTGCAGACACGCCCCGCACGGCCTGGGCATCTGCTCGTCCTCCACGGCGATCACAACAGCCCGGAGCTTGGTCTCCCCGTCCGAGATCGCTTTCCAAATGGCGACCCGCTCCGCGCAGACGGTCAGGCCGTAGGAGGCGTTCTCCACGTTGCAGCCCATGTGGACCTTTCCCGACCCGCCCATAACAGCCGCGCCGACGCGGAAGTTCGAATACGGCGCGTAGGCCTTGCCCCGCCAATCCATCGCCGCCGCCATCATCGCAAGAAGCTGAGCTTTCTCGACCATGCCCGCGCCCTCACCCCTGAGCGGACCGGCACATAGGTAACACTTTAGACCGGTCACATGGGTTACACTTTGTCACTTAGT
>Ga0315284_10007136_pt1 | contig 15944 bp, 13 predicted proteins | sample YL17G09_16_MG_FD_203696 | JGI IMG/M metagenome (GOLD analysis project Ga0315284, IMG submission 203696) | Sediment microbial communities from Yellowstone Lake, YNP, Wyoming, USA - YL17G09_16 | ecosystem: Environmental > Aquatic > Freshwater > Lake > Sediment | place: USA: Wyoming | collected... | reverse complement strand
CGAACGCGGCCGAGGGCGGCCGGAAGCTGATCGGCACCAACGTGCTCGACTGCCATCCGGAGCCCTCGCTCACCAAGCTCCGGGAATTCATGGCCCGGCGCGAGTTGAACGTCTACACCGTCGAGAAGAGCGGCGTGAAGAAGCTCGTCTACCAGACGCCCTGGCACGTGGACGGCCGGTACGCCGGGTTCCTGGAGGTGGTGGTCGAGATCCCGTTCGCGATGCCGCACTTCGTCCGCACGGGGTGAGCCCGGCGTGGCCGTGCTCGTTGACAGGGGCGCGGCCGGGTCCGAACATCGGCTGGATAGGGATGGCGTACGCCAACGAGGAGGGGACCATGCGGCGTTCGGTGAAGGTCGTGCTCGGCGTCCTGCTGTTGTCGCTCGCGGCGGCGAACGTCGCGCTCGCACAGAAGAGGTCGGACGGCACGCCGGTCCGGCGGCAGGGGTTCTGGTTCGGACTCGGCCTCGCGGCCGGATCGGTGGGGATGGAGTGCAGTGGATGTCCGTCGGACCGCAAGAGCGGAGGCTCGGGCTACATCCGACTCGGCGGCACCCTCAGCCCGCACTGGCTCCTCGGCGCTGAGATCAACGGCTGGGCGCGCAGCGAGAGCGGTGTGGACATGGCCCTCGCCAACGTGGCGTTCGTGGCCAGCTGGTACCCGAGCCGGACGGGCGGCTTCTTCCTCAAGTTCGGGTTCGGCGGGATGGGCTACACGGAGGATGACGGGTCCGACAAGACGGAGACGGCGGGAGGGAGCGCGATCATCGGCATCGGGTACGACATCCCGATCGGCCGGACAGTCTCCCTTACGCCGTTCCTCAACTCGATGGCGTCGTCGAACTCAACTGTGAAGTACAACGGCACCAAGATCCCAGGGATCGAGATCAATTCCAACCTCGTTCAGTTCGGGCTCGCGCTGAGCTTCCACTAGGCCGGCCCGCGCGGTCCCGATACGGGAACGGGCCCGGTCAGCGCCGGGCCCGTCTCTTGTGGGTGACCGCCCTCCTGAACCGGCTACCGCCGGCCGATCTGCGCCAGCAGCTCCCGCACCGCCGCGTCGAGCTGGCTGTCCTGCCCCGCGTAGCTCTCGCCCACCGGCCGGACCACCGGCACGTCCACCGGCCGCGGCCGCATCTCCATCACCTGCCCGTCGCTGCCGCGCACCGTGATGAACGGCATCCGCACGCTCGAGCCGTCGATCAGCGTCCCCGCCGAGGTGTAGATGATCCAGCCCGACGTCGGCTCGCCCACCACCTTGCCCAGGCCGAGCGAGCGGTAGCCCTCGGTGAAGTCCTCCGCGTCCGAGAGCGAGTGCTGGTCGGTGACGAGGATCGTCGGCCGCTCCAGCGACCGCTGGCCGAGGATCGTCCGCGCCGGCGCCGCCACGGTGGAGCCGCGATAGACCATCGTCAGGTAGCCCCGCCGCGCGAAGACGTCAATGGCGTAGGCGTTCACGAACCCGCCGTTGTTGTGGCGCACGTCGATCACCACGCCCTCGCGGCCGCGGTTCTCGCTGTCCAGGTCCACGAAGAGCTGCTGGAGCGCGCCGCCGCCCATGTCCACCATGTGCACGTAGCCGAGCCGGCCGTTGGAGACGCGCGCCACGTACGCGCGCCGCTCCTCCACCCACGCCCGATACCGGAGGCCGCGCTCCGTCGCGAGGTTCACCGGCTTCACCGCCACGTCGCGCGGCGCGCCGCCGTCGGCGTTGCGCGAGACGGAGAGGGTCACCTGCCGGTTGATGGTGTAGGCGAGCAGTGAGTCGAGGTTGACGCTTCCCTCGAGCCGCGCGCCGTCCACGCTCACCAGGTAGTCGCCGGCGGTGATGCCGCCGGCCACCGCGGCCGGGCCCAGAAAGACGACATTTGTGATCTTCATTCGGCCGGTGCGTTCGTACTCGGCGCGGTCGAAGTCGAGGCCGATGCGGCCGGAGTACGGCGGCGTCGCGGCCGAGCCAGGCGCCGAGACGCCGCAGTGCGAGGCGTTCAGCTCGCCGATCATCAGCGCGATGACGCGCCGCACCTCGTCGCTCGTGCGCGCCCCGGCCGCGTACGGCGCGTGCAGCGCCCGCACCGCGCTCCAGTCCACGCCGTTCATCGTGGAGTCGTGGAATCCGTCGCGCAGGAACCGGTACGCCTCCTCGAACATCACCAGCTTCTGCTGGTCGAAGTCCACGTCGAGCTCGCCCGCGACCGCCAGCGAGCGGACGGTGCGGTTCTCCACCGTGACGATCTGGATGCGGCCGTTCTCGAGGTACCACACCTCCTTGCCGTCGGGCGAGAACTGCGCGCTCGACTTCCCGCCCGCGGTGGAGGTGAGCTGCCGCGCCACCGGCTCCTCGCGGGCCAGCTCGTCGAGCGAGTAGGTGTAGAGGTTCTGCTGACCCTCCGCCGAGGCCACGAGCAGGACCGACTTGCCGTCGGGCGCGATAACGGCGCTGCCTACGTCCACTCCCACCGGCAGGAAGCTGACGCGCCGCCGGATGTCGTCGAAGGCGATCTCGACGGGGGTCCGGGCGGTGGTGTCGGCGCGCGCACGGGTGGCGGTGGTGTCACGGGAGCGGGCGGTGTCGCGCGCCGGACCCTCGGGCTGCGCGGGCCGCTCCGGCGCGGGCGGCGCGGTGGCGGGTCGCGAGGGCTCGCGGAACAGGTCGCGGAACTGTTCCTCGCGGAACCGCGGCGTTCTCGGCAGGAGATCGATGCGCGCCAGCGCAGGCGATTCGGTGCGCTGGCCGGTGTCGAACAGGATGTACTTGCCGTCCGGGCTCCAGCTCACCGTGTTGCCGAACACGTTGGGCAGGAAGCTGATCGCGCGGGCCTGGCCGCCGGCCGCTGGTATGACGAAGACCGTGTTGAACATCCCGGCGTCCGCGGCGGTGTAGGCGACCCAGCGGTTGTCGGGAGACCAGGCGATGCCGAGGTCGGAGGTGAAGGGCAGGCGGTCGAACAGGCCGCTCGCCAGGGTGCGCACGCGCTTCGTGGCCACGTCCACCACGGCCAGCTCGCGGCCGCCGCGGGCGAACGCCACCGACCGCCCGTCGGGCGAGACGCGCGGATTGAGGTCGCCACGCGGGTCGTTGGTGAGGGCTGTCTCGGTGCGCGTGGTGAAGTCGTGGATGAACAGCTGCGCGTAGCCCGCCCGGCTCGAGACGTACACGATCTGGCGGCTGTCCGAAGTCCACTCGATCTGCTGCTCGCGCGCCGTGGTCCGCGTGACGCGCGCCGCATCGCCGCCGTCCTTCGCGGAGGCGGCGAAGATCTCGCCGCGGGCGGCGAACGCCACCTTCCGCCCGTCGGGCGAGAGGGCCAGCTCGGCGATGGTTTCCGAGACGCGCAGGTGTCCGCCGGCCGGCGCGGCCGACGTGCCGCGCAGGGTGATGGGGACCTCGCGGGCCTCGCCGCTCGCCGGGTCGAGCATCCACACCCGGAAGTCGCGCTCGAACACGATGGCCCTGCCGTCCGCGGAGATGGCCGGCCAGAGCACGCGGCCGGAGGTGAAGCGGGTCACCGGGCGGAGGTCGCCGTTCGCCGCGCGGGCCCAGACGTTCTCGATGCCGTTCTGGTCGCGGACGAAGTACAGCGTCCGGCGGTCGGCGCCCCACATCGGCCACGCGTCCTTGCTGCCGCCCTGGCTCACGCGCTCGTAGCGCGGCCGGTCGAGGTCGCGCACCAGCCAGATCTCGGCCTCGTCGAGGTGGCTGTGGCCGCGCCGCCACCACTGGCCCGTCATCGTGCTGCGGGCGGTGATGGCGAGGGTCTGCCCATCGGGCGAGGGCGCCGACCAGAACTCGTTGCTGTAGCGGTCGGCGCTCACCTGCATCGGCGTCCCCCCCTCGGACGAGACGCGCCAGACGTCGTTCATCCCCTGGATGTCGCCGCGCGCGCTGGTGAAGTAGAGCCAGCGCCCGTCGGGCGACCAGGCGTCGAGCTGGTCGAGGCCGTCGTCCCACGTGATGCGCGCCAGCGTGCCGGTCGCGAAGGTGAGCACGTAGATGTCGCCGTTGCCGGTGCGCGTGGAGACGAAGGCCAGCTTCCGCCCATCGGGCGAGTAGAGCGGCCGTGACTCGGTGGCAGCGTGCGAGACGAGGAGGCGCGCCTCGCCGCCGGCGGCGGGCACCGTCCAGATGTCGCCCCCCGAGACGAACGCGATCTCGGAACGGTCGGGCGCGATTGCGGGGTCGTAGAACATCGGCCGGGCGTCGGCGGTGGTGGTGGGCGTGGTGGCCGGGGACTGGGCAGCGGCGCGGGAAGCGGTGAGGCAGAGCAGCGGCGCGACGATGGCCGTGAGCACACGAACTCGGGACATGGGGCGACCGGGGCTGGGGTGGCGACGAAGGCGAACCCCGCGAAGCTAGGCCGCGGTGCCGGGTGGCGCCAGTTGGCTGGTGCCCCGGCGGGAGAGGCTCCACGCCAGCGCCGGCGGCGTGACGAGCGTCGTCACCACCACCATCACGACGACGGCGGAGAACACCGCGGGGCTGACGACCGCCTGGCCGCCCACCGTCAGCGTCGCGCCGATGCTGGCGAAGATGAGTCCCACCTCGCCGCGCGGAATCATCCCGATCCCGATGGACATCCGGTCCAGCCCACCGCCCACGGCGCCCAGCGCGCACGCCTGCTTGCCCGCTATCGCGGCGACGATGAGCATGGCGGCGAGGCCCAGCACCTCCGGCCGCGCGAACGAGCGCAGGTCCACCTTGAGCCCCATCAACACGAAGAAGACCGGCACCAGGAACGACGCGATCGGCTCGATCAGGTCCTTGAGGTGCTGCTCCCCGCGCTGCTCGAACTCACGGAAGTGGACGTCCTCGAGGACGAGGCCCGCGGCGTAGGCGCCGACGATGGCCGCCAGCCCGATGGCCGCGGCCGCGTAGCTGAACGAGAAGCACACCACGAGCGCGGTGGCGAGGAGGACGCCCGGGCCGCGGAGCCGCGACGCCAGCGCGAAGAGGTGCGGCGAGAGCACCACGCCCAGGCCGAGGGCGCCGAACAGGAAGAGCGCGGCCTTGCCGAGCACCAGCCCTGTTTCCGCGAGGGAGAGCGGCTGCCCGCGGTCCACCCCGACGATGACGCCGCCGATCACGGCGAGGATGACCAGGCCGAGGACGTCGTCGATGACGGCGGCCCCGAGGATGACGCGTGCTTCGGGAGTCCGGGACTTGCCAATGTCGGCGAGGACCCGCGCCGTGATTCCCACGCTGGTGGCCGTGAGCGTGGCGCCCAGGAAGGCGTGGGCATAGACGCTCTCGTGCGGAAGCATCCACGCGCCGACGCCCCAGCCGAGGGCGAAGGGCGTGACGACGCCGAGCACCGCCACGAGCAGCGAGGGCACGCCCACCCGCAGCATCTCGCGCACGGTGGACTCGAGGCCCACCTGGAAGAGGAGGATGACGACGCCGATCTGGGCGAGGACCCCGATGGTCGGGTTGCCCGCGAGGCCGCGGAACCAGCTGATGCCGAACAGGTCGAGGTTGCCGAGGGCGATGCCGACCACCAGCTCGCCGAGCACGGCCGGCTGTCCGAGTCGCACCGCCAGGTGGCCGCCGAGCTTTGCCCCGGCGAGGATGACGGCGAGGGCGAGGACGACGGCGGCGACGGGATCGGTGGCTGGCATCCACCATTGTGGGGGGAAAGCTTCTGGTAGGCAAGCGTGAGAGGGTGAGAGGTAAGACTCACTTCTCACCCCCTCACGCCCCGGGCGTGGATTCCCTACCTTCGAAGCGTGCCCAGCCAGGCCTCCGTCGATCCCGGAACCCGCCGCGCCGCCATCGTCGTGGCGACGCTGGGCTCCTTCCTCACGCCGTTCGCGGCGTCGGCGGTCAACATCGCCCTGCCGGCGATCGGCCGGGACTTCCCCGTCACTGCGGTGACGCTCGGCTGGGTCTTGACGGCCGCTCTCCTGGCCGCGGCGGCGCTCGTCGTGCCGCTGGGGCGGCTCGCCGATCTCTACGGCCGCCGCCGGGTCTTCCTCGCCGGCGTCGTCGTCTTCACTCTCGCGTCCCTCGCCGCCGCGCTGGCGCAGTCGGTCGGCCAGCTCATCGCGGCGCGCGCGGTCCAGGGGATGGGTGCCGCCGCGGTCTTCGGCACGGGGGTCGCCATCGTCACGTCCGTGCTCCCGCCGGGCGAGCGGGGCAGGGCGCTCGGCCTCAACGTGGCGGCCGTCTACCTGGGGCTGTCCATCGGCCCGTTCGTCGGCGGGTGGCTGACGAGCGCCTTGGGCTGGCGGAGCGTGTTCATCGCGAACGTGCCACTCGGCGTGCTGATGGCGGCGCTCGCTATGTGGTGGCTCCGGGGCGAGTGGGCAGGCGCGCGCGGTGAGCGGTACGACGGGTTCGGCGCCGTCCTCTACGTGCTCACGCAGGTGGCGCTGCTCGGCGGCCTCACGCGCCTGCCCTCGGCCTCCGGCGTGTGGCTGGTGTCCGCCGGCGTACTCGGGCTGGTGGCGTTCGTCTGGTGGGAGCTGCGCACGCCCAGCCCGATCCTCGAGATGCACCTGCTGCGGCGCAACACGGTGTTCGCGATGTCGAGCCTCGCGGCGCTCATCAACTACGCGGCGACCTCCGCTGTCGGCTTCCTGCTGAGCCTGTACCTGCAGTACTTGCGGGGCCTGAGTCCGGCGACGGCGGGCCTGGTGCTCTTGGCGCAACCGGTGACGATGATGCTGCTCTCGCCCTTCGCGGGAGGGCTGTCGGACCGCGTCGAGCCGCGGGTGCTCGCATCCGTGGGGATGGGGCTGTGCGCCGCGGGGCTCGCCGCTCTCACGGCGCTCGGCGCCGATACGCCGATACCCTACGTGGTGGCATGCCTCGTGCTGCTCGGAGTGGGCTTCGGCCTGTTCTCCTCGCCGAACACCAACGCGGTGATGGGGACGGTGGAACAGCGGCAGTACGGTGTCGCGGCCGGGTTCCTGGGAGCGATGCGGCTCACCGGGCAGGTGCTCGCGATGGGTGTCGCGATGCTCATCTTCGCCGTCTACCTCGGCCCGACCGTCGTGAAGGCGGCGCCTCCGGACCTCCTGGTGAAGGGCACCCGGACGGCGTTCGGTCTCTTCGCGCTGCTGTGCACGGTCGGCGTGTTCCCATCGCTGGCGCGAGGCAAGGTGCAGCGGCCCTCCAAGCGGCCCTCCAAACCTTGACAAACGGGCGCGTGGCCTTCATTGTTCAAATTGCCGTATGGCGTACGCATTTGCAGCTTGTGAGTTGACGAACCAACGACACCGCTGCGGGGCGTTCCCGAAGCGGTGTTTTTCTACGCAGTGAGCGCCGGCCACGGTGGCTGGCGCGTACCGGGCGGAAGCCCACTTATCGAGAGGTAGTTCGTATGGCGCAGGGCAAGGTGAAGTGGTTCAACGACGCGAAGGGCTTCGGCTTCATCGCGCAGAACGAGGGCAAGGACGTCTTCGTACACCACACCGCGATCGTCGCGGACGGTTTCCGTTCGCTGGCTGAGGGCGATGAGGTGGAGTTCGAGGTAACTGACGGTCCGAAGGGGCCGGCGGCGACCAACGTGCGGAAGATCCACCAGGCCGGTTGATCCGCTTCACATCGGCGCCGGTCCCGCAAGGGGCCGGCGCTTTGTGTTTGCAGGGGTGGCGTGGCGCGCCCGAGGACCATCGCGCGCCGCGCGGCGCTAGGCGACGAGCTCGCCGACCAGGACGGTGACGGCCTGGCCCCCGATGCGCACCCGGTCTCCGGCCACGCGCACCCGCAGCACCCCGCCGCGCGCCGAGGCCTGGTAGGCCGCGAAGCAGTCCTTGCCGAGGCGGCGCTGCCAGTAGGGCGCGAGCATGGCGTGGGCCGAGCCGGTGACCGGGTCCTCGCCGACGCCGACGGCCGGCGCGAAGAAGCGGGAGACGAAGTCGAACCGCGGATCGTCGGACCGCGCGGTGACGCACACGCCGCGGGTCGGTACCCGGCCTAGCGCACCGACGTCCGGCGCCAGCGCGCGCACCTCGGCGGCGGACGCGAGTTCCACCAGCACGTCGAACCGGCCCCGCCCCACGAACACCGCGCGCGCACCGAGCGCCTCGAGGAGCCCCGCCGGCGGTGCCGCCTCCTCGGTGGAAATCGCCGGGAAGTCCAGCTCTATCCAGCCATCCTGCCACGTCGCCGTGAGCAGTCCGCTCAGCGTGAAGAACCGCGCCGTCTCGCTCCGGGCCAGACGCCCCGTCTCCCAGAGCGTGTGGGCGGTGGCGAGCGTGGCGTGCCCGCACAACTCCACCTCGACCGCCGGCGTGAACCAGCGCAGGCGGAAGCCGTCGCCCTCGGGGTGCACGAACGCCGTCTCGGCGAGGTTCATCTCGAGGGCGACGCGCTGCATCCAGGTGGGATCGGCGGTGCCGTCGAGCAGGCAGACCGCGGCCGGATTCCCGCCGAACGCGCGGTCGGTGAAGGCATCGACTTGGAAGAGCGGAGTGGGGGTGGCCATGGGGAGAAAAGGTATGGGGTGATGCGTGATGAGTGATAGGTGCGGCGTGGCGTTCAGCTCGCGGCTTGCGCGGGCAGCCCGCCGAAGCGCCGCTCGCGCGCGGCGAAGTCGGCGAGCGCGGCGCGCAGATCGTCGGCCTGGAAGTCCGGCCACATCGCCGGAGTGAAGCACAGCTCGGCGTACGCGGTTTCCCAGAGCAGGAAGTCGCTGAGGCGCTGCTCGCCGCCCGTGCGGATCAGAAGGTCCACGGGCGGCGTGGGCGCGCCGGCGTGCGTCGCCTGGTCGATGAACCGGCCGAAATCCTCACGGTTGAGCGCCGCGCCGTCCGCGCGCCGCGCCGCGGCCGCCCGCTCGGCCGCGCCGATGATCGCCTCCTGCGCCGAGTAGTCCACGGCGATGCGCAGGTCGAGCGCCTCGCCGCCGCGCGTCGTCTCCTCCGCGTTGGCGATGGCTGCGAGGAGCGCGGCGGGGAGCCGGTCGCGGCGGCCGATGATCCCGAGCCGCACCCCGTTCTGGACGCACGTCGCCGTCTCCGCCGCGAGGTACGCCCGGAAGATCCGCATCAGCGTGCCCACCTCGCGCGCCGGCCGCTTCCAGTTGTCCGCCGAGAAGGCGTACAGCGTGAGCGTCCGGATCCCGAGCCGTGGGGCGGCGCGCACGATGCGGCGCACCGCCTTCGCCCCTTCCCGATGGCCCACGCCGCGCGGCAGCCCGCGGCGCGTGGCCCACCGGCCGTTCCCGTCCATTACGATGGCGACGTGCAAAGCACTTTGCATCACAAAGTTACTCCCCAAAAAAAGAGAAGCGGCCAGCGCCCGGTCAGCGGTTCCGCGTGACCTTGATGAGCGCCTCCATGTGCTCCAGGTACCGCTCCAGCGCGCGGCGTCCCGCCGCCGTGAGGCGGTACTCCGTGCGTGGCACCCGCCCGTCGAACGACTTCCGGCAGACGAGGTACTGGGCCTCCTCCAGCTTGCGGGCGTGGACGCTGAGGTTGCCGTCCGTCGTCTTCATCAGCGCCTTCAGCTCGGTGAAGCTGAGCGACTCGTTCACGGCGAGCGCGCTGACGATCCCGAGCCGGATGCGCTCGTGGATCAGGCGGTCCAGTTCGGCCGCGCCGGGCCTCAGGGTACCCTCGCCAGCGCCCGCCGCCGCGTCCTCGCCCCGCCGCCGCGGGTCCCGCGCCGCCCCGGCCCTAGCCACCGTACCGCCGCGCGATCACGATGCCGCACACCACGTGCAGCCCGCCGAAGCCGGCCGCGAGCAGGCCGTTGCCCCACGACGCCGGCCCGAGGAGGGCGACGGTGCCAAGCACCAGGAATCCCCCGCCCATCACCGGCACGACGCCGACGGAGAACGCGCCCGCCGCCACGACGCCGCTGCCGTACAGCACCAGCCAGGTCCCCGGCAGGAGGGCGGCCAGCCCGGCGCGGTACAGTACCACGGTGAGCAGGGCGCCCACCGCCAGCGAGGGCAGGAGGCTGAGCGCGAACTTGCGCCCCGATCCGCTCAGCAGCGACGCGGCCACGGCGCGCGCCTTGAGCGCCATCGTGGACGCCCCGATGGCGAGGCCGAACGCCGCCTCCACCATCCACACCGAGAGCCAGCCCTTCGCCGTCGTCTCCTGCCCCGCGAGCGCCGCGGCCGCGAGCGCCGTCACACCGGTCAGCGCCATCCCCCAGCCGGGCACGGCCGTGAAGGCGGACGCCGAGGCCATCGTGTCGCGGATGAACTCGAGGTTCGCCATCGCCCGCGCCGAGAGGGCCGGCGGGTCGGCGGGCGCGGAGCGCAGGGGCTCGGCGGGTGTCATCACCCACCAGTATGCACACACGACCGAGCGGCGTCAAGTACTTTGCATTGCAACAGTACTTCGCATCGCAAAGTCACCGCCGCGCGCACGTTGCTGGGCGGGGGTGCGGCGGGCGACCTTTCCGCCGTGCCCCCGGGATTGCCGCTTCGCGTCCGCCGCCACGTGAGGGCTCGCCGCTTCTTCGCCGAGCCGGGCCTGGCCGTGCTCGCGGTCTCGGGAGGCGCCGACTCCCTCGCGCTGCTCGACCTGTTCGCCACGCTCGGTCCGGCGCTCGGCCTGGATCTCCTCGTCGCGCACGCGGACCACGGCATCCACCCCGCGAGCGCCGAGGTCGCGGCCCACGTAGCGCGGCTGGCCGCTCGCCGCTACCGGGTGGAGACGGTCGTCGGGACACTCGAGCTCGGGCCGGGTGCGAGCGAGACGAAGGCGCGCACGGCGCGCTACCGCTTCCTGCGTCAGGTGCAGGCGGAGCGCGGTGCCCGCTACCTCCTGACCGCTCATCACGCCGACGACCAGGTGGAGACGGTGCTTCTGCGGTTGCTCCGCGGCTCTGCGCCCGCCGGTCTCGCGGGCATCCCGGAGCGCGGCCCGAGGGGGCTCGTGCGGCCGCTCCTGCCGTTCAGCCGCGAGGAATTGCGGCGGCACGTCGAGCGCCGCCGTCTCGAGCCGTTCGAGGACCCGGCGAACCGCGACCCGCGGCATCTGCGGTCGTGGGTGCGGACGGTGGTGCTTCCGACTCTTGCGGCGCGCCTCGGCCCCGAGGGACCCGCCGCGCTGCTCGAAGTCGCCGGCCACGCGCGTGCCGAGCGACGGGCGTGGGACGCGGCGCTCGATCGGTTGCCGGGGCTCGACCTCCGGGCGTCGGACGGGCGTTTCGACGTTGCCCGCGAGGTTCTGAGCGGCTATGATAAGTGGTTGGCCAGCCGCGCTTTGCGGGCGGCGTCCACGAGGGCCGGGATCGCGCTGGCTCCGCGTGCCGCCTGCCGGCTAGCGCGTTTCTCGCTCGGAGCGGCCAGCGGGCGCCGGCTGGCACTCGGCGATGGGCTTGTCGCGGAAGTGGCGTTCGGCCGACTGCGCGTGTGGCGGCCGGGGCCGGAGCCGGCGGCGGCGACGCTCGATGGTGCGCGCGGCAGTTGCGATTTCGGGCGCTACCGGCTGTGCTGGCGCCGCCAGAGGGCGCCGCGCCGGATGCAGCGCGCGGCGTGGACGGCGTGGTTCGACGCCGGGCCGCTCGTCGTCCGGTCGGTGGGGGAAGGGGACCGGCTCGTGCCGCTGGGCGGTGTGGGACGCCGGAAGGTGAGCCGCCTCCTGATGGAGGCCAAGGTGCCGCGGGGCGAGCGGGCGGGGCATCCGATCCTGCTCGGCGCCGGCGGCGATGTGGTCTGGGTGCCGGGGGTGTGCCGCGGGGCGGCGGCCGTCGCGGCGCCGGGCGCGAGCGCCATGAGGGTGGATGTCACCGTTCTCTGATGTCGCGCATCTGATGAAGGGGCGCACGATCGCCCGGATGGTCTTGGACGCGGAGACCATCGCGCGCCGCGTGCGGGAGCTGGGGCGGGAGATCGGGGCCGCCTATCCGGACGGCGACCTGCTGGTGCTGGGGCTGCTCAAGGGGAGCTTCATCTTCCTCAGCGACCTGGTGCGCCAGGTGCCGCGGCCGCTCCAGGTGGACTTCCTCGTGGTCAGCTCGTACGGCAGCGACACCGTCTCGAGCGGCACCGTGCGACTCGTGTACGACCCCGAGACCCGGCTCGAGGGGAAACACATCCTGCTCGTCGAGGATATTATTGACTCCGGGCGCACGTTGAACCGGCTCATCGAGACGATCGGCGCGCGGCAGCCGCGCAGCCTCGAGATCTGCGCGCTGCTCCACAAGCACCTGGCGCCCGATCTGCGCCTCGCGGCGCGGTTCGTGGGGTTCGACGCGCCGCACGAGTTCCTGGTGGGCTACGGGCTCGACCACGCCGAGGACTTCCGCTCGCTGCCGTTCGTGGCGAGCCTGGCGGACTGAAGGGAGCCGATAGCCATTAGCCGATAGCCGCTAGCTGCTCCCGGCTCCCGGCTCCCGGCTCCCGGCTTTCGGCTCCCGGCTTACACCAACCCTTGGGTTTGCATGGCCGACCGCCTTCCTCCTCCGAAGTTCAGCTTGGGCCGCCTGTCGAAGACGGTGGCCTTCTGGCTCATCGTGATCCTGATCCCCGTGGTGTTCGTCCAGCTGACGAGCCAGCGCCGCGGGGAGGCGCCGGAGATCGCGTACACCGATTTCGCGCGCGAGCTGGAACGCAGCAACATCGCGGCCGTCGAGATCATCGAGGGCCGCGACGTGAACGGCGAGTTCAAGGGTCCGGTGCGGATCGGGACCCGCGACGTCGTGCGCTTCCGGGTGCTCCTCCCGGCGCTGGCGTCCGACGCGCTGGTGCAGCGCCTCTCCGACCAGGGCGTGCGGATCAGCGCCAAGCAGCCGCGGGCGGGCCTGCTCGGCGTGCTGGTGCAGCTGTTCCCGTGGATCGTCATCATCGGCTTCTGGATCTTCTTTTTCCGCCAGATGCAGCAGGGCGGCTCGCGCGCCTTCTCGTTCGGCAAGTCGAAGGCGAAGCTGCTCACGGGTGACACGCCGAAGATCACCTTCGCCGACGTGGCGGGGTGCGACGAGGCCAAGGTCGAGCTCCAGGAGATCATCGAGTTCCTGAAGGACCCGCAGAAATTCACGCGGCTGGGCGGGCGGCTGCCGAAGGGCGCGCTGCTGGTCGGCCCGCCGGGCACCGGCAAGACGCTGCTCGCCAAGGCGGTCGCGGGCGAGGCGGCGCGACCGTTCTTCTCGATGTCGGGCTCCGACTTCGTCGAGATGTTCGTCGGCGTCGGAGCGAGCCGCGTGCGCGACCTGTTCGAGCAGGGCAAGGCGCACGCGCCGTGCATCATCTTCATCGACGAGATCGACGCCGTGGGCCGGCACCGTGGCGCGGGGCTCGGCGGCGGGCACGACGAACGCGAGCAGACGCTGAACCAGCTGCTCGTCGAGATGGACGGCTTCGAGTCCAACGACGGCGTGATCCTGCTCGCCGCCACCAACCGGCCCGACGTCCTCGACCCGGCGCTGCTGCGGCCGGGGCGCTTCGACCGGCAGATCGTGGTGGACTCGCCCGACGTGAAGGGCCGGGAGGGCATCCTCCGGGTCCACACCAAGAAGATCCCGCTCGCCCCCGACGTGCGGCTCGACAAGCTGTCCAAGGGCACGCCGGGGATGTCGGGCGCCGACCTCGCGAACCTGGTGAACGAGGCGGCCCTGCTCGCGGCCCGGCGCAACAAGATGCAGGTGGACCACAGCGACTTCGAGGAGGCGAAGGACAAGGTGATGCTCGGCGTGGAGCGCCGCAGCCTGGTGATCTCGGACACCGAGCGGCGCCTGGTGGCGTACCACGAGGCGGGGCACGCCGTGGTCTCGCTCTCGATCCCGGGGCTCGACCCGCTGCACAAGGTGACGATCGTGCCGCGCGGTCGCGCCCTCGGCCTCACGGCCTCGCTGCCCGAGGAGGACCGGCACAACTACACGAAGTACTGGCTCGAGGGCCAGCTGGCGATGTCGTTCGGCGGGCGGGTCGCGGAGGAGCTGGTGTTCGGCGCGGACAAGATCACGACGGGGGCGGGGAACGACATCGAGCGCGCCACGGCGCTCGCGCGGCGGATGGTGACGCAGTTCGGGATGAGCGAGAAGATCGGCCCCATCGCCGTGGGCGACAAGGAGCAGGAGATCTTCCTGGGCCGCGAGTTCTCGCAGCGCCGCGAGATCTCCGAGAAGACCAGCGAGACGGTGGACGAAGAGGTCAAGCGGATCATCGACGGGGCGTACGAGCGCGCCCGGAAGATCCTCTCCGAGCAGCGCGTGGGGCTGGACCGCCTCGCCGCTGCCCTCCTCGAGTTCGAGACGCTGGAGCGCGAGGAGATCCTCCAGGTGGTGGCGGGGAAGACGTTGCCGCCCCGCGATGTCCTGCCGCCGCTGCCGGGTTCGCCGGCGGCCCTGGCGCGCGTGGAGGAGAAGCCGGCCGTGCGCCCCGTGGGCGTGCCGAGCGAGGCGCCGAGCCCCGCGTGAGGATCACGGCGCTCGCCGGCGGTGTCCCGGCGGCGCTGGCCCAGGCGCTGGCCGTACGGGGCGTGGTCCGCGACCGGGCGGAGGCGGCGGCGGCGGGCGGAGAGACGCTGCGGCTGCTGGTGGAGGGGCTCACGGAGGAGGACGCGTTCGCGCTGTTCCGTGCGGGCCGCGCGGCCGGGGTGGATTGCCTGACCGGGGACGGCTGGGCGGTGCTGGACGGAACGCTGGCCCGACTCGCCGGGCTGGCGCGCCCGGGAGGCGCGGGACCGATCCCCCCACGCCTCAGCGAGCCGCTGGGGCGTTTTCTCGCGGTGCGGCAGGAAACGCCGCTCGGGTGGCGGACGGCGCGGCGCACCATTCTCCTGGATCGGCCGTGCGTCGTGGGGATACTGAACGTCACGCCGGACTCGTTCAGCGACGGCGGGTTGCTCCCGACTGTGGACGACGCCGTGCGAGCGGCGCGGGCCCTGCGCGAGGCGGGGGCGGACGTGCTCGACGTGGGCGGCGAGTCCACGCGCCCCGGTGCCGGCGCCCCCGACGAGCCGACGGAGTTGCGCCGGGTGGTGCCCGTCGTGGAACGGCTGGTGGCGGAGGTCGGCGTCCCGGTGAGCGTGGACACGCGCCGGAGCGGCGTCGCCGCCGCCGCGCTCGACGCCGGCGCGGAGATCGTGAACGACATCTCGGCGCTCGCGCACGATCCGGGGATGGCGGCGCTGGTGGCGGCGCGCGGCGCCGGCGTGGTGCTGATGCACATGCGCGGCACGCCCCAGACGATGGACGCCGAGGCGCGCTACGCGGACGTGGCGGTGGAGGTCGCGGCGGAGCTGGCGGCGCGGCGCGACGCGGCGGTGGCGGCCGGCATACCGCGCGAGGCCATCGTGCTCGATCCCGGCCTCGGCTTCGCGAAGAACGTGGAGCAGAACTACGCCCTGGTGAACCGTCTCGAGACCCTCACCGCGCTCGGCCAGCCCGTGCTGGTCGGTCCCTCGCGCAAGCGCTTCCTGGGCGCGGCGACGGGGCGGCCGGCGCACGAGCGCGACGCGGCGACCGCCGCGGCGTGCGTGGCCCTGCGCCTGAGGGGCGCCAGGCTCTTCCGGGTGCACGACGTCCGGGCGGCGCGCGAGGCGCTGGCCGTCGCGGACGCGGTGCTGGCGGGCTGATGGTGGAGCGCTTCCCCTTCCTGGTGCCGAGCTGGCGCGACGCCATCCAGGTCCTGATCGTCGCGTTCGTGGCCTACCGCGCGCTGCTGTTCCTCGTGGGCACGCGGGCGCTGCACATCCTCTTCGGCCTGCTGCTCCTCGGCGTCGCCTACGTGGCCGCCGTGCTGCTCAAGTTCGAGATGATCGCGTATCTGCTCGGGCTGGTCTTCACCTACGGCGCGTTCGCGCTCCTCATCGTGTTCCAGCCGGAGCTGCGCTCGGCGCTCTCGCGTCTCGGGCAATCGCGGGTGATGCGGTTCTTCTATCGCGGCCAGGCGCTCCACGTGGCCGAGGAGGTCGCCGAGGCGGCGGACCGCCTGAGCCGGGCGGGCACCGGCGCGATCATCGCCATCGAGGGTGAGGTGGGGCTCGGGGACTACCTGGCTAGCGGGACGCCGATCACCGCCAAGATCTCGGCGGACCTT
>Ga0315284_10007134_pt1 | contig 15945 bp, 36 predicted proteins | sample YL17G09_16_MG_FD_203696 | JGI IMG/M metagenome (GOLD analysis project Ga0315284, IMG submission 203696) | Sediment microbial communities from Yellowstone Lake, YNP, Wyoming, USA - YL17G09_16 | ecosystem: Environmental > Aquatic > Freshwater > Lake > Sediment | place: USA: Wyoming | collected... | reverse complement strand
TGATAGCGTTCAACCATTATGTGACGGGCGTAGCAATATTTACACTTATGCTTGCAGCCCTTCACACAATTGGCCACATGTTTTGCCCATTCTTTTGTACCGCTGATACGTTTCTGAGTAGCCATTATCTCAACCCTTTTATCCGGCGTGAACCATCAACCAAATGCCAAACTCGTTTTCTTTCCACGGCAATCCTTGTTTTTCAATCAATGGCCGAAGTGCGTTTTCCACTTCAAGCAGCCTAGCCAACTGCCGCGAATTGACAAGAGACATATCTTCGTCGTTGTCACTCCAACTACTTGCTTCCGCAATTTCTAAACCAATAATCACTTTGGCAAAATTGGAGTGAACTTCATACGGCTTGAATTCATCATAGAAAGGTTGTTCATCCACAAATTCACGTAACATGCCGCACTCAGGACAAAACTTTGCATCCTTGGGAGCGGGATGATTGCAGCCCTTCTTGAGAGTCTTTTTGACAGCATCGCTCTTATCAACACGAAGACCAATGATGACGCTGCTATGACAAGTATGACTCATTCGCAAACCCTTTCAATCTACTCTGCCACTCCTTATCACTGTATCGTCATAACACAGAAATTTTCTAATACAAAACAAAATAGCTGCCATTTCAGCAGCTACCTCCGTTGCTTCAACCGGAATTCGTGCCTTAGATTATCTTCACTATATGAATCTCTACACCGTTATCCGCTCTTACAAAGCAATCATTACTTTGCTCTGTGTATCGCCAGATTACCTTAGCATGACCGGCCCGAATCATTTCTGCTGCAATTAACAAGCTGTTTTTCTTTGCATCGGCTCTGTCTAACTGACATTGCAACTTGCCCAATGCTTCCTTAAACTCCCACCGAAACATGGCAGTAACCCTCCATTCTGTTGTTGTGACGCTAACAACAAAGTCAAGTTTCATATGGAGTTATAGTGTTTTTATTTAATCGCAGGAATAATGCCTCATCTGCATGTCTATACAAGGGAGAATATCAAAAAATTATCAAAAGTGCTTTTTGCAACGCCGTAAAGCCTTATAACGGCGGCTTTTGCGAATTTAGGACATCGGCAACCGTAACACCATGTTCCCATCGCGCCAACATAGCCTTGACCGTGGAAAGCGGAACGCCGTGCTTATTGAGGAACGCAAGCTCAACAGCAAGACTATTCAACTCTACGTCAGACATGCCCTTATGAAAGTTCTTCCACTGCGGGCTATCAGGCTCAACAATCCGAATCTCATAGCCAGCAGCAAGTCCAAGCTCCACATAAGGCTTCATTTCCCAAGCGCGGGTATGAGTATTGTCAACTACAATCGGAGACTTGCCAGCCTTGATAGAATCACGCACGCGGCCCTGATTCCACCTATGAGCCTCACCAAGCAGATTGGCGTCAAAAGTGTACTCGAAACCGAAGAAATCGTCAGAAGCCAGCACAACACCACCAACACCAAGCTCTCTGGCTTTGCTGGATTTCCCGCTGCCGCTCACGCCACGAAGTAGCCACATCGCTTTTGTAACCACAGTACGCCTCCTGTTTATATATCGTCAAAAGTTGCTTTTTTTATTGTGAAAAATTACAACTTATTGATATGAAAGGACTTATTTCTTCTTATTGACGGTGTGCTCCAATAGATACGGACACTTTTCGGGCGGTTCTGACCGCAATGAAACACTATTTTTTTCAAGGTGTTTCACATCTTGATAGACATAGACTGTCATCATAAGAACGACACATTGAAAAATAATAAAAAGCACCAACATGAACCAACTACCCGAATAAATCAAAAAAGGCAATGTTGCTGTCACGATTAACCAAACCACCAGTGAAGTCATAATGTCGTTGTTGATGTTTCTAACGGCTGTAGGCGAATAAGTGGGGCATCCTTGTCCGATACAATAGCAACGTCCATATTGAAACAAAATCTTTTGCACATCATTTAAGCCAGCATAACTATTATCAGGGACGCTCAGGTGGTGTTCTGCACATTTCAAACAGACTTGCTTAATCAACATAATAGCCCGCCGTTTCGTACATTCACTTTACAAAACAGAAGGACGATTTTTACAACAAAAATGGGCAGCTTTTGAAGGCTACCCATTTAAGGAAGGAGGTACAACCATAAATAGTATAAGCAGGTATTGGGCCTGCCTATGTTTCTAAGAGCTATTGTATACAACCAAACTGAGACTTTGTGCTACTTTCCCGCTTTCTTTTGCTCTCTTTGTTCGTGATGCTCTCTTATCTCTTCCATCATTTTCTTGAAGAAGTCAGGGTGTTTTTCTTTAAACCGCTTGATAGCTGCCTTCAATTCTTCCTTGTCTATCTTGCCGTCTTTGTTTGTGTCTATTCTATCAAACATGGCGTCAAAAAACTTCTCGCGCCGTTCCTTCATGGCTTCTCTTTCTGTTCCATCCTTTTTATGTGGTTTCTCTGCGTCTTCAGCACGCAAAGCGCAAGCTGAAAGAACTACACCAAGGATAATGGAAATCAATGCTTTCATGGTCTATCCTCCAAAAAGAGTTTCTGAAAGTAATAGACTGCAAACAGTAAGCCACAAATTTCTATAAGCGAAATCACAGCATTGGATGGAATTACCACATTGTGCGTTGTGAAAATCCACATATTGTTGATAATCCGTCACTCATAGGAGAAAAGCATCAAAATGGAGGGCAAAAATCATGGGTGATGAAGTGTATTTATCCGTCAAAACCGTTGAAACAAATTGGATACGATGGTTAGGTTATATACTCTCTTGGGGAAATACACCAGTTCATAGCTGCCTATATTGGAAGTATGAAGACGGCTGTTACAGAGCAGATTTGACCAACGATAAACCAACGTCTGATACCAAAATCGTTGGCAAAGGTGACGGTTATACTATTCAAATTACCAAAGTGCCGCAAGCAGAAGGCACGGTAGTAAAGGGTGCCGATAAATACAGCGTTGAAGGGGCAGTCAGAATTTATGCAAGCACTGCCAAAGGCTATCTTGATGGTTCTGATGAAAGAGATTTTTACCCAACCCCACAAGGCTACGGTGGACCAATGTATGATATTTATACTTGCAACACATTTGTCTCTTGGGTTTTGTCACAATCATGTTTAGTGCCGCCAGAAAAACCAGCACCGGGAGCAATAGGTTGGGGTAAGAAACCAAAATTCCCCGGCCTCAAAACAGATTAGCTTTGCGTGAGAGTTTGTTCAAGGATATAGGGACATTCTTTTGGTGGAGAAGCCGTCACCAAAATAAGCGAACCGTTAAAATTGTCGTTAGAGACAATAGCTTGCGGCACACAATAGCACTTACCATATTCCCAAAACCGAAGGAACGTTTCGTCTAAATCCGTCGCTTCCTCTGGCAAAATGATGTTGAAGTTTTTGGCTTCGCGGAAACACTTATGGCAGATTTCTTTATTCAGCATTGACTACATGCTCCACAATATAAGGGCACTTGGACGGGATGGCCTCTTGTAACGGAGCTATCCAACCAGCCATATAAAGGCAATAAACCAAATTGTTTTTCCAACCAACCTCAAACGATTTTCTAAAATCAAAAATTTTCTCCACATTGCCGCTAGAAATGACAGTGGCTTTTAGGCAGCAACGAAAGCAAATCTCTTTATTCAGCATGGGCTTCTTCCTTTGAAACCACATGTTCTAACGCATAAGGGCAGTGTTTTGGAATTTCATCAATAGGCGTATATTCAAAAAAAACAGTGTCGGGCGGGCTGCTTTCGTTTACTCCTGTATAAGCACAACGAGTCACTCCGAAATTCAACCAATCATGAAAAAACTGTGCACGACTATTTTCCTCGCTGCGTTTTGCCCAAGGCGCTTTCAGATAACAGCGAAGGCAAATATCTTGATTTAGTTCAAAGCTCATATTAACGCACGCCTATAGACACGACTTGTTCAAAACGATATTGACAACTTTCAGGTATTTTAACCGTCTGAGCAAACCAAAAAAAGTCACCCAACAGAGGATAATACTTTCTATTTGCATGTCCTTCATTTTTAACCATATAGGGGCATGGGGCAGCAGAGCCGGTATCTTCAGACAAACTCTGAAACCAACTGCTGAATTGCTGTTCGTGGCGTTGTTGTGTCATTTCGTTCCATTCAACGCCCAATCTGTTATCAGACAGCCTTTCCTTGAGAAATTTGAAGATGCAGACTCGACAGACTTCTTTATTCATGGCATTTCACCTTCTGCAAACCATTATACTCCACCGCCTTGTGTATCGTCAAAACATCGGGAATTTATCAAAAACCCTTGACTCTTTTACGATATACTGTAAAGGAGAGACTATGAAACGGACATTGTGTTACTCAATATGCCTACGCTGTTTCACAGAACGTTTGCAGAAAATGTTCCAAAAGGAAATATCCAAAGACATAGATTCATCGTCTTCGTGGACAAAAAGTTACGCTGACGATTTACTCACCGCACATAAGAGAACAATTGAGTCGTGGTATGCCAACATTTATGCGCTGTATTGGCAACATCACAAAGAGCATCCATGTTTTTTCCCCAAAGACAATATAGCATATTTTCAGTATGCCGCGTTGAACATTTCATTACAGCTAGGCGGCATCAAAGAAATACCGGATTTGTGCCCTTACTTATTGGAGCACACCGTTCATGAAAATTAATCTGGAAGTCTGCAAATATTGTGCGCGCCATACTATCAAAAAAATCCCGCACGGCAACCTAGTAACGACTCAGTATACTTGTCTGGTTCAACTAAACGAAGAATACAGCGAAGATAAAACCATTGCCTGGAAATCACGCCTACCTTTTACAGACATTCATTACATGAATATTCATATTGAAAAACACAATTGCCCTTACTTACTTGAACATATTGTGTCAAAAGAAGAGCCAAAATGATTTACACAATTGGTGTTAAGAAAAATTACTTAGACTTATACGCTCAAGAAAAAGCCAAAGGAGATGTTCTCAAAAAAGCAGGACGTAACCTGAATCACCGCGATGATGAATTTCCTAATGGCTTTTGCGGTGGTTCAGTATGGCAAACTATTCAAGAAGCACGGCAACATCGCCTGCCTCAATATGGAGTCTTTGGCGTTCTGGCTGATTGGGAAAAAGACACAGCACCAAGCCTTGAACCCGATGCTGATTGGCACGATTTATTGGTTGATTCAGAGATAGTGGTTCTTCCCGAAATCCCTACCAGAGTTGCCCATTGTAAACGAAGTTCTTTTGACATATTTGTTGGCCGACCATCACTTTGGGGAAATCCATTTTCGCATAAACCATCTGCCATTGCCAAGTGCAAAGTTGGTTCACGAGAAGAAGCAGTACAAGCCTATGATGACTGGCTTGCTGGCATCAAATACCAAGAAGTAAATCCAGACCAACGTAAATGGATTCTTGAGCACATCTATCAATTAAAAGGCTCAGTGTTGGGTTGCTTCTGCTTCCCAAACAAATGTCATGGAAACATATTAGCTAGGCTTGCCGATGCTACGTAGTTTACTCTCTAACTGTTCGCATGAGTGAATAAATGCCGCTACTGGATTATCGTCGCAGAAGTTGCCAACATCTTCCCAAATATCTTCTTTCAAAAATTGAACATTGCAAATCACCGAATGGAACTTGCCGCCCTTAAAGCTCCACGACACTGCTATTTTACCATCGTGTATTTCCCGAATGCGTTGAATAATGGCGTCTGCGCTCCATGATAGGCTGGCGTACATACCTAATTCATCCACGCGCATAATGCGGTCAAAAGCCAACCTATCTTCTTTTCTACAGCCACGAATCGCCTGCATCGTTGTTTGAGTGTGCATTGACATTTCTATCCTTCTGCACATTGTGCGTTGTTTCTGCCGTCTTCATAAAGTGTTAAATATCAAAATTTTATGAAAACGTCCCGCAAATCTAATAAAATCCGGCAGTTATGACGATACACTAATAGGCAAAAGCGAGAGGAAAGCTGTATGCGTGAGTATCCGAGTATAATAGGCGTATCTAAAGCTCCCCGCGAGCACTGTCTAGCATTCTGTAAATACGATGGTTCCAATATAAGATGTGAGTGGACAAGGAAACGGGGTTGGGATAAGTTTGGAACTCGCACACAACTTTTGGATACTTCACACCCCTATCTTGGTCTTGCCGTTCCTATCTTCCTAAATAAGTATGCCGATGAAATTGAAAAGGTGATACGTGATACCAAGGAATACCGGAACGCAGACTATGTGACTGCCTTTGTCGAATTTTTTGGTCAGAATTCGTTTGCCGGGATGCACAAACAGGAAGACCCAAAAGACGTAATTCTGTTTGATATTCAGGTAAGCAAAAGAGGTATACTTGGGCCACGCGAATTCATCAAGGCTTTCGGGCATCTCGACATTGCCAAGCTTGTTTACGAAGGTGTGTTGAACCAAACCTTCATTGATGCTGTCAGAGCAAGCCTTCCCAATGATGGCAAACTAGGCTTGAACGAAGGTGTTGTCTGTAAGGGGTTGGAGAGATGCAAAGATAGGACGTACTGGATGTGTAAGATTAAGACGTGGGATTATCTTGCACGGTTGAAAAAGATGTACAGTGACGGTTGGCAGAAGTTTTGGGAATAAAAGGAGATTTCGCTGTGTCGAAAAAGCTTGCTAATGCTGCCGATATTCTTGAAGACATGGAGAGCGCGCCAGAAGAGCATTATCTAGTCGGCACCATTAAGACACATCTTTTGACGCCTGCACAAAAACAAGCTCTTTTTGATGCCGATATGGATATTGCCGACTGTTTGAATGGCCGGTACAATGAAGACAAGTGGAATGCTTTTGTCAGAGCTATGTATCACGACTGGAATCAAAAACTTGGTGTGAAGCATTTTGGTAGTAACGATGCAGACCCTTATGAGTGCTTCCCCGATAATGAGCGTCCTGCTGCTTGGGATTCAGCAGTAGATGCCGAAACATTGGAACTCATTGCCAAGCTGAAAGAAAAAATGAAGAAGTATGCTAATTGCCCTTTGGCCCTGAGTACAATGGTGAGAGAAATTGGCTACTTGGAGCATCATGGCATTTGCGCTATGAATGATGCCAAGAAAGGTTGCAAAAAAGACCCTTACGCATAAAGGTGGTACTTCAAATGGATAAGCTTTACTGCCCCGAATGTCTCAAAAACTATGACCTTGATTATCCACTTTACTACTGCCAAGAATGCTTTTTAAAAACAGGCATCAACGTTTCTCTTCGCAAGTTTAAGTACAAATTTGATGATAAGCAGACGAAAGCCGAAGATAAACTTTTGAAAACTCGCGTTGAAAAGTCCATGAAGGAACACCTGCAACTGGCGAAAGAGTACGAAAAAGGGCGCAATGTTGAGAGTGCTCGACAGCTACGGGCAGTAGCAAATCTTCTAGGCGTGTTATTGGTTGGCGGTATACCCTCTACGATTTGCCCAAAGCTTAAACCAAAGAAACGATAAATGCGCGAAGCCAACAAACAAGAAAAAGAACAATATGCTAAATATATAGGCGGCTATTACGTTTCAATCAGCTTGTGTGTTTTATCCGCCATTGGTCTTTGCAGCAGCATCTACTATAAAGAAACGTTCTGGATTATCTTCAATGCGGCTGTCACGTTTTATTGGTTTGGCGTAGTATGCAGTTGTGAACATACGCTTAATAAAATGCGGCGCGACCTGAACCTGTAGAAACTAAATTTTCTAATTGAAATTAGACGAAGTGACGATACAATCTTTATGTTGGTTGAGGATTGTGAGCAATGACTGTAGAAAGAATGATTGATATTTTTGCTGCTCTCAATGTACAAGACGGCTCGCTAGTTGTGTTTAACCGCAAACGTTATAATCCGTACACCTACTGGACAACACACTACGCAAGTAAGGTGTTGGGTTGGCTTGTTGCCTATAGCATTTACACTGTCTGCCGGGATATAATTAAAAGGACGCACCGATGAAACACATAGCGTTGTGGTTGACCGTCTTCATTTTGTTTGTTGATTTGACTGGCTGTAGTTCTGGTCAAGAGGGTAAAAAAGTTCTGAAATTCAAACAAGGAGATGTGGTTGTTCATAAAGTAAATAAAGTCAAAGGCATAGTTCTTAATACGACTACAACAACTTTTTCTGATTATCATGTCAGATTCGCCAAAGCAGCCAATACAGAAGGCAATCTATTTGATGAAATTGATGTGCAAGAATTTGAAATAGAGGCATCGCCAACAGAGAAAGAAACCACGCAATGAACCGCGATTTGTGCCTCAAATGCTACAAGGAAAGCTGCCGTGAATATGGCCACTTCTTGACAATTTTGAGAAGGAGATACGCGCCCGATTACAAAGAGGCTGGAGTTAAATTTCAACACGCGCTGTACAATTTTAATCTCTTTTACACAGCATGGTTCTATAAAACCTGTGAGCAAGCTTCGCCTTTTATTCCATGCCATTATAGACACATTTTTACACCAGCAGAAAAAGAAATGTACGATTTAATATCTGTTAGTGCGCCTTTTGAATATCGTGGAGTCGTTGGTGGACGAGTAACATATTTCACATGTTTAGAGCCGCCTGAAAGATGCCCTTATGCCTTAGAACATTGTGTCTGTACTGAAGAGGAGGAGACGTGCGCATGTGGCAAAATGGAGAAGTAGGTCCGACATGTTTTTGTGGTTCGCCAATGGTTGTGCACTTTGATAAACAAAGAAAGGCGAACTTGATTTGCATTTGTCATAGTACATCCGGCGCAGCTTCATTTCCGCTGCCAAAAAAGAAACCAATGTGCTGGCCAAAGCTAACCGAGAATGAAGTACGGATTCTCATTAAAGAAGGTGAGAAAGAATGCATTGCTGCCAAATGAACAGAGACAAGCCAACAAAAACCGTGACCATTGATTCCATTGAATCTAATGATTATATTTTCTCATTAGATATGCTTTACAAGAAGCACAATGAACACCGCGATAAGAGGAAAATCAAAGCATCCAAAATCTGTTTCTGTTTCTACTGCCAAAAGGTTTTTGATAGTACAAAGATTAAAGAATTCGTTGGTTTAAAAGGTGAAAAAGCTCTTTGCCCGCTTTGTAGTATAGATTCTGTTGTGGCTATCAATGAAAAAGAGCCTCCTAAGAAAATCCTTGCTCTAGCCGAAGCAATGAACATTGTATTTTTCAGATTAGTAAGCCACGAAGGGCTTGAAGATGCAAAAGAAAAAGCTGGCATGTCGCCTTATGCCCGCGTCATCAATATTCTCCGCAAAGAAATGCAGCGAACTGGTACAATGATAAAGAAGGATGAGTTTCAAAAACTCATTGAATCAGAGCCGGGTTTACGTTTGCCGGTTGGTACAGATATGAAAGAGGTATTAGATACACTACTTTCTTGGAAATGTATCTGTGTCTATGAGGATTGGGTTGGTTTATTAGAGGAGAGTAAAAGACATGATTTCCGTAAAAGATGATGGCTTCGGCACAATGGTTCAATCAGGCACCACTCTTGTTGATTTCTACTCCAAAAAATGTGGCCCTTGCATGATGCTGGCTCCCATATTAACAGAGCTATCAGAAGAATATCCAGACATCACATTCGTCAAAGCCGACATCGAAGAAAACCAACAACAAGCCGCTATACTTGGACTTATTTCTGTGCCTACGCTCATTTTATTCAAAGACGGCAAAGAAGTGAGTCGTAATCACGGCTTGATGCCTAAAATGCAGTTAAAGGAATGGATTACTAAAAATATCTAATGGTTGGCGGCAGAATCATCGGTATCAAAAAGAAAGACAAAAAACGCCAAACTCTTTTGGTGTTGGATAATACTTATGCCCACGATACTTGCCGCATTGACGTAGGCATAGAACATCCCGTTAAACTATGGGATAATGTGTGGTGGCAATCCGGGTATGCCTTTTGGACTCCATTAAACGGCAAAGAAACCAAAATCAAACGCCTTAGCTATTCATATTAACTTTTCATTTCACAAACAAAATTAACAAAAAGCTTCATGCTCTTACGATATATTTCTGTGGTAGAGGATTGGATTATGAAGCCCAACATTGAAGCGTGCATGGTTTGTATAGCGGATATGCTAACCAAACATCATAACAATTGGGTTAAGATTCAATCCAAAGATAGTGCTTTTGATAATCCTCAAAAAAGACAGAGCTTTGAATCTGTCTGCGAGCAACAAAAGAAATCTCACAAAAGCAAATTTTCACGTTGGTTTTATCATCTATATCAACGCGAGAAAAAAATTCCTTGTTGGGGTTTGCCAAATTCAACTAGAGACTGGCGGCAAATAAGACATTGCAAATATCAACCCTTAAACTTGCACTACGATTACATATTGATTGATTCCGCGCCAGAAAATTGTCCATATGCCTTAGAACATTTGGTGAGCGCCAATGTTAAATAAAGAAGTCTGCCATAAGTGCGTTTCAGGATGCCTAAAAAACCAAAAGCTGCCTATGGATAATGCACTCCATTGGTTTGAATATCGGTGGAGAGAAGAAAATACTGTGAACTGTTACGTCACGGGATGGTCTTTAGGAACAGGCGCTCCCCCGCCTAACCAATGCCCATACATCTTAGAACACATGTTAAATAAAGTTCCATAATTCCAATTTTCTTAGACTTGTGGTTTGTCAAGACTAAAAACCATTTTTCGACAGTACAATGTGCATATTATGTATATAACTCAATATCTTAATAATGTTTGTATTTATATAAAGATATGCAACTTAAAGAGTTACAATCGTTGCGAATCGCCATTTATCTCCTGACGAAAAGTGGTTACGATGTATCCGTTTTTTGTCATAAAAATCGGGCATTCTGAAGTGAATGCGCAAGGTGAAATGCGGGTACACTAAACAAGTAAGGCATATCCAGTTTTTATCCTTGCTTTTTAAGGAACGAATTGTTATTTGTATCGTTGAGCATATTGCCGCTCTAAGTGGCAAGGAATGTGATAGTACGGGCGTAGGGGAAGCGAGAAGGGGCAAATTTCAAGAGGTAAAAATACAGGGGGTAAGTCATGGCCACAACCATGCAAATGGAACATTGCGGAGACGTGATTTCTTTTCTTCGCAATCAAGGCACAAAATTGTTGGCTCTTGCTGACACCATCGAAAAAGAGCTTACCGGCAACATGGCGACTAGCCATTCAGAAGTCAGCACTGGAAGCTTGAAAAGAATCATGGGCAGCGGCAGAGCATGGCGCAAGAACCAAATTGCCGAAGTCCTTGGGATTCAAGACCCAAGCCTGTTGGATGCACCACTGGACAATAGCGGAGAGTTTGAACGGAATAAGCGTGGTTGGTACGTTGTTAAAGATTCATCTGCTGTGGCCGCTACTACTGTCATAACATAAGCATTCAATGGTTTTGGGTTCAACAGGCTCCCGCGATTGCAAGTGTCGCGGGAGTTTTATTTGATATTGAACTTAGGCTCACGACCTGTCTTCCACCAATCGGCATCGTTCTCGTCAGCAGCCGGATGCTGTTCGAGTGTATTGGGAAAGTGTTTGACGGTCTTTGTTTTCTTGACGTGGTTGTTGCGAACATCATGAATATCAGCCTGATTCCCAAAAGCGAAATAGACCTCATAGGGTCCAACCGTAGAAATGGAAAGCGTTTTCTGGTCTTCGCTTACAGAAACGACTTCCAGTTTGCCCTTGTCGGTGATTCCGATGACGTAATGAATGCTCACGTTGCGTCTCCTTTGAAAAGCCCAACTGTCTCTACTTTATGTATCGTCATATTTTCTTATAATTCTAAAACTATCTCTGATAATTTTACAACGAGTTGACGATATATTGATGGAGGTGAAACATGACTCGTAAAGCGATTTTTAAGGCGCTGGCAACGGCGCTTGTAGCAGAAGGGTTCAGAGATTTCGAAGGCAAATCTCTTTCGTACACCACGCGCTATAACGAAGTAACGGTATCTCTTGACCGTGGCTGTATCTCTGTCGTTCAAAGATGCTACCCAATGAAAGAAGGCTGGTGCATGAAAGACTTTAAGAAGACCAAGCGCGGCATTTCGGCGGTTGTGAAATTTGCCAAAGCGAACATGACGGCATAAGGAAAACAAGATGATTTTTGTAAGAAGCGGCTTGGCAAACAGAAGGATGCCAACAGTCTTTCGCATGTGGCTGTTAATTGACGCTGCTGAATACAAGGCGCTGGTGAAATGGTCTAAAAATAAAATGGTAATGTCAGCGCACTTCAGGCAAAAAGCAGACCGTTGGAAAAGACTAACGGCTCCACGTCCTGAGTGGTGGTTACAATACTTCTAAGAGAAAGGATGAAGAATGCGCTTTGGAAGAATTAAAGCATACGCTCACAAAATATCTAATGGAGAAGCGATTCCCGTCTTTGCTGATAACAAAATCAACCGCGAAATTGACCGGCATGTTTCCCGCATTCGAAGAGCGAAAACTAAACGAACCAAAAATCCACCCGATGCCAGCGAATTTTAATCTCACAATTCTTTGATAACGGCTAAGTTCTAGGAGGCTTCATCAGTGAAGAAGATTGCCCAAGAACTTGTTGCCGTAGCCAAACTACTGATTGCCGCTAAACCTTTGATGTTGGCAGACAGAGATTCCTCGAAAATTGAAGGGTATCTCGCTGACTTAGAAAGTTTCGTCAAAGTTGGAATGATACCCCATGCACGTTTCAAAGACTTGTACGGGCAATTGACTAATATGTGGGAACGTTCCTGTAGATTATTAAGAGACGAAATAGAAAAAGACATGCCTTATAACATGACAAAAAAAGACTCACCGTATGAGAAAGAAAGACAAACCTTGACTTGGGAATTATTTGAGATGTTTAATCCAAGCATCACTCGTTTCCCCACAGCCGTCAAACGTCTCGCTCAATACAAAGGCCCAAAACCAGAACTAATCAAAACATTTCTGGATTCATGGGAGCCGGTCTACGACCTCCTTATGACTGCCAAAACTTTGAGTGTGAAGCGCACTCAATTGCCAACCAAAAAAGACGAAGAACAAAAACAAAGAGAACAGTGGCTCAAACCACACCAATCAAGTGAAACACTCACAATGGTAAGGGGCATATTAGAACAAATCATACAGCAGCATTACAATGAACTCGTTAAGTCGCTAGTTGACTATTATACTTCAAAGGCTGAGTTTTTCCAAAAAACAATAGACGACTTTGCGAAGTCTGACATACTATCATTCTACGATTATAGAAAGAAGAACATGTACCCGGAAGACAGCGTTCTTATTCAAAAATTCACTTCTTTTGCAAAGCCTACGTATGGAATGCACGATAAACAAGAAATCGTCTTTGATTCAACTAAAGCATTCACAACACTAACCGCAATGGGCAAAGAACAAGCGGAATTTATGAGAGAACAGTACATTGTCAAGAACATGTCTAAAATAACTGCTGTCATCAATGAGAAAGAAAAGGCTTCATATGCGGCTATCACCAAACATGATGCCAACGGTAGATTCGGCCACAATATCTTCGAAGGCAGACTGGACTTTGAATTCTCTGATGGTTCTGGTTTCACTGTGATAAATCAAGCCGTCTTTGTAATTAACCAACAGCGTACTATGTTCTATAGATATCCAACTACATTCCACCACGTGAAATTTTCCAATGGTATTACAAAAGCCATGGTGCCAGAACAAAACATGGTACAAGTCTGGTCTAAAGCCTAAGAAATCATACCAAAAAACGAAATCTGATGTCCACAGCGTTGGCAATAAGTCACAGTGCCTCTGCGTCCACAAAGAATACCCATTGTATCTTCTCGACGTTGCCCCGCCCGTCCTTCCACCCACCCCTTACACATTGAACACTTGTGCCATTCTTTTTCGCCAAAATGAGCTTCATGACCTTCTACTTCGGCTCCATCAGGCAATTTCTTAATGACTTTGGGTGATTTTTCTGGCTGGACCCATACTGTACGGAATGGCATGATTATTTTCCTCTCTATGATTGTTCGCCCCAAAATGAAATTTCCCACCCGCAACGCTTGCAACTTGTTACTGTGCCTCTTCTACCACAAAGCGGGCCGATGGTGTCTTCGTTGTATTCATCAGGTTCGCCTTCAACCCAACCTTCACAACGCTCACACTTATACCATTGCTTGAATGTCTTTCCATCGTCAAGAAAAGCTGTATCACCACGAACTTCGGTTCCATTAGGCAACTCTTTAATAACATTAATCTCTTTTTCTGGCGGAATCCATACCATTTGATATGGCATAAGCATCTCCTTTGGCAAATTCTATTTCTTCTCCGTCTTTAGGTAATACACGTGGTTTGAATACTTCCCATGTATCGCTGCCTTGAAAATAATACATCCCGTAGCACCACATACCGTTAATACGCTTGACTATTACTTGGTCATTTTTCTTGAAACTTTTACCCATAATATGATTCAAATTAACAATCGCACCTTCATACACAACGACATAGCTTATAGTTTCATCTTGATTGCGAACTTCTTGAATCAAATATGGGCCATTAATTTGTGGTTCAGTATTAAAGTATTTCTCAGTTGCAGCAATAGTCCATATCAATAAGCCAAAACCAATAGCCAGAACAATCAAACCCCCGCGATATTCATTAGAACTATCGCTCGCTGGTTTGGCGACACAAAGCATCAAACCTATAATAAATACAATAAATGCTATAACACCGATGAGAATAGGCATGAAACAACCTCATTGTTTTTGCCAAGGATTAAAACCATTTTCTTCAATCAGCTTTGCCACAACATCATCGTTTTCTTTGACACTTAAAATCTCACCACCACGCAAATGAACAAATGTCCCGTTATCTGGCCTTTGTGATGAGGTAAAATACTCGACACTCTCTATGCGAATTCTGATTAGCGAGTCTTTGGTGTCGTGCAAATAAATCCAACCTTTCATGGTCTTTATGCCTCACCTAATAATTTACTAAACACAAATATGCCAATGGATTATACATGCGGAGCGCGAGTCTTTTTCACGAATCTCAATAATTTTTACTACTCTTGACGATATAACAAAGGTGAGAATTTTGGAGATAGAGATGCAGGCTACAACAGAACTTCCTAAGACATTCAAGCAACTAGTTAAGCATGTTGCTGAAAAAGAAACTGTCATGCTGCTTGGGAATGATGATGAAGTCGCGGTAGCAAAGATGTGTGCAGAATATGGCCCAAAAGCCGGTGCTCTTATGTTGGCCGCACTTAATTATTTCAAAATACATGGCACCATTTACACATTAGCAGAAGGCTACGCATGTTACCGTGAAGTTTTAAGAATCAGCGCCAAGAAAGACAAAGCGATAATCAAGCTCGTAGAAGTGCTTGAAGAAACAGCGCACAATGCACCATTCGATTTGTATTGGACTACAAATCACTATAACATACACGACTACAATTCTTCCACAGTTAAAGAGCGTCAAAGCAAATGGCACATGAAAATAGACATTACAGACCCAAACGATTTTCTCTCGCTTGGGAACATGCTGATTTACACGGCAATCAGCGGCACAGATTTTATCAAAGCATCCAATGGCGAAAAGATAGCCATACAATCAGCAGCGCGTTACCTTCGCCGGGTTCAAAAGGAAATAGAAGCATGTCCAAAACAAAAGTGAAGCCGGTGCTAGAAGTAAATGAGTGCTTGGCGGGGGAAGCCGGTACTTGTTGTTTCTGTAATGAAAACATCGGGCCACATGGCGTCATTGACCCGGATGGAATTGTGTATGAAATTAAAGGCAATTCAACTTCCGTCCGTTTTTGTACAATGTGTTTGTCAAGATTCCAAAAAGCTGTTTGGATTCTTTCTCAGGCAAAGCTTGACTCTTTTTCAGCAAAGCGTTGAACTATGAAGAAACTTGAAAAAGTAGCAAAGCTCTTAAAATATCATTGGGGATTTGATATATGGAAAAACAAATCAGATGCCCATGGTTATTGGC
>Ga0315284_10007133_pt1 | contig 15946 bp, 36 predicted proteins | sample YL17G09_16_MG_FD_203696 | JGI IMG/M metagenome (GOLD analysis project Ga0315284, IMG submission 203696) | Sediment microbial communities from Yellowstone Lake, YNP, Wyoming, USA - YL17G09_16 | ecosystem: Environmental > Aquatic > Freshwater > Lake > Sediment | place: USA: Wyoming | collected... | reverse complement strand
GAGAACAGCGCGTACAGGCAACACGGTTGTCTGAGCTTGTTCCTTATCAAACTTGGATAACCCGAATATCTTATTCAACAGTTTTTCGCTCTTCATTGTTTTTCCCCAAAGAGTGGAATCTGCCAGTACCAGTGCTTGTAATCTTTCCAGTAGATCAGGCGTCCGCCAAGTTGATGAAAGAACACTTCAACATCGTCTGGAATTCCGAGGGTAAAGAACAGTTTAAGAAATATAAAATATAGCCGCATTAGTCCTTCTCGTTTCATCGTTAACCCACCAAACATACCCTCATGTTTTTATTACTATTCTAGGCCAAAAACTGGACACTCCGGGAACAGCTTTTGCGCAACGCCCGCAGACGCCACCAACTGGTCCGCGCCGAGCTTTCCCACAATCGCACTCTTCCAAACAAACCCACGTAATTTTACCATCCGGATTGGCAAGCGGTCTCACGTGGATCATGTATATATTGTGTGCTCAGGCGAAGAAAAGTAAGAAAATATTATTTTTGGGATGTTTCAAAGATGCCCGGTTCCTGACTCTTTAAAAGCGTTGGAGCCGTCCACGGGTCACGTGGCCCATAAAAATGCATTATGTAAGCGGAGTGCACAAGTGCAAACCAGAAGAAGTAATACACCAAAAAGAACGGGAATAGAAGAATCCACATTGGAACTAAGTTCCTTCAATTTTAGCCGCAAAGTTCCCTCTTTAGGTCACGCAGATAGTCTGATGTGTCACGCTTGTCAGAGATGTTTCCAACCATCCAATCTTCCGAAATCTTTATGGATTCGTCCAAGACCTTGGAAACAACTTCACGGAATTGTTTCAAGCGGTCAGCTTCCTCAGCTTCCTGCTGGCTGGGACCGGGAAGAAACCCGTGCCCGCAGGCGTCGTGCGCCATTTTTTCCAAGTCGATGTCCATTATTCCACCAGCCTCTTGCGTAGCCGTTCACGGCAACGAGCAAGTATTCCTCGCCTTGAATTCATATAATCCATCTCAGCGTCAAGGTCCGAAAGCATCTTCCTGACCTGATCTTCTGTCTGATGCCCGTTTTCGTCTTGGTATTCACGTTGTATCCGAAGATTCCACGCGCCCGACGCAAGGCAAAACGGATTGGTACAGTTGTAGATTCCCCCACACTCAATCAGGTCATTCTTGGTCCCGCATCCACCGCACGTGTGGATGTCCCGTGCCTTTTCCAGTTTCTTTGTCACTTTTTCCCCCTTTTGTTTCTTTTCAGCACCAGACGAATCTCTTTATCAACAGCCCACACGTATTCCTTTGCAATGCACTTTCCGTAATAGGCATCCCAGATTGCAGCCTGTGCGCTTTCCAGAGCAACCGTCAGGCTGTTATTCTTTTCAGCTAATTGCTTGTTTGCCTTTTCGAGATTTTTTAGTTCTTTCTGCGTTGAAGAGTACGGGCACCCAGCCAACTCAAAATCCGAATAAGAGGCGGCACAGCGTCCTTTCGCATCGGGCGTATTAAAAGTACAATTCTTGTTCTTACAGACTTTCGGGAACATTGTTGTTTGCCTTACTTGATATGATTATTACGGTCTAGCCAGATTTGAAATTCAAAAAGAAGTTTAAGGGGCGAAATCGTTCCCGGTGTATAAGGAACCCCTTCGGAGTCCCTTATTCTCCCCTCATTTAAATCCCGCCAGAATTCCTCATAAAGCATGTCTCCCATGGTATACCCCTCCTTTTATTTCTGTTGCGCTGCTTCTTCTCTATTCCTGCCCCTCGCGCACTCAAGCTTGGTTGATGCCATAACGTGGCGCATGTGCCTAACAACTTCCGTAAGTAGCATCCTGCACGTCAAGCAAAGACGAACCCCTTCTGACCCCATGACATAGAGAGGCAGGTGTCGAAGCTCTTCGGGATTATGCGCACAGGGATCTCCACATCCGTCACAACTCATGATTTCTCTCCTTTCTCAGGCTGGCACTTAGTTCCGCTTTCCTCAACTGTCTGCACGGGTTCTTCTGCCGGAACTTCTTCACCACGGCTAATCTTGGCATTGCAAGGGACACAGTATCGCTGGCGCTCCTTACCCTTGATCTCATACTGAATTCCCTGCCCGAAGTCGATCTCGCCCATGCACCCGCCCTTCTTGACTTTGAAGGGAGACGTACACATGCGGTCGCTACCATTCCAGCTTGACGGCTTTTTTCTTCGCACTCTATCCTCCTTATCAGTTCACTTTCCCGACCAGAAACCGTGGAACGCAGGTTCCCGGCAACCCACCTCGATAAATATAGTAGGGTTCGGTTCCGAGCCAGAAGTCATCGGTTAGCAGTCCAGCCCGTTTGCATTCCACGTAGAGCTGCGTTCCCGGCATGACCATTGTATGGTCAATCGCGTTGACCTTGTCCGGATTCAACCTATGAAGGAAGTCCAGTGTTTCCTGCCGTTCCTTGTCCGTTTCATATGGATAGCCTTGGACCATAAGGGCTATGAATGCCATTCCCGCTTTGGAGACTGCCTCGCGAATCTTGAAGGAATTGCTGTTGTCCGTCTTCTTGTTCATCTTCTGCAGGATGTAGGGCGATCCACTCTCAAGGCCGAAAGACAGGGCATAGAATCCTGCGTCTGCCATGGTCCGGACCATCTCTCCGTCCATACAGTCAATCCTCGTCGTTCCGAAAGACGAGAACTTAAACTGCTTCAAGACGCCGCACAACTGCATGGTTGCCTCTCGGTCGGACGTCATGCAGTCGTCCTGCCAGACCAGATGTCGGGCTCCAGAATTCCAAAGTGACATTAGGTATTTGGTCATCCATCCGACGCTGTAGTGTCTGTACTTTCCGCTGACGTGCCATGTCGAGCAGAATGCACAGGAGCCCGTACAGCCACGGCTGAAGACAAGGCTGACGCGTGGGACAACGCGGAGATCGTTTTCCCGGTGAACCCGGTCTCCGCGTTCTAGATACCTGTCAAAATCCAGTTTGTTCCACGCTGGAAACGGAAGCGTATCGAAGCTTGGAACCCGCATTCGCATAATTCTTGGAAGGCCACTCGATCCGCTCACGATAGCCTTCCATGCCAGTTCGCCGTCGCCAACGACCAAATGGTCTATAAAAGGATAATGCGTTGCTAATTGCTCCGTCATCACAGCAACGTGAGGCCCACCGGCAACCGTAATGGCCCCGGCCTCCTTTGCGAGTTTCAATATGCGCAGGGATTCCACGCGGCCCGCCGTGTACATAGGAACACCAACAACTTTCGGATTGGCCGAAGACAGAATTTCTTCAACAACCAGATTGGGCTCGTTCGCGTTGTCTGCAATAAACGTGTCATCGTCCATTGACGCAACATGAAGCGGACCTAGCGGGTGCGGAGTATAGCCATCCTGCGCCATGCTTTTCGGCACGATAATGAGATTTTTACACGGCGTTATTGGAAGCATCTCAGTTTCTCAGTATTTGAAAATTATTTGTTCCTGACGCGTTCTTCGAGTTGATGAAAAGCCGACCAGAGAGCGTTTATAGCATCGTCTTGTTTCTTGATATGATCGTTAACGTCTGTGCATACGGAATGGTATGTTCCAGCCTTAGAAATCTTTTGTAGGAGTTCGGCTTTTTCACGCTTTAACTCGGCGTTTTCGGCCCAGATTCTCTCGTTCTCGTTTTTAAGCTCAGCGATAGGACGCTCTTCGGCGGTCACAAGCCTGTTGTCATCTTGTCTGAATTCCTTCAACTCGGAGGCAGGCCAAATCTTGATGGGTTTTGGCTTTTTAATAAATGGGTCGCAACCGGTCAAGCCCAGAGCGAGGGGCAGCACCAGAAGCAATAAGGCGGACTTTCGTTCCATGGTCCTATTGTGTATAGAACCCACTAATAATAAGAACAAATCAGCTAGCCTTTATCTTAATTGCAAGAAACAGCGCATTACAAGAAGCCCGTGCGCGGTTTCTTCCGTAGGCGTAGCTAATGTCAACCACGTTTGAATCCTTCTTCTCGCGGATCTGGGCGAAGTATGGGTGCGGCGATCCGTTCCAGCTTCGCCCGGTCGTTAACCAGATATGCGGCCCCAGAGCTTTTTCTATGGCTTCTGTTGCGTCGTCAAGATCCTCTGTGGGGCTCCAGCCTGTGTCGTCACGCTCCAGAAAGCAGGTCTCCCCGGCGGGGTTCCAGCCCATGACATTCTTGCCGAGCAAGAAGTCAATTTCATCGTCTGTCATTTTATTGATCTGTTCTTCTGTCATTTTTCAGGTAACGCTTTTGCGTCCTCCGTTTTAACTACGCGGCTCCAGTCTTGATACACGGCAATGAGATTCCCTTTTTCAAAAACGCTTAAACGCCCCTCGATGATTCTGAATTTATGCTTGTCAGGGTATACATCAGAGATCTCCGGAGTCATCCCGACTGGGGTACAGGAATTTCCGTCCCAAGGTTTCGTTGAGCCTTCCTTGACAATGACTTTGAACCCCATAGCGCGTCTCCTTAAGTTAAACCACCCCGATAAACGTAATAGGGCTCTTCGCCCAGCCAGAAGTCATCGTTGATTAGCCCCGCACGCTTGCACTCAATGTAAAGTGCCGTCCCCGGCATGACCATTGTATATCCTACAGAGCAGACTTTTTCTGCGTTTAGCTTCTGAAGGAATTCGGCGGTTTCTCTTCTTGTCTGATCTGTCTCATAAGGATATCCACACACCATGAGCGCGGTAAAAATGATACCCGCTTTTTTCAGCGATTCGCGTGCTTTGAACGATGCACCGAGGTCGGCCTTCTTGTTCATCTTTTTCAGGATATACTCGGAGCCGCTTTCGAGGCCAAACGAGATTTCGTAGAACCCAGCATCTGCAAGAGCCTTTGCCATTTCGTCGTCCATGCAATCGGCTCTCGTTACTCCTATGGAAGAGAATCCGAATTGGGTGAGCAACTTGCACAGCCCCATGGTTCCTTCCCGGTTCGCCGTAAGACAGTCGTCCTGCCACATGAGGTGACGGACGCCGTTCTTCCACAGTTCAGTCAGATTTCTCTTGGTCCACTCAAGTCCGTAGTTTCTGTAGGCTCCGTTCAGATGCCACGTCGAGCAGAAACCACAGGCCCCAATGCATCCTCGACCAAAAACAACGCTAATTCTTGGAATCACTCCAAGATCGTTCCCTCGATGTACGCCTGTGCCTCTGGCCGGATACCGCTGGACGTTTATTCTGTTCCACGCCGGAATCGGAAGGCTATCAAAGTGTGGAACCCGCATCTTCAAGACTCTTGGTGTTTTTCCTCCGCCCGTGATTTCCTTCCATGCCAGCTCTCCGTCGCCTACAACCAGATGGTCAATAAACGGGTAGTGCACGGCCAATTGCGCGTGCATGATCGACACGTGGGGGCCACCCGCTACCGTAATCGCCCCTGCTTCCTTTGCGGCTTTCAGAAGCCTTAGCGCTTCGACTCGACCCGCCGTATAGATGGGTACCCCGACAATTCTTGGACTAACGTATTTGAAAACAGAAACGACATCGAGAGTTGGCTCATTGGCATTGTCAATGATGTACGTTCCATTGTCCATCGCCGCCACATTGAGAAGCCCGAGAGGCGGCGGGGTGTAGCCCTCTTGTATCATCGACTTTGGAACAACGAGCAAGTTAGTCACAGAGGGGCTCCAAGTCAGGCCCGGAATGCCCGCAGCCACACTTCCGGTTCGCGGTAAGAGTCATACTGTTTCCACGAAGTCAGGAATCCGTTTTCAGACAGAACCTTTTCCAGACTTTTCGCGTCATCGTTCACGTCTGTGTGAAGAGGGAACTTTCCACAGTGCGCTTCATGATTTTCTGTTCCCATGTCCGGGTAGGGAAGAACGAGAACTAAGATTCCATGCGGTTTTAGTATCCGATGGAATTCGCTCAAAACCTTTACCGGATCGTAGGCGTGCTCAAGTGTGTGGCTGGAATACACTATGTTAAAGGTTCCATTTCCAAAGAATGATAAATCGTGCATATCAGCTTTGAAAACGGGAAACCCGAGTGTGCAGGCCCTTTCGATCTTCTTGTCCGCCAGTTCGACTCCGACTACATCCTTGAATCCCATATCTCTGAGAACTTCTAGCCCACACCCGTCTCCGCATCCAACGTCTATGATTCGCAAGTCCCGTGGCACTTCCTCGAAATGCCCCCGGACGAAACGGACCTGTCCTTCCTTCCACTTCGGCGAATCCGCTTCGTGGCTTAGGTATTTCTCGGTTTGCTTCTGCTGGTAGTCGTTATTCTTCATGCACCAGTTTCCCTAGGAGGAATCCGCTAACCCATTCCATAGTTTCTCCCATCATTGCCCCGTCTTCGTTCCCAGTAGACACGCGATGACCAATAACAGGAGAACGCTAACAATTTCCTGCCATCCAATCTTAACCTTGAGCACGGACGTGAAGGCGATATAACTTATAATGATCGACATTCCCCAGTATGGAAACTCAGCCGCCCACCATTCCCTCTTGATCTGGAAAAACCAGAGCGTCCCAATAGCGAACAGGGGAACAGCGACGACGTTTGTTAATATCCAAAGCCAGCCTCTCAAGATGTTGCCCCGCTCGATCTCCTTAATGAAAAAGGCTTCTCCATAGAACCACAGGATGGTTGCTATGAGATAGGCCAGTAACGCTCCACCTATTTTCATATTTCACATCCTATATATGTGTTTTCGGGTAATGATTTTAACATTTTATGTAAACTTTGGGGCTTATCTCCAGCGAAACAAATGCTACTCTTTTTCCACGCCTTATTTCGTTCTTGGCTATTTCTATAAGTGATACGGCCATTCCACAGTGGATGCGTGTCGTATCCATGCGCTAGCACCTAATAGGGCAGATGTAATAATAAAACATATAGTGAGGCTTTACCTGTTTTCTACAAGTTTTGCAGTACCACGCCCCGTTTTTTACTTTTATTTTTATTAAATGTTCTCCGAAACATCTGAAGCAGTATGGTTTTCCTCCCGGAGCGAAATACTCCGATACGTCCCATTTTTTATCGGGCGGAGACAGCTGCATCTAGCACTTGATATAAAGGATTGGCCTCGCCTTGGCTTAGCATTCTATTCTGCAAATAGCAGGAAGATAGAGTCGTGTTCCACAGGTGCACTTGAAAAAACTGTCCATCCAACTATAACCGTGAAAAGTCCACTCCGTGTTGCGCTTTCTACAACCATGAAAAGTCCACACTATGTTACACTTTGGGCAAGTGCCCAAGGCGATCCCGTCCTTTGTGTCTACGCTTATTTGGGTAACTTTAACGATTTGCGCTAACATCTTATCAGGTTCCTAGCCAGCATTCCCTCTGGCTTCTTCCTCCACGAATCTTCTTGTCTTTCCACAGCTCAACATATTCTGTTGAGGCCCGCCCGTCAACGGAAAACCCTAGCATCTCACACGCTCCCATGATCGTCTTGATCACGGACTTTGTTCCGCTGCAATAGCCGTTTGCGTGTATGAAAACAAGCTTGTCCCTGAAGTACTCCCGTCCCGTGTTCTCCGCGTAACAGTTGAATCGATGTAACAGGGCTGTTAACTTTGCCGTTGGCATGTCTAGATAAACAGGACTACCAATCAGCACGTATCTTGCCTTGTATACTTCGTTATCAATTTTCTGAAACTGGTCTTTAAAATTACAACCGGCAATACACTTTCCGGGACCACATCCGACACAGGATCTGATGTTATCGTCAATGAATATCCTTGAAACGTCTCTTTGGTCAATAAAATTGTCAAGGCAAATTCGCTTAGCCACCTCTTCAAGGCACTTTGACGTAAGGCCATCCCGGTGATAGCTACCGTTCAGGATAACCAGCCTGTTTTGGTTTCTCATGGTCTTGTGTCCCAAAGCCTCAAATACTTTGGAACCATCTCTTGGTAAAGCTCCAAGAAGCGAAGGTGCAGAGTGTCGTGGGTCGCGAATTTCCTGACATTCTCGTTGTAAAAGTCAGACGTATAATATAGCCACTGATACCAGAACAGGAAGAACTTCATCTTTTCCCGAAGGACTTCGTTCTTGACGAGGAACGGTTCCTTGGTCGTGTAGTCCTTGTAGTTCTCCCGTGACACATACTGGTAATAGTTGTCCCAGATCTTGGTGCCCCGGAACGGCATCAGGAAGTTTCCGCAAACCATCTCCGGGGCGATCTCGTAGAAACAATCCATCAACTTCTTGTAGAACGCCTTTCCCTCTTCCTTGCCAACGATCCTCAGAGGATCAACGATGAACGAAAGGTATGTCATGATCTTGTTCTGTTTCAGTGTTTTTACAACCTCTATCAGATCCTTGTTCTTGGCATATTCCTTCGTTGGGTCCTCAAGTCCAAGACAGACCATAAAGACGTTGTTTTTAGCCATCACTTCGATAACGTCTTTCTTGAGTGTGTTGGCCGAAGCGAATAGGTAGAGTTTCGTTTCTGGGTTTAACCGGTGGATCACGTAAAGCCGGTTCTGCCAGTCCCGCTGCATCGTAAAGTTCTCATCGCGGATGAACATGAACTTCGGGTGGTAGGAACTAAGTTCCAGTGCCTCCCGTTCCACGATTCCGATGGGGCGGGAAGACAGATGCTCGTACATCATTGGTGTGCAGCAAAAATCACAGGGCGGGTTCATGTTGCATCCCGCCGAGGTGTTGATCGAAACGACGACATCTTCCGGCTTCTTATCAGGAATGATCTGGTAGTTATTGGACATGTCGTACAGGTCGCGCCGTGGCGTTGTCTTGCTGGAAACGACTCCGCGAACGACCTGTCCGGGCTGTTGGAGCGTAGCCCAGATGTCGTCACACGGCCCTCGGACGATCCTCCCGGCGTACTGTAGAAAGTCTTCCGGGAAGGACGTCGGGTGATATCCGCCCACCACGATCCTGTTCTTGTCGTGCTTGAGCGCCCAAGCAATAAAATCGTCCAGCCCCGCGATATAGACGGAACAGAGGTAGAGACTCACGTCGTTGTCGTTATAATCTCGGTTATAATAGTCGAACTCGACGTTTTCGCCTTCGGGGAGGACCGTCAGAATGGCTGGCTCCAAGGCCAGACTGGAGCTTGTACGAGGGAACGTCATCCCGATAATTCGGTCTTTCTTTCGCTCCGGAAAAATGTCCTCAAAGTTGACATCCTTCCAAGTCTTCTTTCCGTAACTTTCGTTAATCATTTTTCAAGTTTTTGCGTAGCTCCATTTTCGAGAACCTCCGTTCTTTCTTTGAGCTTTTTTACCTCTTTCTGGAGTTTTTCTATTTCCGGGCAAGACGAGCACAGCATGGCGAGAAGGAGCAACCAAGGAAGCAGATGCCCATGCCCGCTACTAGCGTACCCGGAATGCGAATGGTCTTCCATGTTTCTATTGTGTGAAATTTGAAAAGAAGCTAAGAAAAAATCCTGCTAGCATAGAATTGGAAGAACCGGGTTTTCTAACCATTGAACACAATTTATATCAACAAGAGAATGACAGCTTTTACAAAAATGCCTGTGAGAATCCCACTGAACTAGAATGTTGTATTTTTTGCAAACCGGGCATACCGCTTTAAACCTTTTGTTGTCTACGGTTACTTTCATTAAATGCTGTTTGGAGAAATTCATAAAAACTTGCAAGGGGGTTAGCACCTTATCTTGCATTCTGGTTTATATATAAATACAGTTTCAATAAGACTGAATTCCCTTCCACACTTTTGGCACCTAAGATAATCATTAAGCCACGGTGTCAGCGTATCAGGGATTTTGCAAAAAACGCAAACTCTGATAATTTCTAAGTCCTTCATTTTGAAATTATCTCCGGTCAAGTCCGTTATCCTTCTTAAACTTCTCCCATTCCTTTCCTTGGACTTCTTGAACCCAGCACATGAAAGGGAATGGGGCAATCATGAGAAGATGATAGAAACAAATTGGGGTTTCCCATTCGACGGTCCCTATGAACACGCCTAGCATCACGACGGAAAGCAGCATTCCGAGAATGAAAAGGAACAGCTTTATTCCTTGCTTTACACATCCCCGGCTAATCCGCTTGGCCTCAAGAAGCTTCGCTTCGAGCATGCTGTCGTTCATCGGTTTTCTCCTAGCAAATGATCCTACATTTTAAATCTCTTCTTTTGTAGTCAATCTCTTCTGGTGGGAGTTGTCTGTGACAGCGCCAACACTCGTATCGGATAGGGGAGTCTAAAGAGGGAATAGTACAAATACCATCGCAATGCGGGCATATAGCATACCAGTTTCCTCTTACAGCCCGGTAGCCTTTTGTTGGACTCATTTTAGCACGTAATTTTACAGGTTGCGGATGATACTATAACCCATTCGATATCTTCTTCTTTAGTCGGAACGAGTCCGCAACACAATTCGCTGTTCTTAAAATCCTGAAGACGACCGTCTATAAGATACTGTAGCCCTTCTAATATCTTATGGCATTTTTTGCACCTTGGCGCGGTATACTTAAGAATGGAGTGCGGTTGCATACGCTTGCCTCCTTTATTCTCCCAGAAGCGCTTGCCCGCAAGATCCGCAAAGCGTTGTTACTATCTGTATTGGTTCCTCGGGGATTTCAACGAACCAGACACGAACGGTATACATGTCAAGATAACAGTTATCTCCGCATAATTCGCAGGTACTCCCGTCTGCCTCAGCCTTTACACAGTCTGTTTTTAGCGTAATAGAAAGTTCATTCGGCATAAATTTGCCTAGCATTCAATTTTGCAAATTGGACTTTCCTGCACTCGTACAATATCTGAATTCTTTACTTTGGCTCCGCACTGGCACGCAAAGACCAAACTGCAAATTTTATAATCTATATAGCTCCCAAGGGCTGTTTTTGTCATGTCTTGCCTGCAAAATGGGCAAACCGGAAGAACGCGGGCAAATTGTCCGTCTAAAGACATGAATACCGGCGGCTTGGCCCCAGTGCGGAATGCGGACTTGTCTTTCATGCTTGCACCTGACTTACCCGGTTAATCGTTTATTTCTGTGTAGCAATCAAACGGCGCACCTCGTTCGACCCGCGCTCGTCCGGCTTCGAAACGGACCAGCATATCCTTTCCACACTGCTGATAAGCAGCCTTGTAAAGCGTGTTGGCGCTTGCATCTTTGGCCCACCAGATACACTTGTCTATCATCTCCAAAGCAATCCGTTTGTGAATAGGACACAGCCTCGGAGCCAGAAAACCGTTTGTGGGTCCCTTTGGGATCTTGCAGCTACAATTCATACGTGCTCTCCTATGCATTAAATTTATCCATAACGTCAGAAATCCAGCCTTCGTAACACACCAAGGCGTCTATGCCGGAATAGAACGTTTTTAGTTTGTTTTGAAATTTCATTTCTTTATCTTTTATCACGCAGCATGAAACGCTGAAATTTCCATTGGGCATGTAGTTCAGTTCCAGACAGGCCACATAATCCGCCGCGATAAGTTTAAAGTCATTCGGTATCTCGCGAGATACAAAAAAATTATGGCTGGCTTGTCCAAAACCATAGAATTGACGCTTGAGTACGGATTTTACTTCTGTTTTCAGCATATTGAAATTGGCAGCGAACGGAACTTAGTTCCTCTTAGCATTCAATTCGGCAGATTGCCCTCTGTCTCCACATGAATGTATTTCGTAGGCTCGACGTATACCCGCACTTGCAGATGTAGCTCTCGTCGTCACGGGATTCAAAGCATTTTTTACACCTTGGACACACGGGTAAAATAATAACCGCCCCGTTTTCTGGGCGGACGCCGCAAAGAATCGGTGCTTCACCAGTATTTACTTGATAGCCAATAACTTTATTGGGGGCCATTTTATTGTGCGTTATAGCCTATAAAAATAAGAAAAAATCTGGCTGCGGCTAGCATTTTATGCCAACCCGCATAACTAGCATCTGATATCCACGATAGGATAAGAACCATAAACATACGTATCATTATTGCACTTACATTTCAACGAAGTTACCATGTTTAGCCAATTTCCAACACGGTATCTGGCTATTATGCTGTATGCGCTAGATTCCGAGTTGCATTGGCGGCATACTCGGTGGGGGTTAAAGTACCACAATCTTGGCGTTTCAGAAATCGCGAACCTGCTACCAAGATGAAACAATTCTCCGCAACTACGACAACTGACTGTAATCCCGGTTTTTGTTTCAGGGAAAACACCCAAAGCGGCCCTGCTGTTACAGGATGGACAAGTTGCAAAAAATTCCTTCATTGGAATTTAACACTCAATAGCACAAACAAAAACTTTCGACCACGCTATACTGTTATAGCCTATTGTTTTGCCACATTTACATATTGGAAGATTAGGATAATTTACAGTGGCTTTCCACACGTTTCGCGTGTCCAGTTGAAAAGGAATAGCGAGTCTTGCTTTACAGTGTGGGCAATGAGGAGCTAGATAGGAATCTCCATTCTTTACCTTTAGCTTGCCATTGGAGGTCAGCATTCTATGACGCTGGAATACTATTACTTTCAATCCGTTTTCAACTATCGATACGCTTTTGGCGGTTTGGATTAGCATCTTATCTTCACATAATATACTTTTACTATTCTTCTTCCCGCCTTTGGCGGAGTAATCCTGCATCTCTTGCAGAGAAGCGGTTGCGGCGGCTTACCTATATATGAGAGTTTCCCCTCGCAATATGGACAAAGTACTGTAATTCCGTAAGCTGGAGGATCAGGATAGTACCTTATTCTTTTTGTCAGCATTGAATTTTGACTTCTGGTAAAATGTGCTCGACTAGATACCTGACATCGTGACAATGCCCACAGCCCCATGTTACTACAGCTGTTCGTATTTTTTCGTTATGGCTATTTCCATTTTGGATGTTAAACTGCTGAACCGGGCAAACCATAACGCATTTTGCCTTGCACTTGTGACAAGTCGGAACGTAGCCCGGATAGACCAGCTTTGTACTCATCTTAGCACTCTATCTTGCAAATTGGATCACGGCAGAATATAAACTTCGCCTCCCACCCGTCAGTGGTGAAGTTAACTCTCTTCCCGCATTTACAAGTATATTGAATATCACTTGGAGAATTCCAATACATACGTTTTATTTGATGACAAACTGGGCACGCCGGGAACCAAACCTCATTCCCCGCGTGATTAGGAACCGCTGGAAACGGACCAACCTGAGACATGGAACTTAGTTCCTAAAGAAACCGCTAGCCCCGGCTGGCCGCTTTAGCGTCCCACCAGTCGCGGATCACAGGACGCCACGTTGTGGCTTACTGCACACACGTTCGTTTCCCCCGCGACATCACAACGGGGGACGCATGTCTCCGCCGTTCGGGTCGGTCTCCGCCGGGGCTAGCGGCGCGGTTAGCATATGATCCTGCACTTATCTATGCGTTTAATCTCAGCTTTATTATAAGGAATCCGGCCACATCGTTTGCAGAAGAAAAAGAACGGGGCTTTTTTTTCCTGCACACAAATGTGACCACAGGCGCGACAAAAGTACTGCCAGTTCTCCAGATATCTTTTCCACGCTTCTTTGCTTGCCACGGAACTAAGTCCTTAGAAGAACAGTCCAGTGGATAGATCTCAGCACGCAATTGGGCACAAATCTATTTTGTCTACTAAAATTTTTCCGAAATCACTTCCAAGGTTTCCACACTTAGGGCAAACATATTCGGCGTCTCTGTTTTGTTCGCACACGCGGCCACAGCATCCACATAAGAAATATCGATTCGTTTCTAGAATGAATTTCTTACTTCTGCGCCCAAGCAGGCGTTTCCGCCCTTTGTAAAATAAAAGCGCGTCCGCAAAGGATTTGAATGTTTTAGTAATCAAGCGTATTTTTCGCATGTCGTCGTCTCTCTTCGAGTAGTAAAGTCCAATGTCTTCAATCATTTTTACCAGCCTCGGCATTTTCCTGTTTACTCTGACTGTTACGGAATACCCGTCATTCGTCAAATAGAAAAACACGGAAACGACAATGTCGTTAGTCCCTACTGGGCTGTAATAACTTTCTAATAGATTTTCAGCTAATTTAGCCATGGAACTAAGTTCCTAAAAGCCGGTTTAGCTAACACCTGATTTCAAGTGTTGCCCGGACTCTGCACCAATGATTACAATTGTGACAAAGGGTTCCTTGCAAAAGACCGCCAGTAAAGATCTGGTCTTCTGGGAGCGTCCACGTAAGATTATGGAAGCACCTAGGGCATTTAAATATGAAACATTTTATCCGATGCTGCTTAAGCCAAACATCGGTTTCAATTGATAAGAGCTTGGCGGTTAGCATTGAATCACCACGACTCTCCTCTTGAAGGCGCTGATATCTTCTTCCGACGTCTTGCTGTACCAGATGTTCCCGCACCGGACGCATCTTCCACATCGTATTTCCGGAACAATCACATAACGGGGATTAATAGTATTCTTTTCACAGATTTTTACATTTTTTACGATATGCGGATAAACAGTCTTGATGGCGGGCTGGTCCTTCTTGGCCCCTCCGCGACAAACGCATGCCCATGGCCATGACTTGTCCTTTGGCATCACCCTAGCACCTAATCTTTACATAATAGGTAACCACCTCTTTTATTTCAGTTTTATCTAGCTTCATTCTACATGTACCACACCAGATGTTGTAGATATCTACCGGATCAACCGGGGTCCTGCATTTGTAACAGATGGGGATTATCTCCCACAGGACGTCATCCATTCCAGAACCAAGAGGATGAACTTTCATATAAAACCCTATAGGCGGCTAGCATTCTATCCCTATAACCAGAGAACCAATATGGTGTAGCGTACTACTACAGTTAGGGCATAGAATATTAAAGGGCTCTTTCGGGGAATATTCAGAGATAACTATGCGTAAAATCTTATTTTTGCAGTGATTGCAGCTGCTTCCGTAAAAATACAGGTCCCACCACTTTTGTATAGTTAGTCTCTTCATTGGCTATACCAAATTCATTGAACAAGAATTTTTGGCTAGCATTCAATCTTCAGCAAATAATAATCGCTCTCGATGCCTTCGATGCTATTCTTTCTTATTTTTTTAAATACAAGGACTTTACACCAAGGAGCGTGATTACTTGCATACTCCCATTTAGTCATTACGACCTTTTTATTTACATTAAACAAAGTATCGCTGATCAACATTCAATCCTCACCAGTCCGGAGCTAAGTTCCAAAAACCGGGTTTCCCGGCTAGCATTTAATGCACACCACCGGAACCTCTCGGGTGACGTTTGAGGTAAAGCCACAGCCCGTACAGACGCAAAAACATCGGATAATCAATCTGCTTCCAAAATGAAAAGTCACATACCGACTCAGCTCCCTGAGCGTCTTTCTTGGTTTCTTACAGTAAGGACATTGCGGGGAGAAAGACTTCAGGCTGTCCCCGGTAGCAACCGGATAGTTTATGTACAAAGGCCACTTCAATCTTCACCCCCGGTTAGCATTTAATTCTAATGATCAGAGCGCTTGCCAATCCGAGACGGGCGCTGCAATTCGGACAAAACAAATTCCAGAATCCAAAACGGTCTTTATATCCGATTACTACAAAAGGCGACAGCTTATTACAACAACTGCATATGGGCGCACTTAGCCACTCTTGAGTTGGAAGTACTTGTTTATTCATATTATGAAGCGAATCAGCATATAATCCTGCACTGCTTAGGAGGCGGGTTGTACCCAAGATCCTTACCGCATGTATCACAGGAATATCCTGCCGAGTCATATTGAACGCCTGAGTATGAACTTGCCTCTTCGTGTGGGCAGGCTCTCTTTATTTCGGCTGATCTTTGCTCAAGTTCTTTTATGGCTTTTTCGTGCCTTTCCTTTTCTTTGTCCCAGTCAATGTACCACTGTCTTTTGGCGGCTTTCACTTCTTCTGTTGTCATGGACTTTGAACTCCTTTTGATTAGCATCTGATAATACAGACGCCCACTTTCGTCCACTTGATTTGTTCGTGTCTAAACGTTTCTCCACAGTTGCAATTGTAGTAGCCGGGTAAGTCTGGGAAAAGAAATTGGCGTGTCCTGTAAAAGCTTATAAAACAAAACG
>Ga0315284_10007131_pt1 | contig 15948 bp, 13 predicted proteins | sample YL17G09_16_MG_FD_203696 | JGI IMG/M metagenome (GOLD analysis project Ga0315284, IMG submission 203696) | Sediment microbial communities from Yellowstone Lake, YNP, Wyoming, USA - YL17G09_16 | ecosystem: Environmental > Aquatic > Freshwater > Lake > Sediment | place: USA: Wyoming | collected... | reverse complement strand
CCTGGGCCGCGGTCGAGACGGCATCGAAGCCGAGGTAGGCGAAGAACATCACGCCTGCACCGCGCAGGACGCCGCTCAAGCCGAAAAACCCGAACTGGCCCTGGTTCGGGGGGATGAACGGTTTCCAGAGCGCCGGCTTGATGAAGAATAGGCCCGCGCCGATAAAGATGAGGATGATGCCGATCTTGAGGAAGACGATGATGGAGTTGATCGTCGCCGACTCCTTGATGCCCCGGACAAGGATGTAGGCGATGAGAGCGATGATGAAGGCCGCCGGCAGATTGAGGACGGCCCCGGTCTTCGTCCAGGCCCCGGTTTGCGGGTTGAAGGAGTAGGGAGCCGCCGCCAGGGAGGCGGGGAAATCGACGCCGAGGTCCTTGAGGAAGCTGACAACGTAGCCCGACCAGCCGATGGCCACCGTCGTGGCCCCCAGCGAATACTCCAGGATGAGATCCCAGCCGATGATCCAGGCGATGAGCTCGCCGAGCGTGGAATAGGCGTAGGTGTAGGCGCTGCCGGCGATGGGGATGAGGGAGGCGAATTCGGCGTAGCAGAGCCCGGCGAAGGCGCAGGTCACTCCGGCCAGTATGAAGGAGAGCGTGACGGCCGGTCCGGCGTACTGGGCGGCCGCGTGCCCGGTGATGACAAAGATCCCGGCCCCGACGATCGCCCCGACGCCGAGGAAGATGAGGTGCCACGGCCCGAGGACGCGCTTGAGGCCCGACGTGTCCGAGTCGGCTTCGTGGGTCAGCTGCTCCAGGCTTTTCGTGGCGAACAGGACGCTTTTCATGGTGCCGATTTATAACATAGCGGCTCGAAGGATGTCAAAAGCGGCGTTCGCAACCGGTCGACTTCGCGCATGTGCTCCCGGGGCGGAACCCGGCGAAGCATTCAGAGCTTCATTCAAGCCGGCTTTTCAAAACGCGAAGGCCATTCACGACGGCGAGCAGTTCCGAAGGTCTCATGGAAAAAAATTGCGGAGGCTACGCTCAGCACGCCCAACCGAGCGGCGGAGATCATCACGCAAAGGATGAGAAGAGAAAAGACGATATTTTGTCGGCTGATCTTCTTTGTCAATTTGCCAAGGTTGATAGCATAGGCTACGATAGTCAGGTCATCCCCCATAAGTGCGATATCTGCGGCCTCAATGGCCGTCGGCACCGGAGGCAAGATGGCTTGAAAACCTCATTTTATAGGGGTATCTTGTCAGCCTGGTCGACGACCTCGGGCAAATGCGGCGCTGGATGGAAGACTGCCCGGATTGGAGCAACTGAGGTTTCCTCATGAAAAAACGAACATACAGGATCGGCGGGATGGATTGCGCGGAAGAAGTCAACGCGCTTAAGGGGACGGTGGGCAAACTGCCGGGGATCGGCGACCTCGATTTCAACCTCATTGACGGAACGATGACCGTGCAGTTTGACGATGGTCAGGTGAATGAGGTGTCGATCCTCGACGCCGCGCGGCGGGTTGGGCTGGAAGCCGAAGCCGTTGACGAGACCTGCCCCTCCGGAGTGTGCGCTGTCGAGGAGGGTTGGTGGACGAAACGAAAGCGGGCGGTCATGTGCTGGTGTTCGGGCGCCTTGGTGCTCGCGGGCTTCGTGACTCACGCGCTTCTTCACGGCGACCTGTTGCATGCGCTGACCGCTGGTGAAGGTATGGCGCATCACCAGTTTCCTCTGCCGGTCATCCTCTTCTACGCCGCAGCGGTTGTGACCGGGGGCTGGTTTTTTGCTCCAAAGGCTTGGATGGCCCTGCGACGGTTGCGGGCGGATATGAATCTGCTGATGACCATCGCCGTGATCGGCGCGATGATTATCGGCCAGTGGTTTGAGGCCGGAACGGTCACGTTCCTTTTCGCGCTTTCATTGTTGTTGGAATCATGGAGTGTGGGCCGTGCTCGCCGGGCGATCCGTGCCTTGGTGAACATGACGCCTCCGACGGCGCGCTGCATCTGTCCCCCTGACGGGGACATTATGGAAAAACCAGTTGCCGAAGTCCCGCTTGGTGCAATCGTTCTGGTACGCCCCGGCGAACGAATACCGCTGGACGGCATCGTCACCAAAGGCCGAACCTCCGTTAACCAGGCCCCTATCACCGGCGAATCCATGCCGGTTACCAAAGAGGAAGGGGCCGAGATTTTCGCGGGTACGATCAACGAAGACGGCGCTATCGAGTTTAAGTCCACCAAACCCGCCGCCGACACCACGCTGGCGCGGATCATTCGCATGGTCGAACAGGCTCAGTCCCGCCGTGCGCCGGTCGAACAGTGGGTTGAGAAGTTCGCACGCTACTATACCCCCGCGATGATCGCGGTGGCGGTCTTGGTCGCGGTAGTGCCGCCGATGTTCGGCGGACAGTGGGGTCGTTGGTTCTATGAGGCGCTGGTTATCCTGGTCATTGCCTGTCCCTGCGCGTTGGTGATTTCGACGCCCGTCAGCATTGTCGCGGCACTCACGGCGGCGGCCAGGGCGGGCGTGTTGATCAAGGGGGGAGCGTTTCTTGAGGCGGCTGGGCGCGTGAACGTCTTCGCGTTGGACAAGACCGGTACGTTGACGAAGGGCCTCCCGGAGGTGCAGGAGATCGTGCCGTTGAACGGCCACACCCGCGACGAACTTCTCGCCCGCGCTTCGGCTCTTGAAGCGCACAGCGAGCACCCGCTGGCGGCGGCTGTTCTGAGAAAGGCGCGACTGGAGAATGTCCAGCCGCTGTATGCCGAAAACTTCCGAGCGCTGAAGGGCCGAGGAGCGGAGGCGACGATAGAGGGCCGACCATTCTGGGTGGGAAGTCACCGACTCTTGCACGAGAAAGGCGTCGAAGAATCCGAATTGCATGCGCAGGCGCAACGCATGGAAGACGCGGGGCATTCCGTATTGGTCGTGGGCAGCGACCGGCACGTCTGTGGTCTGATCAGTGTAGCGGATTCCATTCGGCCGGAGGCGTCGGACTTGGTCCGCCAGTTGAGGGCGGCGGGTGTGCGCCATGTGGCCATGCTTACGGGGGATAACCAAGGCACGGCGGATGCGGTTGGCCGCGCAGTTGGAGTCGATGAAGTTCGGGCAGAACTGCTGCCGGAAGATAAGATGCTGGCGATCCAGGAAATCGAACGGAACCACGGTGCGACGGCAATGGTGGGCGACGGCGTCAATGACGCGCCCGCGCTGGCCACGGCCACAATCGGTATTGCGATGGGGGCTGCGGGAACCGACGCGGCGGTCGAAACGGCGGATATCGCCCTCATGTCCGATGATCTGGCGCGTTTGCCCTGGTTAGTTCGACACGCGCGGCGTTCCCTGCGCATTGTCCGGCAGAACATTATCTTTGCGTTGGGCGTGAAGGCCGCTTTTATGGCGTTGGCCCTAGCGCAAGTGGCAACGCTGTGGATGGCGATCGCGGCCGACATGGGGGCATCCCTCATCGTAATTTTCAACGCGCTGCGGTTGCTTCACGTTGGAGAAAAGAAAAACATGATCGGCTCCCCGGATCCTAGCCCAAGAGGGATACGGTAGGAGTCAGAGTTGAAGCGCTCCAGCAAGCGCTTTGGCACCAAGGGGGCGGGACCCAACCGTGCCGCTTGGTACGGCTCTTGGACATGAGATAGGCTAGCCGATGGGCGCAAGTTTTATGCCGCCTCGGTGTCTAATAGAATATTAGGGTGATTTCTTGCACCTGATTTAGAGGAGTGCCGCAATCCCGATTTCGGAATCGATGGACGAGACGGAACTGCTACGGAGGATCGCGGCCAAAGACCTCGGAGCTTTCAAGATCCTCGTCGATCACCTTCAGAGCAAAGTCCTCGGCCTATGCTCCCGCTTGCTCAGCCACCCTCAGAATGCCGAGGACGTCGCCCAGGACGTTTTCTTTCAAGTGTATAGATCATCCGGAACATTCCGGTATGACTGCCAAGTTTCCACCTGGATCTATCGGATCGCCGTCAACCGCTGCCGGAACTTCAACCGCGATAATAGAAAATTCGGGCAGGCAGGAGAACTCCGCCAGGGCTTCGAGAACGAGGCCTGGAGCGGGCCTGGCTTCGTGGCGCCTGACAGGGATGACCCCGCATCCGCCTGGACGGCGAACGAGATGCGAGAACTCATCCGGAAGGCGGTTGCCTCGCTGCCCGAGAAGCAGAAGGCCATGCTCATCCTCAATAAGTTTGAAGGCCACTCTTATCTAGAGATCGCCGAAATCATGGGTGTTTCCGTGGCCTCCGTGGAATCCTCCCTTCACCGGGCTAAACTCAACCTTCAGAAGAAGCTTGCTCCCCAGTTCCCGGACGTCTGTGGGGGCCGCAAGTTTTGATCTTAATCCCGTGTCTAAAGGCATAGAGATGAAAAAAGACAAGTTAGGCAAGAGCAGGGCGTGCGCTTTCATACGGAGTCATTTGATCTCCGTCGCTGAAAAAGAGGTCAGCGGGGTGGTGCCTCCGGATGTCCAGAATCATCTGGATTCCTGCCCGGAGTGCGCCTCGCTCGTCCAACAATTCTCCAGAGCCTGGGAAGATCCGGCTCCCCTTGCGGATACTCAGCATTCCCCGGCTTTCTTTCCCCGACTCATCGAAAGGATCGAGGCCGGGGATGAACTCCGGCCGGGCCGGCGAGGCGTCCTTGCCATTGCCTGGAGGGTCCTCCGGCCGGCGGCTATAACGGCAATATTCCTGGGCGGGATATTCGCCGGGCATGAGCTGGGCACGCGGGATATTACCATCCCCCCTCCCGAAGCGGCTTTCGCCGGCCAACTGCTCGAAAGCTTCGAGAGCATTCCGCCAGGCTCGGTGGCCGACTTTTACGTCAACCGTCAGAACTCGAAGAAAGAAGGCCTCGAATGAAGAACCTCCGGAGACTAGGACTATTCCTGCTCATAATAATTAACGTTTCTGCCCTGTTAACCTTTGCCTACAATCGCTGGGTCCGGGAGCCCGTAGGGCCCCCTGCCGCAAGCCCTGTCCTCGCGGAGACCTTCACGCGCGAACTTTGCCTGAACGGACAGCAGGAGAAGTGCATCAAGGACTTCCGGTTCGCCTTTGATTCCGAGATCAGCGACATCCAGGCGCGGATACAGGAAAAAAGACGGGCGATGGTCGAAGAACTGAAAAAGGGATCGCCCGACGGCACGACGCTCGATAAGCTCATCGAAGACATCAGCCGGTTCCAGGCGGAGATCCAGAAAAAGGCCGTCCTCAACCTTCTCAAGGAAAAGGAAGTCCTGACGGACGAGCAGAAAGCGACATTCTTCCGCCTCTTCGAGGACCACGTCTGCCCGCGCGAGGAAGGGGCGGGTCGCGACTCCGCGGCCGCCGTCCAAGCGGGTTGTCCCCAGGAATTCGAACGGTAATCTCTATTCAGGAGTAATAAGATATGAGAATGACCAGATCAATGGTGACACTGCTGGTGGGGCTGGCACTCGTCCTGGCAATCCCCTTGGTGGCCCAAATGGCCAGCACTGGGGCATCGGAAAAAGGGTGCATCATCCCCAACCTGACCCCCGACCAAACGGCCAAGATGGCCAAGCTCAAGCTCGAACACCAGAAGGCCCTTGTGCCTCTTCAGGCAGACCTGAAGACCAAGCGTCTCGAGCTTCGTCAGCTGATGCTCGAAAAAGCCGACCAGAAAAAACTCGAAGCCAAGATCGACGAGGTGGCCAAGGCGGGCGCGGAAATCCAGAAGAAATGCCTGGCGCACAAGAATGCAGTCGGCAGTCTGCTGACGGATGAGCAGAAGAAAGCCCTCGAACAGAAGTGCGGGGGCATGAGCTGCGGGGCCGGCATGGAGCACGGAGCCAGAATGGGCCACGGGGGCGGTTGCGGCGGCGGATGCAACGGTCACATGATGGGCAAGATGGAAAAGGGCGGGCAAGCCGCCAAGGGATGCGGCACGGAAGGCTGCGGATCTCAAGCCGGCTGCAAGAAGTAAAGAATCGCCTCAACGGTCGAGAGAAGGGGGGATCCTCCGGGATCCCCTATTCTCTGTCGTTTGGCGAGGGTTAGTCCATATTCCTTACCCCGGACGAGCTAGGCCTAGGCTGTCTGCCGAACAAGCTGTAGAGCACCGGTAGGACCAGGAGCGTCAGGAGCGTCGAGGAGATCAATCCCCCGACGACCACGACGGCGAGGGGACGCTGGATCTCCGAGCCGGGTCCCTGGGCGAAGAGGAGCGGGACGAGACTCAGGACGGTGATCGTCGCCGTCATCAGGACCGGCCGAAGTCGGTTCGAACAACCCTTGACGATGGCCTCGTTAAGAGAATTGCCCTTCTCCTGGAGCTGGGTGATATAGGAGAGGAGGACGATACCGTTGAGGACGGCGATGCCGAAAAGGGCGATGAAGCCGACGGAGGCCGGCACAGACAAGTAGAGCCCCGAGACATAAAGGGCCAGCACGCCGCCGATCAGGCCAAAAGGCAGGTTAAGGACGACTAGGAGAGAGACGCGCAGTGATCCAAACGTCAAGTAGAGGAGGAAGATAACCAAGCCGATCGTCATCGGCAGGATGATGGCCAGCCGCTGCATGGCCCGCTGTTGACTCTCAAACTGCCCCCCCCAATCGAGGAAATACCCCGGCGACAGAGGGACGTCGCGCCCGATGGCCCGGCGGGCTTCAGCTACGAAGCCGCCCAGGTCGCGGCCGGCGATATTGCACTCGACACCGATCCGCCTCATCCCGCCCTCGCGGCTTATCTGACTGGGCCCTCCGACCTCGGTGATATCGGCCAGCTGGCTCAAAGGGATCCACGCCCTGGCCGGTGTCCGGACGAGGATGGCCCCGACAGTCTCAACGGAGTTCCTTTGCAGCTCCGGATAGCGGAGATAGAGATCAAAGTACCGATCTCCCTCATAGATCTGAGTGACCGCGCGGCCGCCTACCGCTGTCTCAACGACATCCTGCACGTCCTCGACATTGAGGCCGAGGCGGGCAATCTTAGACCTGTCCGGCTGGATGGTGAGATAGGGCTGACCGGCGATATTCTCCACGTTGATGTCGGTCGCGCCGCGGATGCGGGCGAGGCTCGCGCCGATCTCAGCGGCCTTGGCCTTTAGGACCTCCAGGTCTTCGCCGAAGAGCTTGATGATGAGCTGGGCCCTCGTCCCGGCGACGAGCTCGTCGATACGGCAGGCGATGGGCTGGCTGAAGGAAACGGACATGCCGGGAAAGCTCGTCATCGCCTCGCGAAAGCGATCGGTCAGCTCCTCCCGGGTCCGGGCCGACGTCCACTCGCTCCGCGGCTTGAGCACTCCCACGAAGCCCGTCTTTTCGACACCCCGCGCCTCCAGTGCAATGCCTGTCTGGCCGGTCTTGCCGACGATCTCCAGGAGCTCCGGGAATTCCATCAGCCGGGCCTCGACTTTGCGGCTCATTTCCAGGGACTCGGACAGGGAAATGCCGGGTAAGAACTGGATGTCCGTATCAAAGGCGCCCTCGTCCATGATGGGCATGAACTCCGTCCCCAGCCGGGGGATGAGGAAGGCCGTCCCGGCCAGGAGTACAAATGCGGCCGCGATCACGATGGCCTTCCGTCTGAGCCCCCACCGCAGGACGGGCAGGTAGGCCTTCTTCGCCCCCTCGACGAGAAAGCTCTTCCGGTCAGGATGGGGCTTTAGGACCATGTAACAGAATGCAGGTATCGCAACGAGCGACAGAACGAGCGATGCTGTCAAGGCGATGACGTAGGTGAACGCCAGGGGGGCGAACATCTTTCCCTCGATCCCCTGGAGAGCGATGATGGGGATGAAGGTCAGGGCGATGATCAGCTCGCCCAATATGGACGGCTTACGGACCTCGAGGATGGCCTTGAGCACCGTCGAAAGCTTGTGGGTTCCAACCCCTTTTTCTGAGAGGTGCCGCTGGACGTTCTCCACCTGGATAATGGTCGCGTCGATGATCATGCCGACCGAAATGGCGAGTCCGCCGAGAGACATGAGGTTCGCCGCAAGCCCGAACAGGCGCATCATAATGAAGGTGAAGAGCATGGAGAGCGGTAGGGCCAGGACGACGATGAACGCCCCACGGAAGCTGCGCAGGAAAAGGTAGAGGACGAAAACAACGAACACCGCGCCGATCAGGAGGGCTTCCGTCACGGTGCCAACAGCCCGGTCGATGATGTCGGAACGTTTGTAGTAGGGCACGATGCGCAGGCCGAGGGGGAGAACCCCCGAAGCATTGATCTCTGCAACCCGCTCCTCGACGGCCCTGACCACATCTTGACCGTTTGCGCCGCGAAGCATCATGATGACGCCACCCACAACTTCCCTTTTGCCGTCCTTAACCGCCCCCCCCTGGCGAACGGCCTCTCCGATATGGGAGTCGGCGACGTTCCGGACCAAGACCGGAGTCCCGCCTTCCTCAGTCTTCAGGACGACGGCACCGATGTCCTCGACCGATTGAAGAAGCCCGATCCCGCGGACGAGGAATTGCCTTTCGCCGCGCTCCAGGATGTTGCCGCCGACATTGAGATTGTTCCGCCGGAGCGACTCACTGACATTATTGAGAGTCAGGTCGTAGGCGAGGAGCTTCTCCGGATATACGATGACGTGGTATTGCTTGATGTAACCGCCGAAGGAATTTATCTCATTGACGCCGGGAATGGACTTGAGGAGGGGCGTGAGGATCCAATCTTGAACGGTCCGGGCTTGGGTCAGGAAGTCCACGTCCCCCGCGCCCTGGCTTGGCGCGCCGTTTTCGAGGGTGTACTGGTAAACCTCTCCCATAGCCGTGGACATAGGGCCCATGGAGATCTGGATGCCTTCGGGGACTCGTTCTCTCGCTTCAATCAGGCGTTCAAGGACGAGCTGGCGGGCAAAATAGATGTCGACTCCGTCCTCGAAGACGACGGTGATGACGGAAAGCCCGGCTTTCGAGATCGAACGGATCTGGCTGAGCCGCGGCAAGCCGCGCATGGCCGTCTCGACGGGATAGGTGACGAACCGTTCGACCTCGGGCGGCGACATGCCCGGGGCCGTGGACAGGACCTCAACCTGGATGTTGGTGACGTCCGGAAAGGCATCGATGGGGATTCTGAGAACGGACCAAACGCCCAGGACGACAAGGAACAGAACCCCGACAAGGACCAGGACCCGCTGGTGCAGGGAGCCTTCGATGAGGCGGTCAATCGTTCCCATGCTCGCCCTCCATTCCTTTTTTGTGCATCTCCGATTTCAGAAGAAAGCTGCCGGACGTGACAACAATATCTCCTTCCGAAAGGCCCTGGAGGACCTCGACGCGTCCATCAAGCCTTTCCCCGACCTGAACCTCGCGCCGCTCGAAGGTCCTCTCCCCCGTCTTGACGAAGACGATCGGCTTGCCGTCGTCGTCCTGGACGGATGCGTCGGGAACGACGAGGACCCGGCGCTCCCCGGCGGCTGCGGCCGAGGCCTCGACAAACATGCCTGGCCTGAGTCTGCCCCCGATGTTAGGGACCTCGACGCGGCCTTCGATCGTCCTGGTCCCGGTGTCGACGACGTCACCGACGAGAACGAGCCGGCCCCGGAAATCCTCGCCGGGATAGGCTTGGGTCCCCAGCACGACATCGGCTCCGGCCTTGGCTGCGGATAGGTCCTTCTCTTGAATGTGCAACCTTGCCCAGAGCGTCGACAAGTCGGCCAGCCGAAAGAGGCTCGTTCCAAGCTCGACGCGATCGCCGGCGAGAACGCCGCTTTCGAAGACGGTTCCGGCAATCGGCGCGCGGACCGCGAGAAGCGGCCGGGGGACTGGCGAAGTGTCGAGGCTCTCGATCTCGGCGGGAGATTCACCCAAAAGTCGTAGCCGGGCCCTGGCGCCCGTGAGAAAGGAGCGAGCCGTGGCCTCTTCGGCCGGGTCGCCGGCATTGCGTCGAGCCCTGGCCGCCGCCTGGATGTACTCGGCCTGGAGGGTCAGGTAGTCCGGACTGTATATCTCCGCCAGGAGTTGCCCTTCGCGGACCCGATCGCCCCGGACGACGAGCACGCGCTCAAGGCGGCCCGGCGTCCGGGCCGTGAGATGGACAACGCGGCGCGCGTTCAACTCGAGCTCGCCTGCAGCTGAGATCCACCGGGCAAAAACGCGGATCACTGCCGGCTCGGTCTGGATATCCGCCACCGCGACCGCTTCGGCCGTCAAAGTCACTGATGACGGCGCCGAAGCTTCCTGCTCTTGGTTATTTACCGGACGGCCGGGATCGACCGCGCCTTTTTCGCGGCAGCCATATAGAAGGACGAGGGCCGGCAGGCCGGCCAGAACGATCAATCGGGTAAGGGTCTTCATGTGATTCTCCGTTATTCCGTTTCCTCGCCCGCGATCTCGAGGTCGGCCAAGGCGAGATTATAAAATAAAAGGGCGCGCAGGTGTTCGACCTGGGCCAGGACGTAGGTCCGGTAAAGGTCGAGCAAGCTGTAGGCTTCGACCTTGCCATATCGGAAATATTCGAGCTGGATGCCGAGCTCCTCCTCCAATTCGGTGAGCAAGCTTCGTTCGTAAACGCGGACCTGCTCTTCTGCCGATTTGGCGGCGACGAAGGCGCTCTCGATGGCCGTCTTGACCCGTCTCTCAAGAGCCTCGGAGGCGAAACGGCTCGATTCCGCTTCAGCGCGGGTCTCCATTGCGGCCCCCTTGGCTCGACCCGGCCGCAGAAAGGGCATGGTCAGGCCGAATGACACTCCCCAAGCACGGGGGCGGACGCTCGGAAGGAAAAGGCCAGCCAGGAAATCGGGACGACGACTGAGGCCGGCCAACTTTATCGCCGACCCGGCTCTTTCTATTCTGAGCGCCGCAACCCTAAACGAAGGGAGGATCACGCGGGCCGTTTCCAAGAGCGCATCGGAATCGGCTACGAGAGGATTGAAGGGCAGGCTGGTCAGCAAGTCGATGGGCTCGCCGGAGGGCCTCGCCAGGAGCTCGTTAAGCTTTAATTCTGCCGTCCTCCTCTCCTTGGACTGGTCCAGAATCTGGTTCCTTAGTCGCGCTTTCTCGGCCCGGGCCCTGAGGACGTCGGCAAAGGTGACTGAGCCTGCCTGGTACTTTGCCTGGAGGTTTTCCAGAAGGGCGTCCAGCCTGGACGCAGAGCGCTCGAGGGCCGCAACGGCGCCAGTGGAGAATGCCGCCCTCCAATAATTCTTTTTCACCTGGCTAGCAAGGAGGAGACGGACTCGATCAAGCTCGGCTTGGGCCAGGTCCTCTCCTTGTCGGCCAATCTCGGCCCTCAGGGAGCGCTTGCCCGGGTATTCAAAGATCTGCTCGATACCGAGGCTCACCTCGGTCTCGTCGCCATCCTTCTTCAGGCCGGGGATGGGAATACCCTCGAGGCCGGCGACGACACCGGGTTCGGGCCGGGAGCGGAACTGGAGCGTCCGGCCGCGCGCGGCCTCGACGCGCGCCCGCGCCTCCAGGACCTTGGGGTTCCCGGCCAGGGCGATCTCCACCGCCTTGTCGAGAGTGAGACCGCCCTCCTGGGCGTGAAGTGCGGAAACAATGATGAACGCCGTCAGGGCGGCGAGAGCGAGCTGTCTTCTGATCGACATAAAAATCCTCCTTGTCGGGACGTCGGGGCGAAACCGGGGAAGGGCTCAGACGAGGGAGGATTTCGGAGGGTGGGCGATGTCGGCGCCCAGGGGACCGCGCAGGCCCTGGGCCGCTTCGGCCGGGGTCCTCATGATCCGGAAGTCTATGGCTCGGGCAAAGTCGTCCGTTTCTGGGCCGAACAGCGTGCTCCAGAGGCAGAGGCAGGTCGACGCGTCCCCGTGGTGATAGTGGACGTGGCCGAGCTGGCCGCCCCGTGAAGGGCAGTGGACGGGACAGTGGTCCTCGGCATAGAAAAAGTGGAACATGCCGACGGCGAAGAATATGGCGAAAGCGATGACCGTGGCCTTTTTCATGCTCCCGAGATTATCCCACGGTTGGCGAATTTCGTCAACGGAAAAACCTGCCCACCCGCCTGATCCCCTCTTCCAGCGTATCGAGTCCGGGAGCGAAAGAAATCCTCAGGTAACCCCCCCCTATCCGGCCGAAAGCGCCGCCGGGGATTGTGACGACCTTTTCCGCGGCGAGGAGTTTTAAAGCCGCATCCAGGGAATTGTCGAATTTCGCCAACCGACCGGAAATATCGACGAACAGATAAAACGTCCCCGCCGGAGCCACATAGGGGAAGCCCGTATATCGGTCCACACAGGCCATGGCGAAGTCCCGCCTTTTCCTAAGTTCCTCCAGATTCGATCGTAATTCCTGGTCGGCGAACCCGCGCAAGGCATGGATCGCCGCGTATTGCGACAATGAGGGCACGCACATCACGGCCAGTTGGTGGAAGGTCTGGATGGCCTTGGCGATATCCGGCGGCGCCACGCACCAACCGATCCTCCAGCCCGCCATGCAGTGGCTCTTGGACAGACTATTAACCGTGACGCAGCGGTCGGTCAGGGCCGCGAGGGAAGCCGCCGGCTCCGCGAATACGATGTCCCGGTACACCTCGTCGGATATCACCGTCAGGGGAAGAGCTTGGACCCCGCGGGCTAGCGTCTGGAGTTCCTTCGACGAATAGACGGCCCCCGTCGGGTTGTTGGGACTGTTGATGATGATCGCCCTGGTCTTATCGGTGACCAGGCCCAGCAGCTTTTCCGCCCGGAGGCCGAAGTTATCATCGGGAAGAAGCGGATATGCTTTCGGCTCTCCGCCGGCCAAACGGACGAGAGACGGATAGGCCGGAAAGCCGGGGTCTGGGATCAGGACTTCGTCGCCGGCATCGACGAGAACCATGAGGGCGTCCAGGAGCGCTTCTTCAGCCCCCACCGTGACACAGACCTGATCGGGAGACACGCCTTCCCCCGCTCGTGAGGCGATGAGCACCCGAAGCTCCTGAAAACCCTCGTTCGGGGAATACCCGAGATGCCACGAGTCCACATTCTCGCGGACGTGGCCGAGGACGGCCTTTGGGGTGGGGAACCGCAATTCTCCGAGCCCGAGATTAATGCAGGACGGATCGGCCAAGTCGTTGATCCGGCGGATCATGGTCTTTTCCATGCCCAGCATCCGCCCGGCGAGCATTCGGGGCATCGTTCTCATTCCTCGATCAACCTACGGACCAGCCTCTTATAGATGGCGACGGCCTCCTCCAGCTGTCTCTTCTCCACCCGCTCGTTTTCAACGTGGGCATCCAGGACCGAACCCGGCCCCAGCAGCAGCGGCCGGCCGAACGCGGTCAAATAGGGAATATCCGTGCCGTAGGGCATGAGTTCACTCGGGAAGCCGGGCAACGTGAACAGGAGCTGGGGCTGGGATTTCGCGCCCACCGCGATGTCTGCCCGGCCGGCGGCGGCCGAGCGGATGCCGGAGAGGACCAGGTCCGGCGAAATCCCCGTGCGAAAAGACAGGACGGCCTCGGCCGTCCCGGGGATGACGTTGGACGCCGTGCCTCCGTTGATCCGGCCGATGTTCATCGCGGTCGGGCCCAAAACGGGATCCCGGCCAAAATCCAGATTGCGGATGTCCGACAGGACGTCGAGGAGTTTGAGGATGGCTGATTCTCCCCGCTCGGGATATGCGGAATGGGCGGCCCTCCCCCTGGCCGTCAGGGCTAGGGTGAGAACACCCTTGTGCGCCGTCCCGAGCTTGTTCCCGGTCGGCTCTCCGACAATGATAAACCTCGAGCCCGGGCTCATCAGGTTCGCTTTTTTGGCTCCGATGCTGTCTGTTTCCTCACCCACCAGGAAAAGAAGCCCGATGTCCTTCAACCCTTCGTCCCGCAGTTCCCCGGCCGCGACGATCATCGCCGCCAAGATCCCCTTGGCATCGCAGGCGCCGCGGCCGTAAAGAAAGACGTCGTCCTCGCCGGCCGCGACCCAGTCGGGGACGGTATCCATGTGCGTGCAGAGAATGACGGCCGGCGCGTCCCCCAGGACGGCCAGAAGGTTCCGGCGTCCGGCCTCGACGTCCTGAGACCGGACATCGAATTGCTCTTCGGCCAAAAGGGCGCAGAGGAAATCGGCGAGCGCCGCCTCGTCCCCCGTGACGGAGGGAATGTCGACGAGCGATTTAGCGAGTTCGAAGAGTCCCTCCCGATGGATTTTCTTCATGCGATGTCCCTCAATCCGAGCCCCCCCGGCTCACCCGATGATGCCCGCGCAGGCTTTTAACGATTCCGATCTTGCTCTTTTCCGCGATGTCCTTGACGGACTTGATGACGACCGCCGGCACACCTGCCACGACGACGCCCGGCCGGACGTTTTTCGTGACCACGGCGCCGGCCGCTACAACGCTGCCGCGTCCAACCCTCACACCCTCGAGCACGACGGCGTTGGCACCCACTAAGACGTTGTCCCCGACGACGACGGGGCGGGCGCTCGGCGGCTCGAGCACTCCCGCGATCACAGCGCCGGCCCCGATGTGGCAATTCCGGCCGACGATCGCCCGGGCCCCGAGCACGGCGTTCATGTCGATCATCGTGCCGGCCCCGACTTCCGCGCCGATGTTGATGACCGCGCCCATCATGATCACGCAGTCTTTGCCGATCCGGGCCCCATCGCGGATGACCGCTCCCGGCTCGACGCGGGCCTCGACCCGGCTCAGGTCCAACAGGGGAAGAGCCGAAAAGCGGCTGGTGATTTCGACATGGCTGTCCACGATTCGGCTCTTTCGGGCTTTCAGCCAAGGCTCGATGCGGCTGTAATCGCCGATCAACACCCAAAAATCGCCGCTTCCGAAAGCCTGAAATCCGGCCTTCTCGAAATCCTCGCGCTTCAGGGAAGCCCGGAGAAAAACCCGTGACTCCGTCCTTTTCTTGCTGCCGGCGATGAGCGCGGCGATTTGCTTATAGTCCATGGCTTTCCTTCACTCCTTCGTTGGAAGCCCGAGTGACGAACACCTCGGCCTCGGCGCCGCCGGGGTCGTTAAAGTCCCGCATGGCCGCGGCCACCGCCGCGATTTTCTCTTCTGCGCAGATCGCGAACACCGAGGAGCCCCCGCCGCTGACGTTGCAGCCGAAAGCCCCCGTTTCAAGGACTTTCCGTTTGAGGTCGTCATACCCGGGGATCGACCGCGAACGGACCGGCTCGGAGATATGGTCCCGGTTGATGGATGCCCCGATCTCCTCGATATTTCCTTTAAGAACCGCGTGAATGACGGCGGCGCAGTCCGCCATCTGTTCCTTCATCCGGGACAGGGGGAACTCGGCGGGGATCAAACCTCGCGTCGTCGTTTGGTCTTTTTTGCGGACCCGCACGACAACAGGAATGGGTGGCACCGGAAATTTCTCCACATGGAGCGGCCGGGTGCTCCGGACGAACACGAACCCTCCCAGCGCGCACGCGGCCACGTTGTCCGCGTGGGGAGTCCCCCCCGACGCGGCTTCGCCCAGGCTGGCCAGCTCGATGATGTCATGCGGCTCGAGCCCGGTCCGGTAGATCTCGTTCAGTCCGAAAACGGCCGCGATCGCCGAGGCCGCCGAAGATCCCAGGCCGGAGCAGGTGGGCATCCCTTTGACGATTTCGATGTCCGCACCGCCCTCGGTCCCGGTCCTCCGGAAAAAGTGGAGCGCGGCGAGCCCGGCCGTATTGTCTTCGGGTCTGGTCGGCAGGTCCGGGTACCTCCCGCTGACCCGGATGACGATATCCCCCCGGAGAGCGGGACGGATTTTCAACACGTCGAAGGGCCCCTCGAGCGCCAAGGCGAAGATATCGAATCCGGGTCCGAAGTTGGCGATGGTCGCCGGGGCTCGGACGATGATCTCCCGGCTCAAAGCAAATCCCTTTCCTTGAGAAGTCTCCTGAGGAGCTCCCGGTTCGCTTCGGTCAATTTCGTCAACGGGGGCCGGAGGGGACCTCCCGGCAACCCCAGCATGGCCAGGGCTTCCTTGACGGCCATCGGATTTGTTTCGAGCCTCAGGGCTTCGAACAGCTCATAATATTTGAAGTGGAGCTGCCGGGCATCCTCGGTTTTTCCCTGAAGGACGAGGTCCACGAGGTCGCGCATTACGGCGGGCAGGATATTTCCGG
>Ga0315284_10007130_pt1 | contig 15949 bp, 4 predicted proteins | sample YL17G09_16_MG_FD_203696 | JGI IMG/M metagenome (GOLD analysis project Ga0315284, IMG submission 203696) | Sediment microbial communities from Yellowstone Lake, YNP, Wyoming, USA - YL17G09_16 | ecosystem: Environmental > Aquatic > Freshwater > Lake > Sediment | place: USA: Wyoming | collected... | reverse complement strand
TAAGCCAGGATCATAATCTGGAGATATTGGATAAGTAGTTAAATGTATTCCTTGTCGGCTATCACATCTTGGATCTATAAATCCAACTTCTTTAATAAATGTACATGGAACAGATTTAATTGCACTATTCCAAACCAATAATGTTTCATACCAACTAAGTTCTTTAGAGATAGTAATAGATAGTGGTGATGCATAATAATTATGACCATGCAAATATCCATCACTTAAGAAAATATCTGGAACTGTATGAACAACACTATCTCTATTTATTATTGATGATGCATAATCATCTGCACGGTCAATAAATTTTTCTAATACAAGTTTAATTGCATTAAATCTAGTTCCAATTTTAGTATAAGGATTTGTTGCTGGAGCAGGATATGTAGCAACTGGAGAAATAACTAATGGAACTCTTTGAATATAGTTATCTAATAGATAGCCATCTATATTGTCAATGTAAAAATCACCATTAATATCAGCACGCATCATTTCTAATAATGATTTGCCATTCAAAATAATTTTACGAATAGTTAAAACATCAGTCAATGAATCTATTGATATGATACTAAATCCACCACAGTTTTCTTGATTGCTTGGTGTATTGATAACTAATTTATAACTTCCTAAGCCAACAATAACATTAAAATTTACACTAGCACTAGTAAATTCAGCTAGCCTCTCATCAGTAGGGTGTGCAACTAGTACCCCATCAGTTCCGCTTGCTACAACTAAATTTGTTGCAGGGTCTACAAGTTTGAAAGGAATTGTAAATAAATTAGAGAATGGTCCTAAATAAGAATTATATCCATTAACATATGTAGTCGTACTGCCTGCAGAAGTAATAACAGTATCTAATGGTGGCGATGAATTCATATTAAATCCAACATAACTGTTTAATAGATCTAAATCGGAAGAAGTAATAACTCCATCACCATCAACATCACCTGTAATCATTGATACTAATTCAGCTTTAGCAATCCTATAATAAGTATTAACATCACCATTATCTGGCACAATTTTTGCACTAGCTAAATCGCCATTTAATAAATTAGAAACTAAACTTAATACTGAGGTATCATATCTTCCAGTATCTGTTGGGTCATCAACGATTCTAAAAACCATTTCATTATTAACAATAGTTCCGCTATACAGTTTTGTTAAAATGTTGGCTGTGGCTATATCAAAAAACTTTCTATTTTTATCTACAATTGCTCCAAGCAATAATGGATCGGAAGTATTTTCTAGGCTTGCTACTTCAAGTGTATTAAGAAGAGTTATACTTGGAACATGTTGTTGTCTAGAAAAGACATTATTTCCTGTTCTTTGATCTTGTACTGGAGTACTCTTTTGTAAATCTGCTGCAAGTACTGCTCTAAAAATATCAGTACCAAAGAAACTTAAATGGTTAAGAACATAATCAACAGTTGTTGAGCTATTTGTATCTAGATTAGTTTTAGGAACAATAATTCCGAAACCAGACTCATATCCTTGTCCATCACTAACTTTAGCTGCATCGGTCCATATTTGAAACCAGATATCTTCGTCAGTAACATCAGTCCAAACATTGCCATTGAATATGGTCTCTCTAGAGTTTGTAACCCTATCACTACCAACAGCAATTAAAATATCACATTTATTAGCTGAACCAGACCTTTTAATTGTAACTGCGTAATAATTATTTAGAAGTATAGAGTTTCCGCTGGCAACTGCACTATTACTAAAAATAAAATCAACTGGTTGTACAACAGAATCTAAAACTGTTCCAACCTGTTGTAACGAATTATAATTAAAACTAACCTGTGCTAATGGAATATTAGCTGGATCAAAATCAATTAATAAATTGGGCGCAATATCTGTTGAACAATTAACTGTTGATTGTAATGGATAGATACTTACAATGATATCTCCATTCCAAATTAAATCTGTTTCCATACCAGCTTCTCTATTACGTACAGAAAGAAGAAGCGTAATCTTTTGAATATTATTTGTTGTTGCTAAAAATTTCTGACCAATTTGAGTACTGACATCATCTTTTAATAGTGCTCGAACATCTTTGGCACCAACCGTAATGTTTAAATCATCTGGATTATAAATAGATAATGATGATTGTAATAACGTTTGTAATGTTGCTGACCCTGCTGGAATAAAATCTCTAAAAAATAAATTAGGTTCTACATCTTGTGACAACATGATAGCATCACGAGATAATGTTAATGGTAATGCTTCTTTAATAAGAAGTCTGCCACCAAGATTAAAAGATTTATCTTTTTCACCAATCAAATCATTAATAAAAATAGTTAATATTTTAGTAAAATGTTTTGAACTAACTTTTTTCTCATTAACATTGAAAATAAATGTTTCATATTGCAAATTACTTTGAAAATCCAATCCAATAATAGCAACTTTAACGGCACGTTTGCCTGCAGCTTTTGATTCGCTTAATTCAATCTCTAATTGATTTCCGTAATTATTATCTGTAGGTTGCGCTTGAGCACTAATATTTACGCCATCAAGCAATGTGTTTACAAGCAAAGAATCAAATAAAATGTTTTGATTTAACGCTTCTTTAAGCACACCTTCGCCCACATGATTGTAAATAGTAGACGATTCGGTACTATTATTATAGTTTTGCTCTGTAGCAAGATCAGAATCATCAACTTGTTCTGAATCAAACCATATATTAAAAATTGAACTTACAGGATTTCTTTTAACCATTATATTTTCCTATTTCCATCTAAAAGATTTTGTTTAGCAGAAAATGGTCTTAAATTACTTAATGCCCAACAATCTTTAAATGCCTGTTCATCCATCGAAGTATAATTAAAACTAGAATGTGACATTATATGATCTATTTGCCATGTCCAAGTAGATTGATCATTATTGTTCCATGTTTTTAAATTATATCGCCCCCAATTAGACCAGTTCATCCAAACCTCAAACATAGACTCTAAATGTATTTTTAATTCTAAAACCGTATATGGCAAACAATCTAAAATGGATTTATTATTTTTAGAACCATTTCTATTTTTTAGAAAACAATAAATTCTATTAGAAAGTAGCATTCTTAATTTATATTTAGGATCAATTAATTTTCTATTTTTTTCATAATAAGAACGTGACAATTTTTTTATTTTTTCTTTATTATTTGATTTATAAACTGCAACATTGTTTTTAACAAAATTTTTGTTATTTAAATAATATTGTTTTTTATATATTTTTGCACATGGAATACATCTTATAGATTTTTTTAACAGATCGCATTTATAGAACTGTTTATCATCTTTTTCAATATTACATATACGGCATAATTTCATATTTTTCTCTTATGTAATATACTTTAAAAACACCCTAGAACTGGCAGGCTTTAAAATTTTAATAAGTTTCTCCAGTATTAACTTAACTTTGGAACTACTATTTATTATACCAAAAGAATCAAAAATATTCATTGAAAAATCAAAAAATCCATTCTTTTTATTTTTCAATGTAACAAAGTCTGTATTTTTGAAAGCTTTTGCATCAAAATCACTTAAATAAGTTGTATACAAATCTGAAGTAACTGGGAAAGCAATTTCTATATTTTTAGTATAATTAACATCTAGTGGCTCGCCATACGGCGCATAAATAGGTCTAGAAATATTACTAATTCTAAAATTATCAATTAAAACATAGGCTGGATCTTCATAAGTATATTGAGAACCTATGAAGAAATTATTAATTGGGTCTTTAAAACTAATATTTCCTTGAAATATATAGCCATCATATCCATCGTAGCCATCATAACCATCACCAGCAAATGAAGACCCCATTACAAATGGGAAGGCGCCAAATACTGCATTTTGTCCAAATAAAACGTTACTCCATTCATAGCCATCTATAAAGAGTTTCATTTCATCTTTGTTTGAATTGATTTTATAGCTAGCCTTTACTCTATGCCAAGTGCTATTGGTCCAGAAGGTAGGGGCACGTAATACATAATCAGTATTTGATGCTCTTATTGCAAAATTTAAATATCCAAAAGTATCTTTAAAGATTGATATGCGATCACCTTGCAATCCTTTAGGAATGTAAGTTACAATTACTTGAGATATTTGTTCTGGTAATTTTTTATTCAATCTAATTACTTGAGAATTTAACGTACTACTACCAGAACTTAATGGTTTATAAATTACATTAACCATTAAATTATTTTGTGGCAATGGTTTTCCAAGGTATAAGGTTGTTCCATCTGGACCAATTATCCCGCCATCGAAATAATCTACACCACTAAAATCATTTACAATTTTAACTGACATTATTTGTATTGCTTTATGAGAAATAATAACTGTACTACTATTAAAGCTTAGTGTTTGTTGAGCTATAGCATTTTGTAAATCAATTTCTAATGAGCCACCAGCAAAATAATCAATATGAGAGTCTCCATTTTTTAATTTAACTGAAACTATTTTTTCTGCCGATTTAGAAAGCTTAATACTAATATCATTTGTACTAATAGTTTCTTCTATAACAGCACCAAAAGCATCAAAATAAAATCTATCTGCAGGATCATTGCCAGTATCAAAAAATGGATTAATCCAAAACTCTATTGATCCTTGTTTTTTTGTATCTAAAATACCGGCATTATCTACTACAACTGGATTATTTGTAATAACTAAACTATAACCGAAATTATCATTAATAACAGTGCTAGATTGTGTAAACTTTTTATTATTATAGTTTAAATAAAAATCTGCATCATTAGTAAATGGATAGGTATCAAAATTTATTAATGCTAATGTATGCTGATCTTTCTTTAAGGCTTTTAATGAATTGAAATCTTTTGTAATAGATTTTTGATTAACCGCAACTGTCTCACCAACTCTAGTATCTGTTAATTTTTCAGAATAAATTTTGATTTGATCCATCAATGCATGAATTTGATTGCCCCCTTTAAAATCACTTCCGAAGTAAATATATGAATTTTGTGGGTTTAACTCTATGCTTGTATATGTAAAATAATCTAGTTCATACCAACCTTCATCCATAAAATATGGTAGTCCTGGCATGACTGCCTCTTCAAGAGTAAAGAATCCATTTTGCAATCCAGAGCGAGCATCATTTACATTTAATATTTGATATGTACCATTAGTAAATGAAGCTAATGGTAATGATAATGAAGCATAAGTAGGCTCAACAGTTAATGTGTGTCTATCAGATGATATTCCAGTTATTTTATAATAACCCGCAACAGATGGCGGTTGTTTAATAACTAAATAATTGTCAACGCTTAATGCACTGAAAGTTGTGGTATTATCTCTAACCATACCATAGCCATCATTCATTAAATCATTGCCAGCTTTAATTTGATAACTAAATTTAACTACAGGAACTAATCCATTTAATTCACTCTTAGTTATCTCATACTTCTCTTTGACATCTATATTTAAAAATGATTTAGCAGGATTGATAGGCTTGCAAGTAACATTAATATAGTTAATTGAAAGGAAGCAATTTACAGAATTTAATGTTCCATAATCACTAAAATATATATCTTCAGATATTGTAGTAGCTCCAACTACACCATTTATAGTGACTTTAACTGGCACTGAAAAATCAATATTTGTACCACTAATTGTAACACTTAAAGTTCTACCTTGTAGTGCATTAGATGGTTTGGCACAAGTTAAATTATTAGACACAAAAACACCGCTCATAAACGTGCTATTTGCAGGAGCAATAAGTATTTTTGGTAAAATTACTCTAAATATTTTAGCTTCATCTAAAGATATTGGTGGTGGTAATCTTGTCATTAATATATTTTGAACTTGATTACTCCAAACATAATATTTGCCTCGTGTTCTTTGATGATTAAGTCCAAGAGTTCTTATTAAGATTAAATCATTGGCATTAACACCATTAGATATAGTTAATACATTCTCAAAATTAACCCCTTTAGAAATAGAATAATCTTTTCTTACAGCCCTCTTTCCATGTAATTCTTGTTCTACATTTGGATAAACATGGAAAACTGAACCGGTAGAAGATATTGTAATATCTGCACTCAAGGTTAGAGAGTTATTATTAACAATAAGTATAATGTAAGAGACTTCTAAACTCATACTATCAATTCTAATAATATCTCCAGGCAAAATATTACTTGAAGTAAAATTAATTGATGGGGAAGTTACTACATTAGATCCCGATGTAAGGACAAGATCACTTGCAGTTATAGTTGGAGATAATATTGATACGGCAATGTTTGGGTAAATATCAATTTCAGATGTTAATGAATAATTCGTTCTATTGACAGAAAATCTTACATTGGTTAATGAAAGCGGCATTGCAACATTAAGTGTAAGTACTTGTCCGCTTATACCTAAGATGGTATACCCACTAGTATTAAATCCAATCTCATCAATGAAAATAGTATCACCTGAAAAAATATTAAAAGAACTAAAATTGATTGATGAGCTAACTGTATTGACTCCTGAAGTAGTAACTAAATCATTAGAGCCAACAATATCTCTGGCTGCAAGACCAACAACTTCTTCTGGATTAATAGTTCTAAAATTTTCATGTAAATATGGTCTAAGTTTTTGTCCATATTTTATAATATTAGGGACTTCAAATCCATCAATAAAGAGATGCATCTCATCTCTTCTTTCTTTAGAATTTAATTTCCAGGCAGCAGCAATGTGATGTTGTTCTCCTGCACGCCAATTAGAAACCTCTGCGCTGACAGTAAAGTTTTCGCCTATACGATCAAATATTCTAAAATTGAAATATCCACTTGGATCTTTAAAGATAGATAATCTATTTCTATTTTCAGCTTCTCCAAAATCTATAAGATAATGATCCACATCTGAAACAAATGTTACCGTTTGATTAAGTCTTCGTATCGGCGAAATATTTATATTTGCATAATTAACACCAGTAAAAATATTCAGATAACTTGGTTTAGGAGAGCTTAATGATTTTAAATCATAAAATTTACCAGTTGATGTTATCTTAACTTTGTAATCATGAGTATATCCGTCATAGCCATCAGAGAATCCACCATATCCATCAAGATATCCATCAACATAACCATCATAGCCATCATACCCATCAACATATCCATCAATAAAATCTATATACCATCTATAGAAATTTCCAGATATATCTTTATCATAATAGATATAGATGCCATCTTTGTTTTTATTTGGCAATCCAATTACATTTGATGATTTACTAACTGTAAATTTACCCTGATTTATTTCTGGGTGGTTTTCTGCAGCGCCAATAAATACTTGATTAGACGGAATGGATACGCCATTTTGTAATATGCTGAAAGTTAATACTGCATCATTATCAAGACCATTCCATTCAGGAACTATCCATTCTTCAAATGTTCCATTTTCTAATCTTAAATTAGAATTAAGTGGCAACTTTATTGTTTGACTTGAATTATTAACTAAAGCTGCATTACTATATTTTGCTGGAACTAATGCGAACTCTCCAGTTGTTTTAATTGGCTCTGGATTTAATAAACTTGTGCCTAAAGACCAATTTTGAAATATTGATTCAATAATTTCTGGTTCAATATGAGAAATTACTTTGCCAATATTTTTCATAGCAGTAACAGTAGGTCCCTGTACAAATGAAGATAAGCCTGCATATAATGCTTCGCGATATCTTTCTCTATTAAAATCAACATCTATTGTTTCTAGCTCTGGAACATTTATAAGTGTTCCAAAATTTTGAACCAATGCATCACGCAAAGCACCTGCTCTATAAGTAACAAAATATGTTTCGCCAGGAGCTAATACTTTAGTTTGTCTAAAATCTAAATTATTATCACCATATTCATAACTAATTAATATCTCATCAGCAAGATATGAATAATCAATATAATAGTCTCCTTTATTATAATCAACAACTACAGTAGATAAAGCAGTAATTGAAAATGTATACGTTATAATAACAGAGTCGCCAACTACCGGCGTATTTGCTCCTGATAAAATTAATTTAATTGGATTGCCTGGCACCAATGTGCCAGATATATTCCATAATTGTGCAGAGTCTGACAACCTAACAACACTAAAATTATAAATTATATTTGGAGAGATGTATGGGACATTTTCATTTATGGTAACATATAATCCTGATATGTCAGAAGACACTGTATCAAAAACTTGTTTCGTAATTGGTTTAACAGTTATTTGATTATTATTTGATAACGCAAATGGTCCAAAATTTAATGGATAAGTGTTATTAGAAATATCATCATGTACAAAAAGACCTCTAACTGATTGTATACTAGATGTTACTCCTGGTATAAATGTTGTTTGATTGAAAATTCCAACTTGATTATTAAATACTTGATAAGGGGCACCAGCATTATCATTTAATACTGTCTCGTCAGAATAGGCAACCACTTCTGGAACAATAATTCCATCATCAAAAGAAACATATTTAAAATCTTTATCTTTTATAGATAAAATGTTTATTTGATAATAAATATCTTCAACGCTTATTAAATGGGGAAATAGCGGGATTATATTTGTTGTTTTATATGATGCGGTACCAATATCTTGTCCTTGCGTAATAGGTATTGCGCAATAAACTATACCATTAACATAATCAGTACAATATTCTCCAAGATTAATTAATCTATTTGAATTTACTGTAACAGTTTTATTTCTATCAAACCATTTTTCATTTACAAATATATTTGATTTAGAAAAATTTAAACTAGAATTAATTGATGAGGCAATGCTGTCCTCAGATAAACTTCCTATTCTATTATTTTTTAATAGAATTTTAATAACTTTTAAGGAAGAGGTATTTGTTACATAGCTGTCAATGAATAATAATTCATTGATAATATTTTGAAATGTGGCTCTTTCATGAACAGTAGAAGAAATATTTGGAGGTATATTGTATGTATAATAAATTTTATCATCACTCCATCTATTTATAGCATATAGTTCGCCTGATGTTTCATTATAAACTCTAAATACATTTGTTATTGGCGTGAGGCTTGTTTTAACAACATTAAGGGCAGCAATACGATTATTTACTCTTTCATTAAGAGACTCTTTATGTACACTTGCGACATAATCAATATCTGGAATTAGCGCTTGCTCAAAACGAAAATTAATATATGCAGAATTAGATAAAAGACTTCCAAAAGGAAGAGCAACTAAATCTTGAGAATCAGCATCATATGTAAAATCTACATCTGACTTATATATTAATTTATAATTATATGTAGCTAATGGAGGGTATGGTCCTGTTCCGTCATTATTATTATCATTACCAAATACATAAACTCTACCAGTAGAATAGTCAATTGAATATTGCCCAGGAGAAAATGGAAGCGTGCTTAATCTAAATGGTATTTCAATTTTAAATGCTGGGTGAAGATCAGTAGGATTAATTGCATTAGGATCAGTAAAGGTAACCCCACCAGTAACTGGAATTTGATTACTGTCATTTAGTAATGGTGCATGCATCAAATCAAAAATATTAATAATGGGTGGCAATACTTCTCGTATTGATTTAACATTAGAAAATACATTTACAGTATTTTGATTAACAACTATTCCTAAATTTTTATATTCATATTGAATATCAATTTTAAATATATTAGCTAATGAAAAATTAGGATCTTCTAAAACTTTATCACTAATTTTTATTTGATTATTATTTAATAAGTCATATGAGAATGCAAAATCTTGATCATATCTAGAATTTTTAATTTGATAACCAAATTTTGAAATATCATAAACATAAACTGGATGTGCAGTTGTAAATGTAAATGTTATACTGGTAACTTTAATGACTGGAGAATTTAATAAGTTAAAAACTAAACTATTAACATTGAAAATACCGGTAGCATCTACAGAATCTGGAGTTAAGCTTTCAATAGTTACTTGCCTACTTAAAGATATAGGAAAAGATGGAAAACTTTCATAAAGAAAAGTAGCTTCAACATTATCAGATGTAGGAGTTCTTCCAACACGAATAACTTCATAAGCGCCCTCTTCATTTAATCTGTCAAAAGGACCGCCAGATCTTACCTTCTCTTCATCTATTACATCAAATGATAAATAGTTTTCATTTTTAACTTGACCAATATCATGTAATGCTTTATCTAAAATCACAGATAAAGATTGAATATATTTACTAATTACTGTATTATCATCATCTAAATTATAGATATTATTTATAAAATAATTTTTAAAGAATTCTCTAGATGTGCTATCAGGATTTATTGGTCCAGTAATTGCATATTTATTTGCAACGCCATCTTCTAAAATTTTAGCATCACCATTTACTGATATAAATGGATGAGTTGTAGTTGACTGAAAATTTATTACATAATAAGCAAATGGAGTTAATGGTTGACACAAAAATTGTAAAGTGTCACCAAGAACTGTAATTTTCAAGACAGCTGAATCTGGAACATTTATTGTTTCTGAAATAATTGAAACATTAGACGTGATCAAATTAGATGTTAGCTTGCTGCTAAATTTAACATCTATATTTGAACTATCATTAATAGTAACTGAAATTATTCTAAGATTTTGCATTTTATGTATTATAAGTATAATTTATTATTATGTTATTAGAGGTAAAATATTCATTATTTTGTGATTGTATACTTGTTACCTGTCCTAAATTACCATTCTTATTAAAATATATAACTTGTGCTCTAGTAATTCCACTAACTGATTGTGCTTGATTAACGATTGTTGGAACAGTTACTGATTGTCCAAGCACTGTTGTAGTTAAAGTTGATATTAATTTATCTCTTACATTTTGTATGATAGTAGTTGTTTGATTCTTTTTTGTACTATCAATTACTACATTTATTGATAAATCTAATTTAACTGATTTGGCTTGCTTTGCTATAACATCAGCATTTATTGGTCTTGTTTGCTCAACACTAAAAGTTGTGTCAGATATAATCTTATTATAATTATATTTAATTACAATTCTTTCATTTTGTTTTGGAGCAATATAATTATAAATTGATTTATAACGCGCCCCCAAGCCTGGTTGATTAAATGATGATAATGTAATCTTAGTAGATTTAGATGTAGTAAACCCGCTAGAAACATATATCTTATTAATTAAGACAAATAATTTATTTGTATAAAGAACACCATTTTTAGTATATGATAATGTTTCTAAATCATTATCAACAGTATAGTAGAATGTTATTCTGAATTTATCACCAACTTTAGGAATATTAGCAGTACTAATATTATTAGCTGTACTTGGTAATATGAATTCTAAATTATTAAGTGAACTAGATAATAAATCACTCAAATAAAGTTTATTATCTTGAATAGAAGTTTCTTTAAGATCATATGTCGCTGCTACTGAAAGAACAATATTACCAGATGTCCCTGAAATATTAACCTTTTCAAGTTTTGTTATTCTTGCTAATTTAACATTGCTTGGAATAGATGCAGTTGAATTTAAATTCAAAACTTTTCTAGTCGCTTCAAGCAAATTTTGTTTTAATCCATCATTTGTTATTGTAAAAACAATATCAGTAGCTTTAACAAGTGTTGTTCCAGATACAGTTAATGCGCCAGTATTAACAACCTGATCTGTAGAATTGACTGCTAATCTTGTTGGGGTTTTACGTAAATTATCATAATTAAAGAACACCACTAGTACTCTATCTCCAAATGAAGCTGCTGAACTTGTAGGGATTACTATTGAGTTAACATTATTTGCAGGACTAATAGTACATGAACTATTCCATAACTCTTTTCCATCAGCTAATCTTATTACAGAAACTTGATTGCTATTAATCTTATCAAAATAATTAGAAATTAATAATGAATTGCTAACAATATCATAACTAAAAATATCATAAGTTCCTAAATTGCTAACATAAGCTCCAGAATTAATTCTTACTTTATATTGTAACATTGTTGGAAGTGTTGCAAAATTAAAAGAATGACTGCTTACAAAAGCTTGTGCTGTGTTAGAAAGGTTTACCGTTAAATATCCATCAGTAATAGATTGTAAAATTAAATTTGTGTTAATATCTATTAAATCAAATTTTATCAAAGTTTCATTAGTAAATAAATTTAATAGTAATGAATTGCCGCCAGTTGCATTGTCTATTCCAAGCGTATCAGATCTATATTTGATAATAGAATTTGTGTAGCTATATGGTTGAAATCTTTTAATATCAACTGGATAATAATAAGCTAAAACTCTATCACCAACTGCAGGTACATTATATCCTGATAAAATTAATTGCAAATTACCTGATATTCCTGTAGTTACAGTTCCTAAATTTTGTGGGCTCCAAACTTCTAAACCATTAGCTAATTTAACTACTGATAATACCCCAGATGGATTTAAAGAATATTCTGCCGCAGATATTGAAAGCTCTATATAAAATTGATTGCTTGCATTCTTTTGAACTATTAAATTTTCAAATTTAGAAATGTTTACTGGACTAAAATTATTGAATCCTACATTATTATTTAATAAATAACCATTACCAAGTCTACTGGTTGGAATGGAAGTAATATTTGAAGAAAATAAATCTGGAGTATTAGCAATATAGGTTGTTAGCAAATAAAAATTATCAGAAACTGTAGCGAAATTATTAACTGAAATAGTTATTTGATTATTATTTATACTACCAGAATTATTGTTTACTGTAAACACATCATAACCATCTAATATAATATATAGCCTATCACCATCCAATGCGGTTGTATCAGTTGGTAAAATAATTGTTGTGTTATAAAAAATATCAATACCAACAACTGTTGCATTGCTTACAAATGTGCCATCATTTTGCGCAGTAGCATAAACTTCTCTGGCAGTATTTCTAACAGTTATTGAATCAATGCTTACAGTTTTATTTATTAGATTAATAATATTTGCAGCTAACCTATTAACAAAAACTCCTGAAGTAATTTTATATACTGCGGTATCAACTTCTTTAAATGTCTTAGCTGTAAGTACAGTATTTGCAGGGTGTGATGTGGTTCCGACAAAAAAGGTATTTGAAGCATTTCGTGCAAATAAAACTCTTTCATTTTTAATAACAGAAGAAAATCCCCAATCAACGCTATCAGTCACACTACGAGGATTATTAGTATTTAGTCTGCCATCATAATCTGTATATTGATCATAAGAAATAATCCAATTATAATCTACCTGCAATACATCACTAGGTGAAGGTAAGGTATTTCCACTTATTTGAATTCTTCCAGTATTATTTGTTGCCCCTGTCCCATCTAAATTTTGACTGGTAACAAAATATCTTTCGCCAGTATTAACATTAAATACTCTTGTAACACTAGTGCAAGGGTAATGTAATAATTGAATTATAGAACGATCTGTTGAGACTATACTATTTTCATTAGTAACTGAAATACTCTGTTGTACATTTGGAATCTGTGTCACATCTGTAAATGATGTGGCATCTTGTCCATTATATTGACCTTTAATTCTATCTTCTTGAAATCCAGATATTTCATTATCTATCCAATGAAACCTATCAAGTCCCCAAGGGCTACCGGCATAAGTTCCAGTATCGGTAATTACTTCATAATTTCCAGTAACTCTACCATATATATCTGTAGTCTTAGCTGTAAAATTAGATCCACTAACAGATCCTGTTACTTCAGTAACTGTATCAACTGGTTGTGCAGGTAATACACCAGCCTTAATATCATCAATTCTTTTTCTTGTAATAGTTTTGCCCGCATCAGAAGTAATTTGACCTAAAACAAAATCATTTTTACTATCTGTAGGATCAGCGTTATTACTTTTATCTAAATAAATAAATGTATCTGAATTGTCAGACAGAGAAGATCCCAACACTATGATATCTACTTTACCACCAGAGCCCTCTGATAACACAGTTAATGATCCATCTGTATTAGTTTGAACAGTAGACCCATCTCTGGTCATTAATGGGTCGCCTGGCTGTACGATATAAGCATCTGAAACCCCAGTAATAGCAAGAGCAGTATTCAAATATCCCAAAGCAGTTCCAACACTAGACCCGCTAAATACAGACAATATTCTATCTCTATATGCAGCATCATTTTCCGCATTTGTTCCGCCTGAGAATGATAAAATATTTGTTACATTACTTACTCCAGAAATATTAGTTCTATTTAATGAAAATTTACCAATGTTTCCAGCATTACCTGCTGTAGTTGCAACTAAGGTAATTTCAACAGCATATTGATCTGTTATGCCTATAGCCTCAAGTTCATTACGAAATTTACTAGCTACAGAGCGATAAAAATTAGAAGAGTCTGAATTTACAGATACGCCAGTATTAACAGAAAATGAAAATCCATTTATAGAAAAAGCAACGCCTCCTTTTGAAATACTAACAGGGGCATCTAAAGATGCAAAAGTAAATAGTCCTATACCACTAGATGGTGTCGATTGTTTTCTTAAAACTCCAAAATTCTTACCAAGTTTATCAAGATCTATACCTGCAACTAATCTTAAAGATTGTTTATTGGAAATATTTGATAGTTGATCATATAATAAAGATAATTGAGTAGATGGGGCATCAATAAATATATCTCTAGCTACTGTTCCAGGCTTAGTATCTAAATCAGGTTGTGCTAATTTAAAAAAGTCTAACAGACTTAAGATTATATCATTTGTGTTGCGTATATTAACCATTTAAAGTCCGATTTATATAGTAGATATTGTAAAAGATGGAGATACTTTTTTTAAACCTTTTGAAATGACACTTACCAACACATCATATAATCTTGGGTCAGCATTACTTTGCAAAACAGATATTTGCGAAATAGTACTAATTAGTTCACTTGGAGTAACTGCTTGCAAAGAGCTTACTTGTGCCGATTGTAAAGATTTTAAATTCTCAATGGCATTTTGTATTTGAGATTGTGCCAAATTAACCGTTATCGTTGGGTCTAAAGCTGACCCAACGATTGATCTGGATAGAAAAGAACCATACCAAGGTTGAATTGGATTAGCCCCGACATCAGTTAAACATACCTTTAAAACGTCTTGAATTAACTTATCAGTATCGGTAACCAGTTGCAATGCACCATTTTTAATGGTTAAATCGCCAGAAGTTAGCTTTAAATCAAATGACATTAGTGGGCTCCGATATAATACTAAAATATATATATCGGCAATTTATAAAATTAATTAAGTAATACTATTTTCTTTAGATGCATTATCGTATAATTTATCTAAAAGATTATAGAAATCAGTTACTGACTTGGTTAAATTTTCCATTGATTCGCTTATTGTTGGTCTTGGAGTAAAAAAATCCCCAAAGCCCATTTGGGTTTTACACCTATCATAAGCGTCATCATCTAAAAAGCCTAATAGATATTTTTTATCCATAGTATATAAAGATGCTAAAACAACTAAAATATCACATAAACCAAGACCACTGAACTCTCCCATTATAACTTCAATATCTTGTAATGCTTTATTGGCGCGATTCAATTCCGACTCTCTAGCATTAGCTAATCTATCTAAATTACTTTTAGTTAAATTCAAAAGTCCTTTTGAATTATCAACGCTCAATTGTAATTGAGGAGGAATAGTAAAATTGCCAGGGTCTGCCGAAGATGGCTTAGATGATTCAGCATTTATTTGTGCTATAAAAAAAGCTGATTGAGTGCTTTTTATTTTATTATCTTTACTTGATTGTAAATTTTGTGGATCTTTTAAAAACACATTTTGTGTTGTACAACCACCTTCTGGTCCCCTTCTAGAAGGAATTGGTATCCAATAATAATTTGACTGTATACGAGTGATTTCTTTTTGAGCTAAAGTTAATTTTTTAAACATCGCCCTAAAAATATCAAAATATTTGATAAATTGTTCTAATTGACTATTTTTAAAAACATTATTTTCTGATACTTTTTTAATTAGGCTATCATCTTTAATAGAATTTAAACTTTGAAAACTTTTAATATAATCCATTAATTTA
>Ga0315284_10007129_pt1 | contig 15950 bp, 14 predicted proteins | sample YL17G09_16_MG_FD_203696 | JGI IMG/M metagenome (GOLD analysis project Ga0315284, IMG submission 203696) | Sediment microbial communities from Yellowstone Lake, YNP, Wyoming, USA - YL17G09_16 | ecosystem: Environmental > Aquatic > Freshwater > Lake > Sediment | place: USA: Wyoming | collected... | reverse complement strand
CGTGATCGTCAGAATGTCCTCCAGATTGTGCTTCTTCGTCCGCTCCACCCGCGGATCTGGCAGTACCCAAAAGTGTTCCCACAAACTCGTCGCCATGGTCGCTCTCCTTCCCTGGGTTCTCCCTCGGGAAGGAAAATCGGCCAAATCCATGGCGGCAGCCCAAATTAAGATGCGTTTGCCCTGACTTGAACGTGACCGAAGACCACTACCGGCGGGCGGCCGAAGGCCCCGCCGACGCGCCGGAAAAAGCGGTGCAGTCAGGCGCGGAAATCGAACGCAATGAATCGCAACAACCCCCGCTGGAAGGCCAAGAACCGGCTTTTGCCGACATATCGACGGGAATAAATACCCCCAAGGGGATTCGAACACCCTGTCTTCGGGCAGAGAACCCGATGTCCTAGGCCGCTAGACGATGGGGGCAGGTATGCAGACGGCTATTTGTTTGCCTCGGCCCCGAGTTTGCGCGTCTCCTCGGCGGCATCCCGGGGCGATTGGCCCGCGGGCGGCGCCTCCTGCCTTTCCATCTTCTGGAGCCGCTCGGAAATCTGGGCCAGGATCTCGCGGGCCAGGTTCGCGTCGTTGCCGACCTCGACCCACACGGGCGCCGGCCCACGGCCGCGCTCGCTGATGAGCGGTTGAGAGCGCGGCACATCGGCGGCTCGCTCCCCGTAGCCGCCGGACTCGGCGATGGCGATGGCGGCGTTGGTGCCTTCACGTTCTAGGATCACCGCAACGCGGGCATCCATGGCCAAGCCGCCGCGCGACAGTTCCAGCGAGACCGTGCGGCGCCAGCGGCCGCCCGCGCCGCGGATGTCGGCGAGCGTGCCGCTACGGGGCCGGTCGAAGACCGCCGGCTTGGTGACGATCGTACCCTTCGTCACGCTGGCCTCGGCGATGTCGAAGTGTTCCTTGAGGACCTCCCGGGAAACGTCGAAGGCACTCTGCCAGTCATGCGTGGGCAACTGGGCGTGCTGCCAGGCCCGCGATGACATCTCCCCGCAGCCGCCGGCCAAGAGGCCGGCGATGACCAGCACCGGAATGAGTTGGATGGGCTTCATTTAAGTTACAATAAGGCTGCCGGTGGCGCCTGTCAACGCCATTTCATTTGCCCGCGGGTTGGGGCGACTTTACAATCTGGGCGCTGGTCGGGTGTGCTGGTGTAAAGTCGCCTTTCGAGCCCGACGCGTAAGCGTCGGGGCATTCTCTGACGCCGGGCGGAGGTGGTGGTCATGAGCAAGCAGCGTGTGGCGGTTTATCCGGGCGTGTTCGACCCCGTGACGCTGGGGCACATGGACATCATCCGCCGCGGGGCGACCCTCTTCGACCGCCTCATCGTGGCCGTGGCCATCAACCCGTCGAAGCAATCGCTCTTTTCGACCGAGGAGCGGCTGGCGATGGTCCGCGACGCCATCGGCGACCTGGCGGGCGTGGCGGTCGACTCCTACGAGGGCCTGACGGTCGAGTACGTCCGGTGCCACGGAGCATCGGTCATCCTGCGGGGTCTCAGGCAGCACTCGGACTTCGAGTACGAGTACCAGTTGGCCCTGACAAACCGCACCATCAGCGACATCGAGACGGTCTTCGTGATGGCCGACGAGCGGGTGGCCTACATTTCGTCGCACCTGGTGCGCGAGGTGGCGGCCCTGGGCGGCGACGTATCGCCGCTGGTGCCGAAGGGGGTCTTAAAGGCGCTGAAGGCGAAACTGGCCGCAGGGGCGCGGCGGAAGCCGCCTGTGGAAGAGTGAAACACTGCGTGGGTGCGGAGCACCCACCCTACACTTCGCGGCGCTTTTGGCCGTTCAATCCGCAATCCGCAATCTTTTCACGCCGGCCCGAAGCCGCGCTCGGCGATCTGCACGGCCAAGAGGAGCGCCCGGGCCTTGCTGAGCGTTTCCTCGTATTCGCGCTCGGGCACGCTGTCGGCCACAAGGCCCGCCCCGGCCTGCACGTCGATGTGGCCGCCCGAAAGGACCATCGTCCGCAGGGCGATGCAGGTGTCCATGTTGCCGGCGTAGTCGATGTAGCCGACGGCCCCGGCGTACGGGCCGCGCTTCGTCGGCTCAAACTCGTCGATGATCTCCATCGCCCGCACCTTAGGCGCCCCGGAGACCGTTCCGGCGGGCACCGAGACGCGCAGGGCGTCCAGCGACGAGAGTCCCTCCTGCAACTGCCCCGTCACGTTCGAGACGATGTGCATGACGTGGCTGTAGCGCTCGACGTGCATCACGTCGGCCAGTTTCACGGTGTCGTACTTGGCCACGCGGCCAACATCGTTCCGCGCGAGGTCCACGAGCATGATGTGCTCGGCCCGTTCCTTAGGGTCCGCCAGGAGTTCCTCTTCCAGCCGCTTATCTTCCTCGGGGGACTTCCCGCGCGGCCGGGTGCCGGCCAGCGGGCGGCTGGTGATGAGGCCGTTCTCGACGCGGACCATGATCTCGGGGCTCGAGCCGAGGAGCGTTACGTCCTTGGTGCGCAGGAAGAACATGAACGGCGACGGATTGATGACTCGCAGGGCCCGGTAGATGTCCATCGGATCGGCCGCGGACTCCACGCGCAGCCGTTGCGAGAGGACCACCTGGAAGATGTCGCCCGCCCGGATGTACTCTTTGCACGCCTCGACCGCGCGGCAGAACTCGTCGCGCTTGAAGTTGGCCGTGAAGGGCAACGTGACGGGCTCGTTGCGGACCATGTCTTCGACTTTCAGCGGCGCGGGCCGCCGCAAGCGGTCGACGACGGCGTCGATCTGCGAGCAGGCCTGCTCATACGCCGCGGCAAGGTCGGCGCCGCCGCCCACGTGCGCGTTGGAGACAACTTGCACGGTCTTCAGGACGTGGTCGAAGATAACCATCGTGTCGTAGAAGCCGAAGACCATGTCGGGCAGGCCGCGGTCGTCCTTGGGGCAGTTCGGGAGGCGCTCGTAGTGGCGGATGATGTCGTACCCGACGTAGCCGACCGCCCCTCCGGCGAAACGCGGCAGGCTGCCGTGATGAACGGCCTTGTGACGGGCCGTCAGTTCGGCCAGTTTGGCGAGCGGGTCGGGGCAGTCCAGCGTCTCGGTCTTCTCGCCGCGGATGATCTCGAAGCGGTTGCCGAACGTGCGGACCGTCTCGCGCGGCCGCACGCCCAGAAAGGTGTAGCGGGCCACACGTTCAAGGCCGACGACGCTCTCCAGCAAGAACCCCTGCTCGCCCTCGGCCAGAAGTTTCCGGAACGCCAGCACCGGCGTCAGATGGTCGGCCAGGAGGGTGCGATAGACGGGTATGGTGTTGCCCTGTTTCGCCAGGGCGATGAATTCCTGCTTTGACGGCTCGTACATACGCTCGCTCCTCGGGTACCCGGTGGTAAAAAGTATAGCAGCCCGCAGGCGAGAGGTCACGCCACAAACGGCAAAAGGCGGGAACCGGGAACTGGGAACCGGGAACAGAAGAAAAGTGGCGGCGCGCGGTTGTCCTTCGTCCCTGCGTCCCTTTGTCCCTTGTCCCTTTCTGTCCTTGCTTCTATCCGTTGACTTGCGCCCGCTGGACCGCTAGAGTGGCAGGCGACAATGACGGCACAGGCACGGGCCATGGGAGACGGCGTGTGGACTTCGACATCACAGACATACTATTGCGGGCGCCCGTAGTCTTGTTTTCCCTCACGATTCACGAGTTCATGCACGCATGGACGGCCTCGAAATGCGGGGACGACACGGCCTTGCGGCAGGGGCGCGTGTCGCTCAATCCTCTGCGCCACCTGGACCCGATCGGCACCGTGATGCTCTTCATCGGGCCCATCGGGTGGGCCAAGCCCGTTCCAGTGAACCCGTACAACTACGAGAACCCGAAGCGTGACGAGATCCTGGTGAGCGGCGCGGGCGTGGCGGCCAACATGGCCCTGGGCATCGTCTGTGCACTCATCCTGCGAGTGTTCGGCGCCGAGGTATATGCCATCGACCAGGTCGGCAAGATCATCTTCGTGATGCTCCTGTACGGGTGCCTGCTGAACTTCGGCTTGGCGGTCTTCAACCTGCTGCCGATCTTTCCGCTGGACGGCTCGCACATTCTCAGGGAACTTCTGCCGGGCGAGATGGCAATGCAGTTCGGCAAAATCAGCCGGTACGGCATCTTCCTGCTGATCGGCTTCATCGTCCTGAACCGCAACGTCCACTTCGACTTCCTCGGTTACACGAACATCCGGCCCCTGGAAGCCCCCCTGGTGCTGTTGATGCAGGTCTTCGCCGGCCCCGGCATCACGCAGGCCTGGTTCGGATAGCAATTCGGAGGTTGGCATGGCAAGTCCCTCAACACCGCGTCGTCAACGTATCCTGAGCGGCATGCGGCCGACGGGCCGGCTGCACCTGGGGAACCTCGTCGGGGCGCTCTGGAACTGGCGGATGCTCCAGGACTCGTACGACTGCTTCTTCATGATCGCCGATTACCACGCCCTGATGAGCGAGTACGAGGACCCCGCGCCCATCGCCCCGAACACCCGCGAGGTGCTCACTGATTTCATCTCGTGCGGCCTGGACCCCGAGCGCAGCGTCATCTTCCGCCAGAGCGACGTGCCGGAGCACGCCGAGTTGCACCTGATCCTCTCGGCCTACACGCCCGTCTCGTGGCTGGAACGCAACCCGACCTACAAAGAGCAGATGGAGCAACTCACGGCCAAGGACATCCACAACTACGCCTTTCTGGGCTACCCGGTGCTCCAGACAGCCGACATCGCCATCTACAAGGCCAACCTCGTGCCCGTCGGCGAGGACCAGTTGCCGCACCTGGAACTGGCCCGGGAGGTCGTCCGGCGCTTCAACAACCTCGTCAAGACCGAGGCCCTCGTCGAGCCGCAGGCCAAACTCACCGCCAGCCCGCGCCTCCTGGGCCTGGACCGCCGCAAGATGTCCAAGAGTTACGGCAACCAGATCGACATCGCCGACCCGCCCGAGGCCATCCGCAAGAAGGTCATGTCGATGATCACCGACCCGCTGCGCATCAGGCTCGCCGACCCGGGCCACCCGGAAGACTGCAACGTGTGCCAGTACTACAAGGTCTTCGACCCTGCGGCGTACGAGGACGTGGCCGATAAGTGCCGCAACTCCAAGTGGGGCTGCACGGACTGCAAGAAACACCTCGCCGAAGTGCTGATCGCGTTCCTGGCCGAGCCGCGCGCCAAGCGGGCCGAACTGGAGGCCCATCCGGCCCAACTGCACACGATCCTGGCCGATGGCGCACGCAGGGCGCAGGCGGTGGCGCGGGAGACGCTGGATGAGATCAAGGCGCTGACGGGACTGGGAAAAATGTAACGGAAATGTTGAATGATCAATGTTCAATAATCAATGCTGAAGTGCGCCGGAGGCGCGAAGGCCCCCTTCCCTGCGGACATTGAACATTCAGCATTCAACATTGAAAATTGCCGTTCGCCTTTCGGCAGTCGGAGGCTGTGCGATTATGTCATACAAGGTCGACCTCGACATCTATAACGGTCCGATGGACTTGCTGCTCTACCTCATCCGCCGCGAGGAGGTCGATATCCGCGACATTCCCATCTCGCGGATCGCCGACCAGTACATCGCGTACCTCGACTTGCTGAAGTCGCTGGACATCGAACTGGCCGGGGACTTCATCGTCATGGCCGCGACGCTGCTGGAACTGAAGAGCGCGGCCGTCCTGCCCCGCCCCCCCGAGCCCGAGGAAGGCGAGGAGCCGGAGGCCGAGGAAGACCCGCGCGAGACGCTCATCCGCCAACTCATCGAGTACCGCCGCTTCAAGGAAGCTGCGGCCATGCTCGACGGCCGCGGCCGCGACATGGCCCGGCGCTTCCCGCGCCAGGTCGACGACCGCGCCCTGGCGGGCCTGACGGAAGAGTCCGACATGGAGGTGCCCACGGACTTCCTCAAGGGCACCGAGATCTGGGACCTCATCAGCGCCTTCAGCCAGGTGATCCGCACCCTCGGTTACTCCGAGGCGCGCCAGGTCATCTACGACGATACGCCGGTCGAAGAGGCCTCCCGCAAACTCATCGAAAGGATCGAGGCCGAGAAATCGCTCCTCTTCACGCAACTCTTCACGGGCGGCCACAGCCGCGTGTACCTGGTGACGATGTTCATCGCCGTCCTGGAACTCGTGCGGCAGCGCCGGATCGGCGCGGAGCAGACCGCCGACTTCAAGGACCTCCGCCTTTACCTGCGCGAGCCGACGGCTGAGCCGCCCGTCCAGCATACGCCGCTCGGCATCGAGGAGTACAAGGAGGCCCTTGAGCGCAAAGGCCCCCGCCGCCCCTCGGTCCGCCAGACCGACGACCTGCGCGAGATGATCGAAGAGGTCGATTTCGAGAAGACCGAGTTCGACCATATTCTCGACTCGATCAAGGTGCCCGAGGTGGAGTCCTTCAAGCCCATCTACTCCGAAGAGGAACTTCTCGGCAAGAAGGGCGAAGGCGCCGAGCCCGATGCCGGGGCCAACGCCGAAGCCGACGCAAGCGCCGCTGCGGAAGCCGGCGACAAGCCCGAAGGCGAGGCCGCAACCGATACCGACGCCGAGCCGAAGCCGTAAGACCGTCCGCGTTGCGGATAGACGCCCTGACACCACAGGTCGTATAATTACCAGAAGAAGGGCTACGGGTTGGGGGTGGACCATGAAAATCCCTGTCATTCACGCCGAGGCGCCCGCCAAGGTCAATTTCTCGCAGAACGCCCGGATCGTCCTGGAGCGGCGTTACCTGAAGAAGGATGACCGCGGCGAGCCGATCGAAACGCCGGAAGACATGCTCCGTCGCGTCTCCGCCAACATCGCCCAGGCGGAACTCGTATGGGGCACCGCCCATGACGCCCACGTCGCCGAGGAACAGTTCTACGGGATAATGGCCCGCCTGGAGTTCCTGCCGAACTCGCCGACCCTGATGAACGCGGGCCGCCGCCTTCAGCAACTGGCCGCATGCTTCGTGTTGCCCGTGCCCGACGACATCGCGGAGATCTTCGACGCAATCAAGTACGCCGCCATCATCCACAAGTCCGGCGGCGGAACGGGATTCTCGTTCAGCCGCATCCGGCCCGGCGGAGACCTCGTCGAGTCCTCCAGCGGCCGGGCCTCCGGCCCGATCAGTTTCATGAAGGTCTTCAACTACGCCACCGGCGCGATCAGCCAGGGCGGGTTCCGCCGCGGGGCCAACATGGGCATCCTGCGGTGCGATCACCCCGACGTCGAACGCTTCGCCCGCGCCAAGACCGAAGAGGGTGAACTCGAGAATTTCAACATTTCGGTCGCCTGCACCCACGCCTTCATGGAGGCCGTCCGCGAAGGGCGCGACTTCGACCTCCTCAACCCGCACGGCCGCCGCCTCATGCAGCGCGTCCCTGCCCGCCGAATCTGGGAGACCATCACAACACAGGCCCACGCCACGGGCGACCCCGGCGCAATCTTCCTGGACCGCATAAACCTCGATAACCCCACGCCGCGCCTCGGGCCCATCGAATGCACCAACCCCTGCGGCGAGCAGCCCCTCCTGCCGTACGAGGCCTGTAACCTCGGCTCCATCAACCTCAACAAGGTCGTCGGCCCAGGCGGCATCGACTGGGACTACCTGCGCGGCATCGTCCGCCTGGCCGTCCGGTTCCTGGACGACTGCATCCAGCAGAGTTGCTACCCGCTGCCTCAGATCACCGAGATCGTTCACGGCAACCGCAAGACCGGCCTGGGCGTGATGGGCTTTGCCGACATGCTGATCCGCCTGGGCATCGCCTACGACTCGCCGCAGGCCCTCGAGACGGCCGGCGAGATGATGGGTTTCATCCGGGACGAGGCCGATCGCACCAGCACCGACCTGGCGACCGAGCGCGGGCAGTTCCCGAACCTGCCGGGCAGCATCTACGACCGGCCGGAATCGCCCGCCTACCGCAACGCCTGCCGCACCACCGTGGCGCCGACCGGCACGCTCTCGATCATCGCGGGGTGCTCGTCGGGGATCGAGCCGATCTTCGCCCTTGCGATGGAGCGGTACGTGCTGGACGGCGCGCGGCTGTTCGAGGTGAACCCGCTCTTCGAGGAGGTGGCGCGCCAGCACGGTTTCTGGCGGCCGGACCTCCTTGACGAGATCGCCGCCGCACCCTCGCTGGCCGAGGTGAAAGGCGTTCCGGCGGACGCCGCGCGGCTGTTCATCACGGCCCACGAGATCGACCCGAAGTGGCACGTCCAACTCCAGGCCGCCTTCCAGAAGCACGTCGACAACGCCGTCTCCAAGACCGTGAACCTGCCGTTCGAGGCGACCGTTGGGAACGTTGCGGAGATTTACCAGATGGCCTATGAGACCGGCTGCAAGGGCATCACGGTGTTCCGCGACCGCAGCCGCTCAAAGCAGGTCCTGGTGCGTTCGCTGGAGCCGGGCAAAGAGATCGACTCGGCGCCCGGGGCGTGCAACCGCGGCGAGGCGTGCGCCAGGACGTAAAGCGGATGACCGGCTTCCGCCGTCTTGTTGCGTGTTCCGCCCAGGGCAGGACCCGGAAAAAGAAAACCCCCTCGCAAGGAGGGGGTCGGTATTCGTAGCACGTCAGCACAACCGCCGATTACTTGTGATACCAAGGCGAGAGGTGGGTCGGCCGTTCCGCCAGGATGACGCCGGCATCGAAATCGTCCTGGATGCCCAGGGCATCCGCGTCGATGTCCCGCCGGTACGTCATCTGGCGATAGCGGTCATGAGCGGTCGTCTCGCACCCGCTCCCGACGATGGACACGGCAACCAGTGCAGCCAACACCGCCAACAAACGCTTCATGGGCTTCCTCCCTTAGCGACGGCGCAGGTTATACGCCCCTCCCTAACAAGGAGCATCCTAGGCCCCGGGCACATGGCTGTCAACAATAAAACAGGAACACAAAGCTGCGCCTCGGGGGGCATGCCCCCTGCTGAACTACAGGCTGCGGTCCGGGGGGCGCCATGCCCCAGGCATGAAATCATTGAAGGCAGGCCGGATTCCTGCCGAAGATAACACAGTAACCTCAGCCATGGCGCCTATGCGCTGGGTGTCGGGTTCGCGGCGCGCACCCGCCGACGAACGATAAGGCGTCACCGGGCCGGGCAAAAAACGCTCGAAATTCACCGTTGCCTTACACCCCCCTACCGATAAAACGAAAGACACGGGCTGCCACCACATGGGAAGCATGCGCCTAACACCTTGTAAAATAGGGACTTACGGCGTCTCGTCTGTCGCCGATGCCCGGCGGCCCCGTGGTCGCACGCGACCGTTTGACTACGGGGGTCCCAGGCGTACTGTTTATAGTTGGAGCCCCCGTGCATCCGTGGGGCCCTTGGTTGCTGAAGGAGTGCGCTATGGCGCGCGCTAAACGAACCTTGTTGCCCATCGGTATCCATCTGAACGCGGACGCTGTTTACATGGTTCAGTTGGAGCAGACCGAGGGCACCGTGGCAGTAGTCTCGAAGGCGGCGAAGCGGTTTTCGCCGGCGCCGGCCCAGGGTTCCGAGGCGGGATCCGACGGTAGCGCCGCGGGCCAGGGTTTGTCCGGGTTAGATGATAGCCGCTACGAAGAGGCGCGCCAGTTCATTCGCGAGAAGATCACGTCCAACGGGTTCCGCGGCTCCGAGGCGGTCCTCAGCCTGCCTCCGGAGCAACTGGTGATCCAGCACGTGCGCCTGTCGCCGATCCAGCCCGAGGAGTTAGAAGGGGCCCTGTTGAACGAGTTGCACGGCAAGTTGCCGTTTGACCCCGAAGAAGCCGAGGTCCGCCACATCGTGGCCGGCATGGTCTCGGAGAACAACGAGACGAAGCAGGACGTGATCGTTCTGGCGGCGATGCGCGACTCGATCGAGCGGCAGGTGTCGGCCGTGGCGCGCCTGGGCCTTACCGTGGTCGGCGTCGGCGTGGAGCCGTGCGCCATGTGTTACCCATACATGTTTGCCTCGGCGCACGCGGCCCCGCCGCCGGAAGGTCCGCCGTCCCTGATGATCGTTTATCTGGGGTCGCGGGCCACTTATGTGGCGATCACGCACGGGCAGGAAATGAACTTCGTCAAGGGTGTGGAACTGGGGGCCGACAACCTTCTGGACCCCCTGGCCCACGCGAAAGGCATCACGGCGCCGGAAGCGGCCGCCATGCGGGCCCGGTGGCGCGAGGCCACGACGGCGGTGCCGGAGGCCGTGGAAGCGTACAACTGCATCCGGTTCGACCTGGAGCACATCGTCGACGAGATCCAGTCGTGCAGGCGCTATTACGCCTCGCTGTCGCGGGGCACTCACGTGGACCGGATCATTTTCGTCGGGCCGGAGGCGCGCGACCGCGCCCTGGTGCGGGTCGTCGGCGCCCACGTGGGCGTCCCGTGCGACATCGGCAACCCCCTGAGCGTCATCGGGGGTCCGTCCGGCCAGGGAGAACCCGAGCCGGAGATGGCGGCAGCCGCCGGCCTCAGCCTGTTTGCGGCTCAGTGAGCCAGGAATAGCAGCATGGTTAATATCATAAACTTTTTGCCGAGCGATTACATGGAACGCCGGGGCCGGCGTCGCGCCAACATCATCTGCCTCATCATCGGCGGGATGGCGGCCGTGGGGCTGGGCCTGGCCGGCATGCTGGCGGCAGTGACGATGTTCAGCAGCGCCGGGATGCGCGCGGTTGTGGAGAAGCAGTACCAGGAGGCCACCCTCCAGATCAAGCAACTGAAGGACCTGGAGGAGCGAAAGGCCGGCCTGGTCCACAAGGTGGAACTCAGTTCGGACCTCCTGGAACGCGTCCCGAGGAGCACGCTGCTGGCGCGCCTGACCAACTACCTGCCGCAGAAGGCAAGCCTGACCGCCCTGGTGCTGAAACTCGAAGACGTCGAGGTGCCGGCCCCGCGAAGCGCGGCCCAGCCGCCGGCGGCCGCCGCAAAGGACGCCGACAAAGCGCCGGCCAAGAACGCCGGCAAGAACGGCAAAGGCAAACCGGACACGATCAAGGTCAAACAGTGGACCTTCCACGCCGAGGGCCTTGCACCGACGGACATGCAGGTCGCGGAGTACATCTCGCGCCTTGCCGCCGATCCGCTGTTTCGCGACGTGGACCTTCAGTACTCCGAGTCGTTTCCGTACCAGGAAACGCTGACGATGCGGAAGTTCCAGTTGAGTTTCCGGCTGAGCCCTGATGCTGAAAAGATGCTCGGCCCCACAGCAGCGCCGGCCGCGACGGCGGCGGCCCCTGCCCCAGCGGCGAAAGGCCAGTCATGAAAGGCTCAACCCGCATTCTGCTGACTTTGGTGGCGGTCGTGCTGGCGTCGGCCGCCGCAACATGGTTCGTCATTCTGCCCATGCTCCAGCGGGCGGACAGCGACCGCACGGCCGTGGACGACCTGCGCGGCCAACTCGTGAAACTCGAGCGCGTCGCCCGGCGCATCAACGACCTGCAGCAGGAAGTCACCCGCCTCGAAGGCGCGCTGGAGTTCTTCGAGAACCGCCTTCCGCAGGAACGCGAGGTCGACGTCATCCTCCGCGAAGTCTGGGTCATCGCGGAAGCCAAGTCCCTCACGCCGCGCAGCATCCGCTGCGCCGCCCCCGAAGCGCAGGCGCGGTACAATTCGCAGCCCATCACGCTGACGCTGGAGGGGCCGTTTGAGGGCTTTTACGACTTCCTGGTAAGCCTGGAACGACTGCCGCGCCTCACCAAGATCCGCCAGATGCAGATTACCAAGACGCCGATGAAAGAGGGCATCGTCCAGGCCGAGTTGCTGATGGACATCTTCTTCGAGAAATCGAAATGAAACGAGAAGACGAAGGCTTCCGCATGTCGGACAGCGGCCTGGAGCCGACGGCCCCGGAGCGCCGCTTGGGCCGCGCCCAGTCCTCCGGCTCGGGATTCCAGAACAAGAAGAAGGTGCTCGTGCTGGCGGTCCTGGCCCTTGCCGGCGCCGGCGTGGTGGCCTACCAGTTCCTGGGCGGCAGCAGCCCGAAACAGGCCGCGGCGGTGACTACGGTGGGCGGCGCGGCGCCGGCCGCCGATACCCAGGACATCGAAGCCATTCTGAAGGGGTTCGACAGCACGGACGCCGGCGGCGTCAAGGACCTCACGGTGGCCCGCGTGGAAGAACTCGTCAAGAAATTCGACGGCTACGTGGCCGAACGCCAGGTGCCGCTGAAGGACATCAGGTCGAACCCGTTTGTGGTCGCAATCGAGCCCAAAACGTCGACCGAGGCTGCGGCTGCCAAGGCCCAGGCCCAGACCGCGGTGCCCGACCCCGCGGCCGAGGCGCGGGCCAAGACGCAGCGCATCCGCGAGGCCGCCTCGCGCCTGGTCCTGGGGTCCGTCCTGGTGGCCGGCCACAGCCGCCTGGCGATAATTAACGGGAACCTCTGCCGCGTCGGAGATGCCGTCGAGGAGTTCCAGATCAGGGCCATCGAGCGCGACCGGGTGCGCCTCACTTCTGAAGGCGAGACCGTCGAGGTGTGCATGCCGATCGGAATGAAGGCCGGCAGTAAAGGAAGTCCGAATGGCCGTTGATAAACTGGCTGAGAAAACCGTAGCGGAAGAAACCGGCGGCGGGGCCGCGACAATGTCCCGCACCCGGATGGGCGACCTACTGGTCGAGCGCGGCATAGTGACGCACGGCCAACTGGAAGAGTGCCTGGCGCTTCAGCGGAACAGCCCCGGGGAACGGCTCGGCCAGATTCTGCTCCGCAAGGGGTACGCCAAGGAGGACGACGTGATGTCCTCGCTGGCGGCGGAGTACGGCCTGGAGTTCGTCCGGGTCAGTCAGATGGAGATTCCCCGCCGGGTCCAGGAACTTCTGCCGCCCGATTTCTGCCGGCGTCACAAGGTCCTGGTGGTTGCCGAGGACGAAGAGCACGGGTGCGTGACGGTGGCTACGCCGGACCCGGCGAACGTGTTCCTCCTGGACGAGGTGCGCCGGCGTCTGGGCCGCCGCGTCCGCCTGGCCGTCACGACGCTGACGGAGATCAACAAGGCTACCGAAGACCTCACGGGCGGCGTGGACGATTTTCAGTTGGATGACCTGATCCGCGACATCACGGATGACTCGGTCGAGGTGGTGGTCGAGGATGACGAGGACGTGGCCGACCTGGCCCGCGTGGCAGGGGAATCGCCGGTCGTGCGCCTGGCCAACTACCTGATCTGCAACGCCGTCAAGGACGGCGCCAGCGACATCCACATCGAGCCCGGCGAAAAGAAGATGCGCATCCGGTACCGTCTCGACGGCGTGCTGTTCGAGGTCATGTCGCCGCCGCAGACGATGCACCCCGCACTGGTGTCGCGCCTGAAGATCATGGCGAACCTCGACATCTCCGAGCGCCGCCTGCCGCAGGACGGTCGCATCCGCGCCATCGTCCGCAACCGGTACGTCGACTTCCGCATCAACACCCTGCCGACGACCCAGGGCGAGAAGGCCGCCATCCGCATCCTGGACAACCGCTCCATCCTCATCGGCCTGGAGCGCCTCGGGTTCGAGGAAGACCATATGCGGCTGCTGAAGGATCAGATCGATCGCCCGCACGGCGTCATTCTGGTGACTGGCCCGACCGGCTCCGGCAAGACGACCACGCTCTACTCGGCGCTTATGACCATGAACGGCAGCGAGATGAACATCTCGACGGTCGAGGACCCGGTGGAGTACTCGCTCGGGTTCGCCAACCAGGTGCAGATCAACGAGCGCATCGGCTTTACGTTCGCCAGCGCCCTGAGGGCCCTGCTGAGGCAGGACCCCGACGTCATCATGGTCGGCGAAATCCGAGACGAGGAGACCGCCCGCATCAGCGTTCAGGCGGCGTTGACCGGGCACCTGGTCCTCTCGACGCTCCACACCAACGACGCCCCATCGAGCATCACGCGCCTGATCAACATCGGCGTCGAACCGTATCTGATCAGCGCCGCGGTCAACGGCGTGCTGGCCCAGCGCCTCGTCCGCCGCATCTGCGAGAACTGCAAGGAAGAGTATGTGCCCGGCGACGACGTGAAGCGCGCCCTGGCCAAGGCCGGCATGGAGGCCGACCGCCTGTGGCGCGGCAAGGGATGCGAACGCTGCCGCAAGACCGGCTACAGCGGCCGGTGCGGCATCTACGAAATGGTCGTCCTCGACGACGCCATCCGCGACATGGTGGCGGGCCGGCCTAACGTGACCGAATTGCGGCGGTACTGCAAGGAACACGGCATGGTGACCCTGCGCGAGGATGGGATCCGGAAAATGAAACGGGGCGTGTCGTCACTCGAAGAAATCCTCCAGGCCACCGAAGACGCCCCCAGCAACGACTAGAAAGCGGTGAGACGTGGCAGAGATGACCCTGACCCAGGCGGCGGGCACCGAGCGGCGGGTGGGCGCCCGGCGCATCAAGGAACTCCTGGCGCGCGCAGTGCGCAACCATTCCAGCGACCTTCACATTGTCGTGGGGCTGCCGCCGTTGCAGCGCATCCACACCGTCCTGGCGGGCATGGAAGGCGAATCGCCCGTGACGGCCGAAGAGTCGTTCGGCTTCGTGAAGGAACTCCTGACGGAGGACCAGTACTCGCGGCTCATGGACCGGCTGGACTTTGATTTTTCGACCGCCCTGCCCGACGGCACCCGCTTCCGCGTCAACGCACACTTCCAGCGCGGGTCGCCGGCCCTGGCCTTCCGCGCCATTCCCGGCACGGTGCCGGCGCTGCCGACGCTGAACCTGCCCGACGTGGTGACGGAATTCGCCGAGATGGAGCAGGGCCTTGTGCTCGTGACCGGCGAAACGGGCAGCGGCAAGTCCACGACCATGGCCTCCATGGTGGACCATATCAATCACAAACGCCAGGCGCACATCATCACGCTCGAGGACCCGATCGAGTACTTCCTCGTAAGCGACCAGTGCGTCATCGAGCAGCGCGAGGTGGGCGAGGACGTGAAGGACTTCGCCTCGGGCCTGCGCCACGTGCTGCGCCAGGACCCGGACGTCATCCTGATCGGCGAAATGCGCGACTTGGAGACCATCTCAACCGCGCTGACGGCCGCCGAGACCGGCCACCTGGTCTTTTCCACCCTGCACACCAACGACTCGGCCTCCACCGTCGAGCGCATCATCGACACGTTCCCGGCGGCCCAGCAGAACCAGGTGCGGTCGATGCTCGCCAACACCCTCAAGGGCGTCATCTGCCAGCGCCTGTTCCCGCGCATCGACGAGCCGGGGATGGTGCCGGCGGCCGAAATCCTCGTGTCGACGCCGGCCGTCCGCAATTGCATTCGCGAGAGCCGCGTCTTTGAGATCCCGAACATCATTGAGACCAACCGGGCCCTCGGCATGCAATTGTTCGACGAGTCGCTCAAGCGGCTGTACTTCAGCGGCATGATCAGCCGCGAGGATGCCATAGGCTGCGCCCGGTCGCCCGATCAAGTGGAGCGGGCCCTCTCGGCCTAGGTGAGCCATGAACGCGTACAAGTACCAGATCAAACGTCCGAGCGGCCAGGTCGTGGCCGGCGTTCTGAAGGCCGAGAGCCAGATGATCGCCACGCAGGAGGCCCGCGCGCTGGGCGGCACGCTCATCGAACTGGTCCGCCTCTCGGAGAACACCGCCTCGGCCGGCGGACTGCTGGAGCGGCTGGGCCTCAATATCGGCAAGGGCGTCGGTTCCAAGGAACTCCTGGCCTTCACGAGCCAGTTGGCTTGCATGGCCAAGGCCGGCATCGGCCTGACGACCGCCCTGGATTCCATCGGCGAGCAGATCACCACCAAGGGCATGGGGGAAGTGGTGCGGACCCTGAAGCACGACGTCGAGGCCGGCCGGCAGTTCTCCGAGGCGCTCCAGCGGTTCCCGAAAGTGTTCTCGGTCCTCTACGTCAACATGGTGAAGGCGAGCGAACTGACCGGCTCGTTCGGCCACATGCTCGAGCGCATCACCGAGTACCTGACCCAGCAGGCTGAGACAAAGCGCCAGGTCGTCGGCGCGATGGTCTATCCGCTCATCATCGTCAGCATGGCGATTACGACCACCATTTTCATGCTGGTGTTCGTGCTACCGCGGTTCATGGTGC
>Ga0315284_10007128_pt1 | contig 15950 bp, 21 predicted proteins | sample YL17G09_16_MG_FD_203696 | JGI IMG/M metagenome (GOLD analysis project Ga0315284, IMG submission 203696) | Sediment microbial communities from Yellowstone Lake, YNP, Wyoming, USA - YL17G09_16 | ecosystem: Environmental > Aquatic > Freshwater > Lake > Sediment | place: USA: Wyoming | collected... | reverse complement strand
GTCCCGCATGAGTCCAAGGCCGCGTACTCCGAGCCAACTCAATCTGAGAATCCTGCCATCCCTCAACGGGAATTCCTGTATCGGGGCGTGCATTACCTTATGTCGGCGATATAAAGTGCCGAAATGGTGATTGAGAGAATAAGCGGAAGCGTGGCCAGTATGGTCGGACCCCATTCTACCTTCCCGTTTTCACGGTAGGAACTCTTTATCCCAACCACGGCGGCGGTAAGAAGAACGGCATTGAAAACGATACAAAGTGACGCTAAAAGGCTTGGAAGTGTTAGGGTAATACTCATTTACTCCTCTGGATTGTAGTATAGGTCTTCTTCGTAGATTAGTTCTTTACACTTATAACAACGATAGACGTGTTCGTCGCTGGGGAAGTCCGGGGTGAGCTTCTTGAGAATCGTCTTCTCTTCCTCGGTCAACTCCGTCATGTCGTGATTGCAAGTTGGACATCTCATAGGGGATTTCTCTGGACTTCTGTTCTGTCGTCTTCCCTTGATTCTTCGATTAGGAACTTCTGGAAGTATTTTTCCGCATCAGTTAGTGTTGGTCTGCGACTAATGAGGTCAAATCTTTCCTTGTGATACTCCCACAGCCAATGACAGTTGCTACACATAGGCACCGACGCCCAATCATGGTTCTTCAACCCATGGTAGCCACGAAGGATGTGACTCGCGGTTACGGTGTTTAGGTCTGGGTAGATTAGACCCCCCTGCGTCGGGCAGACGAAGCATTTTTGCTTTCTCAGCCACGCTAGGTACTTCCCATTTCGGTATGACAGTTTCAGTTTGGCAAACTCCTCTCCAGAAATGGTCGTCTGAAATGGTTCTGGGGTTTCTACGTCTTGCCATTGGCTCATCTTGTGGTATCAATATCTCTTACAATGTGTTTTGTCTGACGATAGAGGGCTTCCAGTCCTACGCAGTCTGACTCACAGCGCGCAATCATCTTCGGCATATGTGTCTTTATGTCCCCGCCTATCTTAGTCCAAACGTCAGCGCTTACCGACATCTTCTGTTCGGGAGTACCCAGCCACGACAAAAGGTGACTCTGGCTCCTCCGACTCGTCAAGGTGTTCGATTTCAGAGTAAAATATAGGTCTAAATGGGGTCTTTTCTCTATGGGAAGTTGCCCATTCTTGAGAAGTCGAGTATTCAAGAAGGGGATATCGAAGCCCTTTCCATAGTAACTTACCCATACCTTAGCCCTCTCCAAGATTTCTTTTGCTTCCCTAATTACGGCTGAATCGTGTCCACCCTGCTTAACTGAGACCGAAAAAGGCTTCTTACCGAAGGGTTTGAAGCTTACGACTAGAACCGCACCGTAATCTGCCCTCAAATTACTTGCTTCTATGTCGAAAAAGAGTAGACCTTCCGATTTTTCAAGTAACGCGAGATATTCTTGAGCTGAAATGTTCACTAAAACCTCTTCTAATTGGGTATTTTTCTTTGAACTAGGTTAAAACCCTGAGAATACCGGAAGGAAAAGAGAAAAAGATTGTAAAAATTACAAGTTTAACGCCCCCAGCCCCGATCTCCAGCCCGGATTGCTTTTCGGGTAGAGTTCTATAAGCCCCCCTGCCCCAAATTAAGCATTTACTCGTTCCAAGGGCCTCGTGAGTCCAAGTTTAGCCGGGGAAAACATCAGCGAACCCAATATAATACATTAAAAGCCAAAAGTCAAGTCTTTTTTTATTTATTTTTCACTATACCCCAAAATAACGATAACTCGGTCGTTCAGGAGGTATTTTCAAGTGGGTAGTTATGGTCCCAGAAGTCCTTATCCCCCGAAATTCCTTGGACTCATCCACATAACACGAAATTTCTTCGTATAAGGACTCATTTATGGTCAAAATCAACAAAGAAGTCTCAACTGGGAACCTAATCACTATCTGCATGGCTATTTTAGCTTTTCTGGGCGTTGTCGTATCTGGCCTAGAGAACATTAAGGGTTTGCAGGGCGATATAACTGAAATCAAAGTAGACGTAAAAGATATTCGGATAAAAATAGATGCCTACCACATCCGGCCTATCCCGCCTACATCCACGAGTAGCGGAAAAAGCGCAACTCCTAGTCAGTCAATGCAGACAGATGGGGGTCCCAATCTTAATCACCTCTACCCTCAGAACAATGGAGGAGCAGACGGCGCTCTACGCTATTGGGCGGACAATACCACCGCTAGGCAAGATAGTAACCAACGCGAAGGCTGGGTGGTCATACCACAACTACGGTCTGGCCTTCGATATAGCGGTCCTCGATGGTACTAAAGTAACCTATGCCCCCAAGGTTGACGTCAACCGAGATAACGTCTGGGATTACATCAATGTCGGTCACGTCGGACAGAACATAGGACTTGAGTGGGGTGGGGCTTGGCATAGTTTTGTTGATGTTCCACACTTTCAGTTATCTTTCGGATTATCAATACACGACCTCTTGAATGGCACAAGACCTCCAACTAGTTGACTTCGAATCAGAGGCCGACGGAGCAATAGACAAATTCTTTAGTGAACGCGGGGTAGTCAGGGACCTTCTCGAAATATCCGAGAAGAAACTCATTATCAAAGAACTCGCACTCGCTAATAAAAAGTCAGAAATTGTCCCCAAACTCAATGCCCTTCGGGAACAAGCCGGGCTTCCGGTTCTCTCGAAGGATTTTGACATTTTCTATTACGCTAGGGAATACGCCCCGCTTATCGAGGACATCTCCCTTCACTACGCCAAGAATCTGGCGAAGAAGTACCGCTTCGCAGGAAGAGTGACGCGCATCGCTAAACTCAACGATGTCGCAGAGTCAGTATTCGACAGGATAACTACCAGAAATTCCCTAGAGTCCCTTCCTCCAAAGCAAGAGTCGGTCCACAATGATAACATCAAGCTTTTCGCCCAGCTTCTCAATGCGATTGATGAGCAGATGGGTAAACTTAAGCAGACGGTTGTGGATGTCAACGTTAAACATTCAGACGCGACTCTCCAAGACCCTGCGGCGGTCAAAACGCTTGTGGAAGACATTTTCAAAAGGTATTCGAAACAACTTCCGGCGAGTGTTGACGCTAACTTCAAGGAAGTCACGGAATTCGAAAAATGCACGTTCGCGGAAGAGTGGACCAACAAAACGTACTGTCAATACTTCGGGGAACAGTGCAAAGTCCAGACGGAAGAGTTGACGAGTTGCCCACACTTCTGCAATAAGATTCTCCTCAATAACAGGGAATACCTAACAAAGAGATACGTCAATGACAATCTCTCCGTTAGACAGATAGCCGAAATCGCTGGTTGTAAGGAAGTAGACGAAAGGGTAATAGATGCCGTCAGAGGAAAGCTTAAGGACGCAGGAATCTACCGAAATCCCGCAGGCACTACTGAATGAGTCGTTCCTCCTATTTCTACTTGAAAAATGGCTTATATCTTCGGGTGAGTCCAGAGGTGAGAAGTATTCATTCAAGGAGAGGCCGTATCTTTTTGAGATTAGCAAGGATGATTTTTGGTTCCAAGTTGTTCTCAAGAGTGCGCAATGTGGCATTACGGAACTCATGGTTGCCCGTGCTATTCACAGGCTCCTTGCGCGTAAAGGGAATATCCTTTATGCTTTTCCGGCGCTCACACAGCTTAGGCAAATGGTCGGGGCCAGAATTCGCCCCGCGATTGAATCTAACCAATACCTCTATCAACTTGTCTCGGGTGCGCTCAACCTAGAACAGATTCAGATAGGTAAAAACACCCTGTATTTCCGTGGCGTTCAGAACCGACGCCAGATGATTACCGTAGACGTTTCGGAGCTTTTTATAGATGAACTTGATACCGCAGTTCTTGAGGCGACGAAAAATAACTTCGGGAATGTGCTTTACACACTCGAAAAACGCCTCGGGGCTTCCTCAAAGCCTAGAAAGTTTTACTTTTCTACCCCCTCCTTTTCTGGAATGGGTATTCACGCCGAGTACGCGGGAGACGACACGAACCCCGGAAGTGACCAGCGGGAGTGGGTTGTCAGATGTAGATTCTGCTCCAAGGAACAAGTAGTAGACTGGGATGACAACGTCCTAGATTTTAACGCCGACAAGAGGACTCTGAGTTCTTACGTCCCCAACGCCCATAGAGTTTGTTCGGCCTGCAAGGAGAAGTTCAGTTCTGATGATGTCGTCAAGGGTCATTATGTGGCCCTGAAACCGCAACTCTCCGAGTTGTGCCACGGCTACCACATCAGTAAACTGATGAACGCTAACCCGAACCTCAATCAGATGGTTCTGGATAGCATGAATCCGATGAAGGAGCAGGAGTTCAGATGTTCCGACCTCGGAATCCCATTTGAACCCAAGGGGAGTAAAATAACCGATGATGTATTGGAACTGGCTCGGAATTCCTCAAAGCACGTTCTTGCCATGCAATCAAGTGACCCTACTTACATGGGCGCCGACATCGGAAGGGTTATCCACGTTACCCTTGGTGTGCCAACCCCAGATAACAAGATAAAGGTAATTTGGGCTGGAGAAGTTCCCGGTTGGAATGATTTGGATGTCTTAATGAGGCGGTTCAATGTGCGTTACGGGATTATAGACGCACAGCCCGGTGGACTTGAGCAAAAGGAATTCTGCATGGCTCATCCGGGTCGAGTTCAGGCGGCATATTATCCTACCTACATGGAAACAACCAAGGATGTCTTCAAGGACAGAGACGAAGTCATCATCCATGTAAATAGGACTCTGGTAATGAGTATGGTGATACAGGCCTTCTTCAACAACCAAGTCCAACTGCCCGTGGACATCAGGCAAGTCAAGGACTACTACAAGATGATGAGGGCTCCAGTTAAGGCAACACAGGATGATGGTAAGGGGAACATGAGAACCTACTTCCCTCCGGTCAAGATGGCCGACCATTATTTCCACTCTTTTGTCTATCTCATGTCTGCCATTGAGAAACGACCAAAAGACCTGATTTTTATACCTAGAGGACTTCACTACTAATGGCTATCTATGCGTATGATGTGATGCAACTCGCCGAAGACCTTAAGGGTTTTTGGAGCAATAGGAAGACCTATCACCTCAAGAGATGGAATTTCTACTACGGCGATGGTCAGCGTGGGTATATCAGCAAGTTCGAGGGGGAAAGTAATGAAGAGTATTCGAATCGCGTTGCTAATGCTACGGTTGAGAATCACTGTGCTAAGACTTGTGATGTCTTGGTATCGTACCTTTATGGCCAACCAAATAGCAAAAATCGGATTATCGTTAGAGTCCTTGATAAAGAAGGCAAGATAAACGAGAAGGCTCAGGACTTCCTTCAGGAGAATATCTGGCACAACAACGACATAGACTCTTTCAGGGTTGATGTCGGTCTCATGACTTCGGTGACAGGGTGTGGAGTAGTCCACAAGGAGTTCGTAGACAAGAGGACTATGCTCCCCTTTGCGGCAGATGCAAAGAGGGAAGACAAGATTAAGTACGGCACAATACGGTACGACCTATTCGATACCGTAGATACTATGCCGATGCCCCTCATAACGAGTAGTGGGGTTGTCTACCCGCGTATGCTCGGGGCGATCATCAGGCTCTACAACATAGACAATTTCTCCGGTATAAGCATCCTAGACAGACTACTTCAGAAGACCTATGCTGAAGATGAGATTTTGGAAGTCTTTGACGGTCAGAAGTTTTGGCGCGGGAAACTCGTTCCGGGTCCGGATAGAGTGGAAGTCCTTGCCAATACACCCAATCAGTATGGGAATATCAATATCCCCTTCACGGTTTTTAGAAATTACGGAGACCCGATGTACCTTGAGGGAATCTCCGACTTAGACCAAATGATTCCCCTGCAAAACGTGCTCAATGAAGGTCTTAATGCAGACAAGGCCGCCATCGAGTATCACTCATATCCCCTCCTTGTCCTAACGGGCGGAGCCAAACTTCCGTCGAATTTCATTCGGAAAGTCAACTCCGGGCTTGAAATGGACATCAACCAAGACGTTAAGTATCTGACTTGGGATAATGTTCTGGAAGCCTCGCAAGTGTTCAAGGAGAGCGTCCGTAAGCAAATGACGGTTGTTAGTGGGGTTTCACAAGTCTCTAGGGGTAATGCCGAGAGTATAGGCCAAGTGCGTTCTGGTGCTGGTCTTAAGATTCTCTTTCAGGCCGACATCAACGCAGTTGCCCTTAAAATACCATATTTCAGAGAAGCCGAAAAGCGTCTCGTATACTCCACTCTCGCCATGTGGGAACAGGAAACCGGAGAATCATTCGGTGAAGACTACTTCTGTGAGGTTGAGTTCCCGGCAGACTTCGTTGGTCTGGATGAACTCCTGAAGGCTCAGACCGAACAAATCGAGATAGCAAATGCGACCAGAAGCATCAGAGAAGCCATCCTTGACAAACATCCCGAGCTGACCTCCGAAGAGGATGTTGACAGTATCATAAGCGAAATAATTGCGGAAAAGAAGAAACTTGCACTTGCGACTAAACCCCCAGTTGCTCCGGAGGCTCCCGGCAAGACCGTGAAACCGCAAGGGACAACCCAGAAGTCTCAAGAACAACAAACACCAAAATAACGATAAGTCGGTCGTTCACCAACTATATTGGGTTGGAATCGAATAAAGGACTCCATGAGTGATAATTTGGCTCCCGGCAAGAACGATTTAATCGGAACTTGCAAGTGGTTTGATGAAAAGAAGGGATTTGGCTTCATAAGGACCGAAACTATTGAATCTGATATTTTCTGTCACTATAAGCATATTCTCTCCGAAGGTTATCGAACCCTAGTTAAGAATGAACTGGTCTTGTTTGAGCCACTGACCACGGCAAAAGGCATTATGGCAACAAAGATTCGCAGGATTTCAGACACTCCCACATAGGTAGTCCACTAAATAAGGGTAATCTCAGATGAAGATTGGCGATTTGGAAGTCCCAGACTCCGCAGTTGAAGCGGCACTTAAGTCACTCGGCAAGCGCGTAGCAGACGAAGATGATTACATTAAGAAGGCAGAGGCCGCCGCAGACCTCGCCAAGTTCCGTAAGGTCACGGGTGATGATAGGTCTATCGAGGACATCAAGAAGATAATTGAAGCCCACGAAGAGGCCAGCAAGAAGAATAAGACCCAGACCGAGCTTTTGATGGCAGAAACAAAACGCCTCCAAGACGCCCTAGAAGTACAGAAGGGTGAAGTCAAGAAGGCTCAGATTGAAGTCCGGAAACGAGATGTGAAACAGTATTTCGACGAGGCTATGAAGGCCAACAAAATGCCCATCATAGACCCGATAATTGAGCCTTTCCGACAAGAGTTTTATGAGTTGGATGACACGACAATCACCCCAGAAGTTCTGAAAGCCAAGGTGAATGACGCCATCCAGAAAGCGGCAGAGTTGCAAAAAGGTGAACTGTTGAAGTTAGGATTAACTGGTGTTTCCCCAGACGCGGTTTCAAGTTTTGGGGCGGGTTTTACTAATCCAACCCTTCAAGTCACTCCACAGCGCGTCCAAACGGCGGCCAGTGAAGGTGACCTTTTCAACATTATGCGTGAGGCTTCGGCGACACCAATGGGTGTACCGCTTGGGAAGCCCCCGCAAAGATAAAGGAGCTTAAAGCATGAGTATTTTCACTTCGGGTTACGGCGATACCTTCGGACTTCAGACCTCTGACCTCCGTGGTCAGAATCAGGTCCTTACCCAGTGGTCGGGACAGGTGCTCCGACTCGGAATGGATATGCTCGTGTTTCCTCGTTTTCTCGCGCAAGCGCCTCCGGGTATTGCGATGGGACTCGGCAAGGGAGACACCTTCCGCATCCCCATCTTCAACTGGATAACCGAAACATCCGCAACGACCGCCCTCTCTTCGGGCACGGCCATTCCCCTGCTCTCTCAGGGAACCTACAATGTGTACGGGACCCTCGATGAGTATGGACGCGGTATCGGGATGGAAAACACCCTCGATTATTACACGAAGCTCAACAACGCTTCCGAGCTTCTTGAGACGGTTGCGAACAACAGATCACGAGTTCTTAACGAACTCTGCCGTTCGGTCATCCACAATACCCCCCACGTTGCCATCGTAGGTGTGACGGGGACAACTGGGACGGTAAGATACAACATCGACGTTGCTGGAACGGCTGGTTGGGCGACCTCGGCGGCAGGAACACTTTCGAGCGCTGTCGTCAAGAATCTTGGTGACCATTTCAAGGCCGCAAGGGTTCCGACCTTCGGTAACGGTCTGTATGTGTATGTTGGAAACGCCGCGCATCTTCGTCCTCTCAAGGATGAGGGTGTGTTCGAGAACTATAATTACTACAACAACCCCGGTTTCTCCAACGGCATCGTGTATCAGGTGCTTGGGAACTGGGAAGGCTTCACCTTCGTCCAGACGGAAGAGGGTATGGCCGGAACGTATGGATATGCACTCGCCCCCGAGATTGGCGCAGTTGCATACGCGAAACCTATCAGCCTGCACTACTATCCTGATATCAACTCGGATGCCAACCGTATGAACGCTATTAAGTGGCACATGATTGCCGGGTTCGCACAGACGCTCCGTAATTACGGAACACGGGCCTTCAGGGTTGTCACGGCCTAATTTTAAGGGGGAGAAATCCCCCTTATCATCAACAATAACTGGAGTAAATCCGCATGAGTCTCTCCCTTGTCGTCATAACTGACGGCGAACATCTCGATAACCTCAAGAAGACCATAGATTCTGTCGCGGACTTGGTTCAAGAGAAGGTTATCGTTTATCAGGGAACAGATGAATCCGTCTACGCACAAATACAAGCGTTGGCGGATTTTTCCGTTTTCACGACCCCCAAGGGTAATGCTGACCTCGATAGGAACTTCGCCTACGGGATAGCCACTCAAGAGTGGATTCTCGCTCTCGATGATGATGAGTGGGTTCCCCAAGAGACAAAATCCTTCATGGCTCAGATTATGACCTCCAAAACGGACATAGTCTGGTTCAACTTCAAGAATCTGGTTGACGGGGTTGACATTAAGGATATCCTTGGAGACGACCCACACCCAAGACTCTGGCGAAGAAGGGATGGAGTCATCAACTGGCCCAATCAGGCGCACACCTTCCCACAGTTCGGGAGTCCACTCCACTACTTCTCGACCCTCGAAATAATCCATGATAGGAAGTACGGTGAACTCTTTGCAAGACATGAGAAACGTGCGAAGATGATGGACCCCGCTAATGTAGACCTTGAAAAACGCTTTATCGGCGCACTCAAACAGAAATTGGGGAAGAAATGAAGACAGCATTACTCGTAAGACTCGGTGGTCTTGGTGACATTCTCATTCTGACCATCGTGGCCAAGGAACTCAAGAAGCGTGGATATGAAGTTGACCTCTGTGCGGGTTCTCCTACTTGTAACATCGAGAAACTCTTGGGGAACACGAAATTATTTCGTACAATCATCGAGTTGAACCGTCATTTTACTGGCCTTGACATCTACAAGGTCAACGAGAAGGATTGGGCCGGGGTGGAACTTCTCAAGCCGGGCTACGACCTTGTAATTGACTACAAGAACTCGGTAGAACTCAATTCGCACTACAAACATCTGGCAAACGCCCCCGGTAAGGAGTGGCTCGTCTCCCAGAACTCAAACTACGAGAATTGGGTCGATATCATGCTCTCTTGGGCTGGTATAGACCCCACGACAGTCAAAGATGAAGACAAAATCCCCACATATCAAGTCACAGACGAAGAAAAAGAGTGGGCACACAAGGTTGCTCGGTCTGGGGACTTTGATAAGGTTGTCTCCATCCAGACTAACGCTTCTTCTCTGGTTAGAACATGGTATCATCCTGACCAACTTCCAAGGGCCATCAGAGACGAAATCCCCGACAAGAAAATAGCCATTCTTTTCTTTGATGGGGTCGTATGGCACATCCTAAAGGGAAAGTATGACTTCCCGGTACAAGTACCCGATAAATTCGACCCCATTCGCGCCTCGTGTGCTCTTGTGGGTGCGACTGACCTTTTTATTGGTGCGGATTCGGGTTTCTCACATCTTGCAGAGGCTATGCAAGTCAAATCATTAACCTTCTACACAACCGTCCCCGCGTGGACAAGGATGAAATACTACAAATATGCAAAAGCAATCGAACCAATCGGTGATACTTTCCTTGGAGTACAATGCAGGCCATGTTTTACTCTCGACAGATTTTGCCCGAGAATCAGGGAGAAAGCTCTTGAAGAGCTTACTCCGAGGGAGCGTACAATCAAAGAGGCCGCCGAAAGCGGTCGTTCTCCAGCGGAAGTTGCACGAGAACTCAAAACAACCCAACAGGGGGTCATAAAGGAAGGTGAAATGCTCCAACAGAGATACAACGCCCTCCTTGAACAACAGGCACCCTGTTCCGAAACAATCACCATGAACCATATTCTCAAACAAGTGGTGGAGATGTTATGAGTAGGTACGTTGGTTAATGAAAATAGTCTTAAGTACGACCCATCTCGGGCCGATTGGTGGTGGAGAGAATTACTTGATGCGACTAGCCATGGCACTGGACGACATCTCGGACTTCTACATTAACCACAATTTCCACCCCAAGTTTGAAGAAAACAATGGCTTTGGGCGCAAATTCAAGGAGTATAATGGACTCTTTAAGCCCGATGTTTTTCTATACTGCTCTCACTTTAATCGCCATTACCCAGTTGGTAAGCGTAATTTTAGTGTTTGTTTCTTTCCGAAGAGAGAACTTCGGCCAGAAGGTTTTGACGGCGTTATTGCTATTTGCGATTACAGCGCTAAATATGCAACTGATTACTGGGGACCTAGGTCTACGACTATTCTTTACCCTTGTATTGGCCCTAGTCTGTATAACAATATTGGCGAAAAGACCAAACAGATAATCAGTATTGGGCATTTCTTTCAGGAAGAAGATGGTCACTCGAAGAATCAACACATACTCGCTCAGGCTTTCACTCCTAGACTTGCTGAAGAGGGCTATTCGCTCCTACTTATTGGAAACGCGAATCCGGGCGATGAACCCTACGTCCGTAAGGTCAGAAAGTTTGCCGAAGGTAAACCGATTAGAATTGAAGTCAATAAAGACAATCGGTTTCTCAAGTCTGAACTCGCGCGGAGTTCGTATCTCTGGCATGCCAACGGATACGGAAGAACCGATCCCTCCCAAGCCGAGCACTTTGGAATCATCGTTCTTGAGGCGATTGCAAGCGGCGTTGTACCTATTGTCCACAACTCGGGTGGGGCTAGAGAGATTGCGGGGATTACTTGGAACGAACCCAGTGACTTGGAACAACTTACTCTGGGAGGAGTTGGACTACCAAAACTGGAAGAGAAATACACAGTCGAATACTTCAATAAGGAAGTAAAGAAATGGTTAGAGCACTTAACCTCGGATGTGGCAACGACTACCGTGAAAGCACCGACGAAATAGAGTGGGTGAATCTCGATAATGGCAACTGTCGTGTTGATGTAAAGGCAGATATTGAATCTCCGCCATGGCCCTATTTCTTTCCGATTCACGAAAGTAATTTTGACCGCATTGACGCAATTCAAGTCCTAGAACACATAAGTAAGGAGAATTTCCCGAATGTCATCCGTGAAATGTACCGTATCAGTAAACCGGGAGCAGTTTGGAACATTGCTGTTCCTCATGGATTTTCCGACAATTTTATCACAGACCCTACTCACAAAATGCCATTTTCGACTAGGACTTTTGACTATTTCATTGACGACTCGCCCGAATCTCGCGGACTCCGCGAAAATGGTATTATCTACGGGTGGGGAGATGTATGTCTCACCCACATTAAACCACCGTTCCTTGACGGCAATCAAAGCATTAATTTCACGCTTGGAGTCATAAAAGATTGATAACCAGAGAAGAGTTGGTTGCACCCTTTCCAGAAGGATACTTCTCCAACTGGGAGAAGGCATTTGGGCATAATTTCTTTGATACTCACGCCGCGAGGACAATGGATTATGATAAGGATTTCGTTGAGACAGAGCTTGGGGGGAAAAGTATTCTTGAAATTGGAGGGTTCCCCGGCGTTCTTGCTTCCCTTTACATCGCTAGAGGGTGCAAGGTCGTGGCTATCGACTCTCCGCAGTATAGACCCGACTATTATCTCGAATTTGCAAAGAATCGAGTTTTTCAGTCAGTTGCCCATGACATTAACCTTGGACCGCCCCCGATTGAAGGACACTTCGACGCCGCAGTAATGAGTGATGTTCTTCTGCATAACGCGGGGTTCCCCTCTGAGTTTATGGGTTGGGCGATAGAACACTGTGATAAAATCTACATTCTGAACTACCCGACAGCAGACGGGAACATCAATCCCCCGGCAGAACATAGTCTCTTCTCTGGCTTCCCGGTACCCAACTCGAAGAAGATTGTTACCGAGATGGAGCGTCTAGGCGCAAAAATTTCGTGTCCAAATAGAGAAACCGGTGGTCGAGAACTCATGGTTTTCGAGAGGATATGATTCAGGACGCCCCGGAATACTATGAGTATAACACCCGTGATACCGTAGTACACTACGGACTTCGCTCTGGTCAAAATCAGACGGCGATGTTGGCGATGTCAATTCTTCTCGATATCATCAAACCCAAAAACATCATTGAATTTGGGACGGGGACCGGTGGGCTTTCTGTGCTTATTGGGATTTGGTCTAAGTTGAATGGGGCGAACTTCAGAACCTATGACAATAACGACCAAAGACTTTATGCGGAGATATTCAATAAACTCGGGATAGAATTCATCTGTTGTGATGTCCACGCCCTTCACGGAGACATCATACCACACATACAACAACCGGGGGTATCGTTAGTTCTCTGTGACGACGGGAATAAACACCAAGAACTTGAGGAGTACGCCCCGCATCTCAAGCCATACGATTATATTATGATGCACGATTACTCAAGGGACTTAGACGCCTACAACTCTAGGATAAAGCCCAAGTACTGGGACTGGCACGAGTCTTCGGAGTTTGCTGGCACTCAATTAGGATTGACCCCGGTCTACGAGAGACTTCTCGAATATGCGGTCTGGGGATGTTTCAGAAAAGAACAAGGATGACATGAATTTCCTATTCGTAATACCTCATTACGGTAACAATGCCCATTTGGTTAAATTGTTCCCCAGCCTTGGACTTCTTCCCCCGAAGGATGATGACCTCAACGATGTCAAAATTGTCCTCCCCTTCAAGTACGGGGAAATCTTCATCTGGAACAACAATCTCCGTAACCTTGGGTTTACCAAAGCCACTAACGAAGGTATTAGGTACGGAGTCAATAACGGTTTCGATGTCATCGTTGGACTTAACAATGATACAGAGATACCCGACCTCAAGACCCTTATTGAGACTATTGAGTTCGAGTACATCAATAATCCTAAAACTGGTATTATTGGCTTCAAAATTCTCGCTATGGACGACCCAGACTTTATCCACCATGGAGGAACTGGGGCCTGCGTTCCTGCGGGAGTACACAAAGTCGGTCGTGTATCATTGGGCCAGCTTAACGTGCGCACTCGTGAAAAGTGGATTACGGGTGCTTGTTTTGCGATTTCTTCTGGATGTGTCCTTGAAATCGGGATGATGGACGAGAGAATGGTGAACTATGGAAGCGATGCCGATTACTGCTACCGTGCTCGTCTTGGAGGGTTTGATGTTGTTTATTTGCCTGTTGCTGTTCTTCACAAAATCGGGCAATCACAAACACCCTCAGCCTCCCAGACCCGCGTGATTAAGAGTGATATGCTCTATTTCCAGTCCAAATGGATGTTCGGGAAGATATTTTACGACCTAGATAACGAGCAACTTTAACGATAACTCGGTCGTTCACGGACTATATTCTCAGGAGCCTGTAATCCATGCGTTTCTCAATACAACCGAAATATCATGCGGATTTGAGGGTTCATAGGTCCTACGAATTCCTCGAAGATTTTTACACTAAGGTCTACCCCAAGAAGCGTCGCATCTGGGTCGGAGTCGCAGTAGCCTTAATCCTACTTAACCTATGTCTAATCTTCTTGCGGTAACTCAAGACCCTTGGGGTCAGGTAAACTGGGTCCGTATTCGTCAATATTCTGTGAACGGCGACCTTATGATGGAGCAACGTGTCCGCAACAACAGGACGGACATGGGTGCCCTCTGGGAAGCCAACACTCTCTTCGGGACCGTCGCTGACGGGACCATTGGGTGCATTGGACTGACGGGTACGATTTGTACTCCGACTGGGACCGTTACGGCTATGCTCGGCGAGATTGCCACCTTTGGGTTCTCTCGTATAGCGGCAACCCGCCAGAACTACGTCGCTCCGACTGCCCTTAACGGCACGTTCGCCATCGACATCTACAACCAGTTCCTCCACACGGGAACAGGAACGGCTGTTGGTATCGGAATGGCCGGACTCTTCAACAAGACGGCGGCTGGAACGATGTATGCCTTTGCAACCTTCACGCAGGGCGCGGCTACGCTGAACCTTGGTGAGAGACTCGATGTAACGTGGACTGTCTCTAGCTAAGGAGACTTAAATGGCTTGGAATATCTATCTTGACAGTGTCTCCGTCGCAAACGGAGAGACTGACATAGCCGCACGGATAACCCAAGGGACAGAGACGCTCCAGAAGAATTTCCACATCAATTTCAACGGAGCGAGCATCCCGTGGCTAAAACAACAGCTCTGGGTGTGGGTAAACTCTGTCCAGACTGTTGAAGGCTTTGCCACGACCATAGCCCAAGGTTATCTCGGGACCTTTGACATTGGCACGGGGGTCATTATGAACCAGTACCAACAGGACTTGGGGACTTTCCGTGAGGCACTCGGGACTTATCGAAAACTCCGAAAGGGTTACGAATATGGGGTTTTTGGTACTCAGGACACGGCCATCTGGAATTTCTATGTCAACTTAGGCTCGGCACTCAGGGGCACATTCTTACAACATACAGAATTTGCCTTCGCCCTTGACGACCTCGGTGTATAAATGGCAGTCATATACTCTTTTGAGTTTGAGGATACTGACTTAGCCGCGTTCAACGCGACCAATAACTTTTCGGCTACTGGGTCGCCCGTTATTTCCACCGACTATCATCACGGTGGAGCGAAGTCAATGAAGTACAACGAGGGTTCGGGTTACACAACTCAGTTTGTCACCAATAATTCCTCCTACAGCAAAACCGAGGTTTATGGTAGACTCTGGGTTTATTTGACTTCGGCACCATCTTCTGGATTCAGGGAGATGGTGTCCGTGTTTGCGGTGAGTGGTCAGGACATGGGGATTGGGATAGACACCGACAGAACCATTCGTCTCCGGTCAAACTATACAGATCGTGGTAACACAACAACGGCCATATCGTTAAATACTTGGACGGTTGTTAAGTTCCACTTTAAGTTCGCCGCCGCGTCAACCATCTGTGAAGTTATCATAGGTGCAGAGACTAAGACCGACACGACCAGTCTTACGACCTCCAACTGCAACGATATTGATATCGGGATGCAGGGGAATGGTTCGGCGATTACTTATTACATGGATGACTTCGTTCTGGATGATGCCGGATATCCAGCAGACGGCGGGACTCCTTCGAGAACCCCACAGACTAAGATAGCCCCGACTAGGGTTGTCACACAGTCGGAACCCACCCTTCACGGAACACAACTTGTAGTAAATTCGTCAACCAGCAACTCTGCCACCTATTTCTCGGCGTCATTTACACCCGTAGTTGGCAATTTGATGCTTGCGTTTATTGGAATGACCGGGACCGCTAGGGCGAACAACCAACCCCGTCTTCCAAGCCAAGTCTGTATGCGTTATGCTACCTTCACCAATATAGGTAGCATAGCGATAGGTTCGATAAGTATGTTCTCTGTTTGGAGGGCCGTCAGTGGTTCTACGGTTGCTGGGACACTCAAGGTAGCATTTGCTAGTCCAATGACGGGATGTTCTTGGAACGTTTCTCAGTGGGATAATGCTTGGGCTTTTGCGTCCGATAATGGCAGTAGTGCG
>Ga0315284_10007127_pt1 | contig 15951 bp, 8 predicted proteins | sample YL17G09_16_MG_FD_203696 | JGI IMG/M metagenome (GOLD analysis project Ga0315284, IMG submission 203696) | Sediment microbial communities from Yellowstone Lake, YNP, Wyoming, USA - YL17G09_16 | ecosystem: Environmental > Aquatic > Freshwater > Lake > Sediment | place: USA: Wyoming | collected... | reverse complement strand
GGCAGAAGTCGAGCTAAAGCCCGCACTACAAACCCAAACGCAATTGCCCTGCACCGCACCCCCATCGACCTGGCCCAAGGACGGGTCGCAACGCTCGGGGGGACAGATAAGGGGTCATAAGCCATTTTCCTTGGACTCCTCCGCTTTTTTGGGCCATTCGACGGCTCCTGTGGCAGCAGACGGTTTTGAAACAGGGCATGGGCGACGATGTCGTTTCAAGACTCCCCGGCCGATTCGGGACGTTCGTGCCGGATCGGCTCGGCGCCGTCGGACAGCCTCGCACAATCGGCAGAAGTCGAGGTTAGAGGGCGTTGAAGTACGCCTCGACGACGAAGAGGGCGCCGTCGGGGCCGTAGCCGAGGAACAGGAGGATTCTGACCAGGGCGTGAAGGAAGTAGTCGATGAGGGGGCTGTTGGCGAGGATCATGAAATAGACGAAGAAGATGAAGAGGTTGAGGGGCGGCGTGGAGAGCCTCATGCGGAAGTCCCGCGGCAGGTAAGAGGAGATGGTCTGAAAGCCGTCGAGCGGCGGGACGGGAATGAGGTTGAGGATGACCGCGAGCATCTGTAGCACAGCCATGGTGGCGAGGAAGACCTGTGCATTGGTGTGGGGCGTGGTGCTGGCGGGGTTGACCCAGCCGATCGCAGGGTGAAGGGGGATGAGGCAGGCGAAGAAGAGAAGCAGGTTCATGAGTGGGCCTGCGAGGGAGACGGCCGAGTCCCAGTATGGCGAGCGCAGGAGGTCGCGGCGGATGTAGGTGACGCCGCCTGGGAGTGGGACAGCGCCCATGGCGAGCATGGCAGCGGGGATCAAGATGCTCATGAGGGGGTCGATGTAGTGGAGGGGGTTGAGGGTGAGGCCGCCGCGCTGACGGATGGTGTAATCGCCGCCGAAGTGGGCAACGAGGCCATGGGCGAACTCGTGGAGGACGACCGAGATGAGCCAGCCGATGAGGATGGCCCAGAAGAGGGGGCTTTGGAAGTCGATGTCGGCTAGAATGCTGGTCATAGGCTGGCGTTTGGCTCTATCCGGGCGTACCTTTTAACCGAAATGATCGTTTTGATCGACAACTACGATTCGTTCACCTACAACCTGGTTCAGAGGCTTGGGGAGGTTGACGCGGCGCGGGCGGTGAAGGTATTCCGGAATGACAAAGTGACGGTGGAAGAGGTGGAGGCGTTGAGGCCGACGCACATTGTGATTTCGCCGGGGCCGTGCACGCCGAAGGAGGGGGGTGTGAGCAACGAGGTGATCCGGCATTTTGCGTCGAAGGTGCCGGTATTGGGGGTGTGCCTTGGTCATCAGTGCATCGGACAGGTGTTCGGCGGGATCGTAGAGCGGGCGTCGCGGCTGATGCACGGCAAGACGGATCAGATTCATCACGACGGGAGGACGATCTACGAGGGCGTAGCGAATCCGTTTGTGGCGACGCGTTATCACAGCCTGATCATCCGGAACGGCACGATGCCGGCGGAATTCGAGATCAGCAGTTGGACGGATCATGAGGAGATCATGGGCGTGCGGCATAAGACATGGCCTTTGGAGGGCGTGCAGTTTCACCCGGAGAGCTTCCTGACGTGCGAGGGGCATCGGTTGTTGGCGAATTTTCTGAAGAAGTAGGCGAGCGGCCTGTCGAAGCGAGCGGGGGGGTGGCAGGCGGGCGATTGGTGCTGTTGACGAGCATGGAGCATGAGGAGAGGGAAGCGGCATGAGGGAACCAAGGCGTATAGCAGGGCGGGGGTTGCTGGCCGTGATTTTGTTCGCATGGGCGTTGGTTGGCGGGGGACGGCCGGCGTGTGCGGCAGAAGCGAAGCACATCATTCTGATGATTGCGGACGGCACGGGGTACAATTCTCTGGAGGCGGCGAGTTATTATCAGTACGGGGGTCAGGGCCAGCAGGCGTACGAGCGGCCGGGGTGGGTGGGGTATGGGTGCGGGACGAGCGCACTGAGCCGAGCGGGCCAGCCATCGGGGGTCGAGGAACAGGATGGCGAGATCGAGTATGACACGACGAAGGCGTGGGACAAGGGCGACGAGGCGGTGGTTGACCGCAACAACGATCTGCGTGGGGCCGGGGCGTTCAAGGGGTATAACTTTCTGAAGACGACGTATACCGATTCAGCGGCCGCGGCGAGCGCGTTGGCGACGGGGGTGAAGACGTACAACATGGCGATCGGGTATGCGAACGCGCCAGAGAAGACGGGGACGTCGCTGATACGCCGGACGGTGGCGGAATTGGGGAAGATGCGGGGTTTATCGACGGGGGTGGTGACGAGCGTGCCGTGGAGCCACGCGACGCCTGCGGCGATCGGGGGGGTGCACAACCTGAGCCGGGATCATTACTTTGCGATTGCGAACGAGATGCTGGACAGCCGGCACCTGGACGTGATTATGGGTGCAGGGCATCCGGAGTATGACAACGACGGGGCACCGCGTCAGCCGGGCAAGAAGAGCGATTACGATTATGTGGGTGGTCCGGAGAGCTGGGAGCGGCTGGTGGAGGGGAAGCACGCGTGGGGTTGGGCGCTGGTGCAGACGAAGGCGGAGTTCGAGGCGTTGATGACGGGTGGGACGCCCGCGAAGGTTCTGGGGACGGCGCAGGTGGGCAGCACGCTTCAGCAGGGTCGCCGGACGCGTGACTGGGACGGGGACGGGTATGTGGAAGAGAAGGACAAGCGCGTATCGCCGGCGTATGGCGATCCGCTGGTTGGGACTGTGCCGACGCTGGCGACGATGACGAGGGGTGCTCTGAATGTGCTGCATCGTCGCGGGACGGGGTTTTTCCTGATGGTGGAAGGGGGGGCAGTGGACTGGGCGAACCACGCGAACCAGGGGGGTCGGATGATCGAGGAGGCGATCGAGTTCACGGAGGCGATCCGCGTGGTGTCGGCGTGGGTGGAGACGTACAGCAACTGGGAGGAGACGCTGGTGATGGTGACGGCGGACCACGAGACGGGTCTGCTGTGGGGGCCGCGGTCAGACAAGATCGCATTTGACGCGATCGTGAACAACGGGGTGGGGAAGATGCCGGGGATGCGATTCAACACGGGCAGCCACACGAACAGCCTGGTGCCGCTGTGGGCGCGCGGAGTGGGTGCGGAGCTGTTCGAGAGGCGTCTGGTGGGATACGACCCGAGACGGGGCGCGTATGTCGGCAACACGGAGATTCCTGGGGTCATCAAGCGAGTGTTGCCTGGGGCACTACGGAAGGGGGGTGATTCTGTGCGGCCTGGGCGGGGGCGGCGGGGTGGGCGGTCGGGGTAAAGCGGGATGACGGGCGGCGGGTGGCTGTCGTGTTCGGCCTATTGTTTTTTCTTTGACAGCAAGCAAGATCGCGGTTAGTATTCTACCGTCGTCTGTGCATGGCAGCGGAGAGAGTGGCGGAATCGCGATGGCGCATTGGGGCAATTGCGTCCTCCGGGGAGGAGTATGTACCGGAAACGAGATGGCGCGTTGGTCGCGTGGTGCGTGGCGGCGATGTGGGCCACTCATTGGGGGTGGCTGGCGTGTGCGGGACATGCGGCGCCGATCTCGCCGGCGACGGCGGGGGAGCTGGATCGGATCGAGGAGGCGCAGAAGGCCAACCGCGCGAAGTGCAAGGATCTGCTTGTGACGGGGAAAGCCAGCACGCGCCATACGCAGGACTTCCGGCTTCGGCACGATCAGATCACGTTCAAGTATTACGAGCTTGGCGGCAAGCGGCGTATCGATGAATCGCACTCAACGGCATCGAGCTTCGTGGACACTGCGGGGAAGACGTATCGGATGGCGTTCGACGGCTCACGGACGCTGTCGTATATGGTGGGGAGCGATGCCGCGGAGATCGGAATCGCGGGCCTGTTCAGAAGCCGGGCGTCGATCGCGTTTCTGGAGAATCTGGTGGCGGGGGACGCATGGGAAGGCCATCTGGCTCACGTGCGGTTCCTGCGCGATCGCGGATGGGACTCGCAGGCCGAGACGATGCAGGTGGAGCGAGATGAGAAGGGGGGCGTGGCACAACAGCGGATCACGTACGAATCGAGACGTGGCGAGGGGACGACCAGGTACGAGTGGGTGGTTGACGGATCGCGCGGGTGCGAGGTGGTGGGTGCGCGGGCGGCGAGCATGTATCCTGACGGCAAGCCGCTGAGCGAGACGGAGGCTTCGTATGAGGTGCGCGAGGTTGCGGCGGGGGTGTTTCGCGTCGTGGCGGGGAGAAGCCGGCAGACGAGGTATGACACCAAAGGCAAAGTTGTCGTAACCGAGCAGAGCGTCGAGGCGGATACCGCGACAGCGAACGCCGGGGAAGTTGAAGCGGTTCTGTTGACGCTGGCGGGGATGGAAGTCCCCGACGACACGCTGGTTACCGACAGCACTATTCGTCCGGCGCGGCAATATCGGCACAGCGCGCCAACGCCGCGGTCGCAGGACGGCGATCGGGGGTATGCAAGCGTCTCCGTCTCACCGGGGGCATCAGCGTCCGGCCTGGACACCTCGTCGTCCAGCCCGGCCTGGGAGGACGCGCTGGATCAGTGGTTCTGGCCGCTGGTGTGCGCCGTGGTCATCATCATTCTCGTGGCGATCGTGCTGCTGATGCGATCGAGCACAGAGAAGCCTAACAAACACGCCCGGCGGCCCTATAGCGGCTGAACGGGTCCCTCCGAGCGATCTCGGTATGCGATTCGCCCGTCGGGGAGTCGCCCGTCGGGCGGCAGGGGTGGATGCCGAGCTTCCACAGGTGAAGGCAGCAGGTGGCGAGAACCGGTCGCGCCGGCGGCAACACTGTTTCTTGGGTCTTTCCTCGCGGGCCATGAAAACATCGGCGAATCCGGTAGACTGATCGGCCGACAACAGGGCATTGCACGTTCGGAGGAATGGGACCCATGCGAAGGTGTGTGGCGACGATGGCGGTGGTGTTGGCAGCGGTGTCGGCTTGTGCGGCGGCGGAGCGGAGCGAGGAGTCGCTCTGGGGCCAAGAGCCGCAGGAGTCGATTACGAGGAAACGGGGGGAGATCTGCCTCAACGGCATCTGGCGGTTCGTGCCCGCAGTCGGCCCGGCTGCAAAGGAGCCCGGCGAGGACTGGGGGTACATCCGTGTTCCCGGCGATTGGCGAAACACTCCTGCGCGACCGGGGATTGTGAAGAAGGGCACGGGGGAGGGCTGGGCGGCCTACCGTGGCGATGAGCTGGCCGCGGGGTGGTACGAGCGGGAGTTCGTAGTGCCGAAGGAATGGGATGGGCGGGCGATCATGCTCGACTTCCAGCGTCTCAGCACGGACGCAGTGGTGTTCGTCAACAACAGGAAGTGCGGGACCGTCACGTGGCCGGGGAACCAGGGTTCGCTGGACATCACGAGCGTGGTGAAATGGGGCGAAGAGGCGAGGCTGCGGCTGCTCGTGGGCGCGACGGAAGACGAGGCGGAAGGCAAGGCGTTGCGCGATCAGGGCGAGGCGGCCGTCCTGAAGAAGAGATCGAATCTCGAATCTCGTGGGATTATCGGCGACGTGACGGTCCGCAGCCGCCCGAAGGGGCCGCACGTGCGCGATGTGTTCGTACAGACGTTCGTGCGTGAGAACCTGGTGCTGGTCGATGTGGAGATGTCGGGGATCAAGGAGGCTGGGGTCCTGCACCTGGTCGCGAGGATGCTGGACGAGAAGGGCAACGAGGAGAAGCGATTTGAGCGGGATATCGTGGTTCCCGCGAAGGACATGCAAACCGTCGGCGTCGCGTGGAAGTGGCACAATCCGCGTCTGTGGGACTTCGGGCAGGGGCATCAGTATACGTGCAAGGTCGAAGCGACTGGCGTCGGCGTGGACGACGAGTATGCACAGCCGTTCGGGTTCCGCGAGTTCTGGATCGAGGGTCGCAAGTTTATCCTTAACGGCCGTGAGTTCCGCCTGCGCCCGGCGATTGGCCAGGAGCAGTGGAGCGACGTTGCCGGGACCATCGAGATTCTGGAGGGGCAGATCGACGGCCTCATGAAGGCGGGGTTCAACATTGAAGAGCACTGGCCGATCGCGCTGAACCAGCGAGGCATGCCAAACTACCGGTCTATGCGGGCGGAGGTCGCCGACCGCAAGGGCTGGCCGCTCATGGGCAGCGCCGTGCGGATGAACGAATTTCTGGCCGACGCCAACGATCGGCTGATGTGGGACGAGAACGACAACAAGAAGAAATGGGAAGCGGTGATGGCAGCGGACCTGCGTAAGATGCGCAATCATCCGTCGATCCTGATGTGGAACACGAGCGCGAACTTGTTCGGCTTCGCCCAGGACCAGAACCCGGTGATGCTGGGGAGGAGAGACCGGGCCAATCCGAATGCGTGGGCGGCCCGCGCGTGGAAGTGCGGCGAGGAAGCCGCCGCGGTCCTCAAGAAGCACGACCCGACCCGGCCGATCTACCATCATCAGGGCGGCTACGTCGGGGACGTGCACACGATCAACATGTACCTATGCATGCTGCCGCTACAGGAGCGAGAGGAATGGGTGAGCTGGTGGGCGACCAACGGCAAGATGCCGTTCATTGCGATTGAGTTTGGGACACCGCTTGCCTGTTCGTTCATGCGTGGCCGCGTGGACTTCGGGCGGAATATCCAGACCGAGCCGCTGATGACCGAGTTCTGCGCGACCTACCTCGGGAGCGATGCGTACCGGATGGAGCCCAAGTCATATCGCGACGAGATCAAGAGGAGATTCATCGAGGCGCAGGCTTACACGCCGTGGCATGGCAACAGCGCACTGGAAACGGCGGAGGCCTTTCAGCGCGTCCAGGAGCTTTTCATCGCCAACACGTGGCGGAGTTGGCGGACGTGGGGCGTGACGGGCGGCATGGTGCCGTGGAACATGGGCCACGGCTGGACCCGTGGGCCGGAGGCGGACAGGCCCGTGCCCTTGCCGGCGTTCCAGCCCGGGCGCCGCGGCACGTATGTGGAGAACGCGCGAAGCCAGGAGATCAACTATCTGAAGGAAGGCCCGTGGCGGATGCTGCCTGGCGGAAAGGCGATCACAGCGAACAACCGCGCGACGCTCGCGTGGATTGCCGGCCCGCCTGATGCTTTCACTGCCAAGGATCACAGCTTCAGGGTGGGCCAGAAGGTCCGCAAGCAGATCGTCGTGATCAACGACTCGCGCGGGAGACTTGACTATGCGCTGAGATGCTCCGTCAGGATCGCCGGCCAGCGCGTGGCCAACGATGCGGCGGAGAACTTGACCGGCTCGATCGAGGCAGGCCAGATGCTGTTCTTCCCGATCGAGCTGAGCATGCCCGCGATCGACGGCGTCGTCGCGCAGGGCGAGATCCGCCTGACCGGGACCATCGGCACGGACAAACAGGAGGACGTTTTGCCCTTCCGGGTCTTCCAGCGGCCCAGGCCCGTGGCCGAAGAGCTGGTCGTCTTCGACCCCGTCGCCCTCACGTCGAAGATGCTCGAGCAGCAGGGGTACAAGGTTCGCCGGTGGAACGGTGAGAAAGATCCGCCGTTGGTGCTGATCGGCCGCGAAGCACTCTCGCGGGAAGAGAAGCTGCCTGGCGATCTCGAGGGATACGTCCGCGACGGCGGCCGACTCCTGGTCTTCACACAGCAGCCGCAGTGGATACGCAGCGCGCTGGGTCTGCGCGTCGCCGAACATCTGCCGCGGCGGGCGTTTGCCGTGTCGGCCAACCACCCCGTTATGAGCGGCCTGGACGACGTCGACCTGCGTGATTGGGCCGGCGAAAGCGCGCTGACCGCGCCTCGGCCTGACTACTTCAAAGCCGATGCCATGCTGGGCGCGAATGAGACTCCGTACTATGGCTGGCACTGGGGAAATCGCGGCGCTGTCAGCAGCGCAGCGATCGAAAAGCCCCACCGCAGCGGATGGCGGCCGATCGTCGAATGCGAGTTCGACCTGGCCTACAGCCCGCTGATGGAGCTGGACTATGGCAAGGGTCGCGTGATCTGGTGCGCGCTTGATATCGAGGATCACGCCGGGCAGGACGCGGCAGCGGCGGCGCTGCTGGGCCGGATTCTATCGTATGCCAGGGGGAGCAGGTTGCAGCCCAGGGCGCGGAAAGTCGTGCTGCTGGGCAACGCCACCGACGCCGCCAAGGCCGACGCGCTCGGCCTGATCTACCGCTGGAGCGACGAGATCGACTCATCTGCCGAGTTGACGATCATCGGGGCTGAGGCCGGCGTAGATGAGAATCAGTTGGCCGCGTACGTCAGCGCCGGCGGCCGAGCGCTGGTCATGGCGCGGGGGAAAGCGGAAGGCCTGTTGGGCGTGAAACTGGCCGAGTCAAAAGACTGCGCCGGCGCATTGAATGTGCCGGACTGGGAGGAATGCCAGGGTCTGAGCGTGTCAGATCTGCGCTGGCGAACGGAAAGCGACGCATGGCTGGTCAAGGAAGGCGCAGGCGTGGGCGCGGGAGGACTGCTTGCGCGCGTGGCGATGGGGAAAGGCGTGGCGATCATTTGCCAGATTGATCCCGACGCGATGAACGCCGACCAGCGGACGTATCTTCGCTATACGCGCTGGCGGCAGACGCGTGCGATCACCCAGATCCTCGCGAACATGGGGGCCAGTTTTGCCATGGATCAGCGTTTCTTCCGCCCGGAGCGTAAAGACCGCGTTGAGGTGATTCCGCTGGCCGAGCTTTGGCGGGCCAAGACCGTCGTCTCGTTCGCGCCGGTCAGCGGGAAGCCCCTCGACGACCCTGGCATCAGCGACCAGGCGATGGAGCTTGTGAAGGAGGACCTCGACCACGGCCAATGGCCGCAGATCAAGATGCCAACGTTGTACCAGCCCCTCAACAGCCGCGATGGCGAGGCGGTGTTCCGGAAATCCGTGCAGATCCACGAGGGGCTGGTCGGCCGGGAGATGACGTTGTCGCTTGGCGTCATCGACGACTACGACGACGTATATGTGAACGGCGTTCGGATCGGCGGGGTTGACCGGGGGAAAGCGGATGGATGGAAGACGCCGCGTCTGTACACGGTGCCGGCCAACCTGCTGAAGCCGGGACGGAACGTCATCGCAGTGCGTGTATGGGACAAGCAGGGCAACGGCGGCTTCAGTGGCCCGGTCCGAGACATGTTCCTGCGGCCGAAGGACTGGAAATCCGAGGCAGGTTTCTACCACGCGGACTACCGCGACGATTTCGAGTTGGGTGATGACCCGTATCGCTACTACAGGTGGTAACTGCGGCGAATGGCGGCGCGGCGAAGACGAGTCTGGTTCGGCATCTGGATCTTTGATGCCGATGGAAGACGCCGCGGATGCGCTGGCTGGGCTGCTGTGCAGGGGCAAACGCTCAGCGCACAGGGCCACTTGTGGCTGGCTTAGCCTGCTTCCGGGAAAGCTCTCGCAGGCTGTGCCTCGCTTCTACTTCAACTCCTTGAGGTAGATGTCCTTGAACTGCACCTTCATGGGCGGCCCGGCGTGCACCTGGAGCGCCAGGATTCCTTCCATGGCGCGTTTGGATTCTTGCTCGTCGGTGACATCGACGATGGTCTTGTCGTTGAGCTTCTGAACGAGGTGATTGCCCTGTGCGATGATGGTGTAGTCGACCCATTCCTTGGGGTTGATGGCCGCGCGGACTTCCTTCGGGTCGCTGACGGTGTCCGTGACGTTCAGCTTGCCGTCGGGACCGATGGTGATTTTCTGCCCCATGCTCGCCAGCACCCCGCGGCCGCCCTCTTCATAGAGGCTTGCCAGCCAAGTTTTGCCGTCGTCGTAATCGCCCTGGTAGCCTTGCACGACGAAGTCGGGGCGTTCCTTGCTGCGGTACTGGATGCCGGTGTTACCTTTGTCGAGGCGGATCTTCAATCGCAACTCGAAGTCTTTCACGGTGCCGGCGCGCCAGATCAGGAAGGTGTTGTGTTCGGTGGGGTTATCAGCGGTGGTCTGGCCGGTGATGGCGCCGTCGTTGACCGACCAGAATTTGTTGTCGCCTTCCCAGCCGGTCAAGTCTTTGGCGTTGAAGATCTGAGTGAAGCCTTCGGGGGCTTTGCTGTCCTGGGCGCCGATCGCGGGCGCGAGGATGATCAGGCCGAGCAACGCCGCGATGCAGATGGTCAGAAGTCGCATGAGAGAGTCTCCTTTGTAGCGGCGATTATAACCGGGATTGAGGGGGAGTGGCATCAGGAAACGCAGCGGCTCCTTCCTTTTTCGTCATCGGCATTCACGTCCGGCAGCCCAAGAAGAACGGGAGCCGCTGGGGGCGGCTCCCGGTTCATCAGTCAACGATGAGTTTAGCCCCAGACCTCCACGCCGCTGATGGAATCGATCCCATCCCAGAACGTGATGCGATCTGTGCCATTGCCGCCATAGATCGTGTCACTCGTGCCGTCGGCCGAATACAGGGTGTCGTTGCCGTCGGCGCCATCGACCCAGTCGGCCCCGGACTCGCCGTCGAGCGAGTCATTGCCGTAGCCGCCCCAGAGGTAGTCATTATCGGCGCCGCCATAGACGTAATCGTCGCCGTAGCCGCCGTAGCAATAATCATTATTCTCATTGCCACAGACGGTGTCACGGCCGCCGTTGGTCATGCCTGACCCCGACCAGTCGCCGTCGCCATAGAGGGTGTCATTACCGGTTCCGCCGGCGAGGTAGTCATTTCCGCCGGGGGAGGATGCGCCGTAGCGGGGGTCATCACCCCAGAGGATATCGGCGCCGCCGCCGCCGGTGAGGTAATCGTTGCCGGTGCTGGAGGAGGTGCCGGTGGTATCGCCGTAGACGCGGTCGTCGCCTTCTTCGCCGTAGACGTGGTCGTCGCCTTCTTCGCCGTAGAGGGTATCGTTGCCGTCGCCGCAATCGATGGAGTCATTGGCGACGTCGCTGTAGGCGGCGTTGCAGTTGTCACCCCAGATGGTGTCATTGCCTGAGCCAGCATAGAGCGTGTCGCTGCCCGAGGAGCCTTCATTGGGGTTGCCGTAGTCGCCCCAGAGGTAGTCATCGCCGGTTTCCGCGTCGATGTAGTCGTTGCCGGACCCGCCGTAGCAGTTATCGTTGCCGTCACTGCCGTAGAGGGAGTCGTTGCCGCCATAGCCGATGAGGACGTCGTTGGCGCCATAGCCCCAGAGGTGATTGGGCCGATCGTTGGCGTAGATCCAATCGGCTGCGCTGGTGCCTTTGACATCCTCAAGGCCGAGGGCATCGGAGAGCGTCAATTGCAGAACGCCGGAGACGATGGTCTGCAGGGTCGTGTAGTTGAGGTGAACGGTGACGCCTGAGAGGGCGCTGAAGTCGAGGGTATCGGTATCGGCGTTGGGCGCCTCGACGATGGAATCACTGCCGAGGCCGGAGCCGGAGAAGAGGTAGGTGTCGTTGCCGCCCTCGCCTTGGAGGGTATCGTTTCCACCGTTGCCGACGAGGATGTCATTGCCGCCGTTGCCGACGAGGCAGTCGTTGCCATTTCCGCCGGTGAGGCTATCGCCGGCCGACCCGCCGATGACGACTTCAATGCTGGAGAGGGAATCGGTTCCGCCCATGCCATCGGTGGCCACGCCGGTCAGCAGCGAGGCGATGACCTGAGCGGTGCTGGTGGAGTAGCTGGCGGTGTCGGTGCCATCGCCGCCGATGAGGGTATCGTTGTTGCCTCCGCCGATGAGGGTGTCATTCTCGCCGGCGCCGGAGATGCTGTCATCGCCGAGGCCGCCGTCGAGCGAGTCGGCGTAGGCGGATCCGATGATCGTATCATTGCCGCCGTTGCCGAGGATCGTGGTTCGGATGGAATTTGCCGTCAGGATGTTGGCGCGGTCATCTCCGATGAGCAGATCGTCATACCACGCGGTCCCGTTGATGTCCTCGACACTGTTGGCGTTCACGATGGTGACCGAGTTTTCGGGGTCGTTAGGAGGCGTCGGGTAAGGCGGCAAGGGCTGCTCGTAGGTCTCGCGGAGATCGACTTCCACTGCTCCGTAGTGGAACTGGTAGAAGTCGAGCACATCGCGACCGGGGTCGCTCGGTATCTCGCGGACGGTATCGCGGCCCCTGTTATCGCCCAACCAGAGGTAGGTGTCGCTGTCGCTTCCGCCGACCATGCTGTCGTTGCCGACGTAGCCGCTGAGCGTATCATTGCCGGCCATGCCGCTGAGCGTATCATTGCCGCCGCCGTCGTAGAGGAAGTTGTTCAGGCCGTTACCAGTCAGGTTGTCATCAGGACCGTAGGCGCCAATGGCGTTCTCGATGCTCTCGCCATCATCGATGGTGAGGTGCCCGGTGGTTCCGAGGTCCTGCTGCGCGGTGGAGCCGAGGTTGACAGTGACGCCGACGGTGAAGTAGTAGAAATAGAAATCATCGACGCCGGCATCATTGGGGTCTTCGACGACGTAGTCATCGCCCTGGTTGTTTCCGGGCCAGCGGTACGAGTCGCCGTCGTCGCCGCCGACCAGCATGTCGTTGCCGTCAGCGGAATCGATGTAGGCGATGTCGCCTCCATAGAGCGTGTCGGTGCCTGCCGCGCCGTAGAGGGTGTCATCGCCGTAGCCGCCGTAGGCGTTGTCATGGTCGGCGCCGCCGTAGATGAGGTCGTTGGCGCCGTCGCCCCAGATGGAGTCTTGGCCGTCATTGCCCCAGAGGGTGTTGGCATTGTCGTCGCCGGTGAGCGTGTCGCCTTGAGGGCTGCCGGAGAGGTTTTCGATGGCATCGTAGGTGTCGGTTCCGCCGAATCCGTCTTGGCCGGCGTCGGTGCCGGTGTTGACGATGGCTTGAATGGCGGCGGTTCCGACAACGTTGTATTCGGCAAGGTCGATGCCGTCGCCGGCGTCGAGCGTCTCGTTGCCGCCCATGCCGACGAGGGTATCGTTGCCTGTCATGCCGACGAGCCTGTCTGCGAACTCGCCGCCGATGAGGCTGTCATTGCCGGCGCCGCCATCGATTCTGATGTGGGTGGCCAGCGAAGAAGAGAAACCATAGTCGCTGTCGACATCCACGGCATCGAGGGTGTCGTTGCCGGCCCGGCCGATGATCTCGATGGAGGTGACATCGCCCGCGAGGACCCCATTGCCGCCAATTTCCAGCGGCACGTCATTGATGGTGACCTGGTCGTCCTCGCCGGTGGAGGAAATCGAGATGCCGTCATTTTCTAGCGTGCCTACGATCTGCAAAGCGCCGTCCACAAAGCTCACGATCAGATCGGCGTTTACGTATCGCACGGTCAGTGTGGGCCTGTTGGCGTCCGCATCCGCGGAGTTGACCACCCAGGCATTGGTGCCTGGGTCGATGATGGCCCACCCCAGGTTGGCATCGCCATTCGCCCATGCCTGAACGCTCCTCCGCACATTGATGTCGAAATCCTAGTCGATCTGAGTGGGGGTCGTCACCGTGGCGTCGGGGGCGTTCAATACCTCTTCGCCGACCTGAATGCCTCCGCCGGCATTCGGGAAAGTATTCCAGACCGCGCCATCATCCCAGATCACGCCCGGCCTGAGCCGGTATACCCGGATCCTGTCTGGCGTGTCCGCGTAATCGTTAACGGTCGTATGGAGCGTCAGCGTGGCCCAGGGGACGCTGGAGCCTGCCGGCACCGCCGCAGGCCCAATGATATTGTCAAACCGGACCAGCCCTTGCTCCTGCACGTGGATGTGATCGCCGCCGCCCTCTGGAATCATGGTATCATCCCCGTCAATACGCAGTGTTGCGAGCGCCGATCCATCCGTGGCGTTGGCATACGTCGCGTTGCCCTGAATCCAGGTGTCCTGACAGTCGGCGTAACCGTTCTGCCCTTGCTCGAACGTTCGGACGGTGAGATACGTGTCGATCTCGATGGTGAATGTGACAGGGTCCATCGCATTGGTGGAGGCGTCGGTGATGGCGGTGTTCTGGCCCACCGTTATCTGGTAGATTCCGCTGCCGAAGTTGCCGCCGACGGCGTTCAACTGGAACCAGCCTCCCTCGGGGCCCCCGTTGTCGTCGCGCTGGAACGTGTAGTCGGAGTCGGGGCCTTCGTTCAACAACTCCCCGTTTCTTTCCAGGGTAACCGCGTTGGTGACCACCGTGTTCCAGGTCAGCGCGGCTCCGACGGTGTCCGCCACGTTCACCCGGAAGCTCGGTTGTTCGGTGGGCACGATCGCCTGCCCCACTTCGTCGTCGAGGTCCATGGCGTTGTTGTCGAGGGCGGCATCGAGCGTGGCGACCGGGCCTTGAACGTCATCCCCTAAGCTGAACATGTCATACACCCTGCCGGTGACCGCGCCAATGTACTTGACGGTCAGCGCGTCGGTGGTGACATCGATTTTCAGGAAGCCGTTCTCGGCGGCGATGTCGTCATTGGGCAGGTTTGACGCCAACCAGTTACGTGGGGCGGCGTTGCCGATCTCGCGGCCGCCAATCCCCGCGATGACCTGGATCAGGTTACGAGTTGAGGCGGGCTCGTGGTTCGGCGCGTAAAGATTGAGGTGGTTGTCATCTGTAAGGAACAGCGGAACAGTGCCGTTGCGCCCGGTCAGCGGGAGGCTGCGCTGATAGTTGTGTACATGTCCGTTGAGCAGCAGATCAGCACCCGCGGCCACCAGGTGATCCATGGCATTCTGGTAATAATCGCCGCCGGCATTGCCGCCGGACGAGATGATCGGCTGATGCACGAAGACGATCTTCCAGTCCGGAGCGCCCGCATCGCGCAGCCTGGCCTCAACCCATGGCATGAGCACATTCAGCCGGGCAACGTCTTGGTAAGCGTTGCTATCGAAGGTGATGAACCGCGCGTTGCCGTAGTCGAAGCAGTAGGTGCGCTCCAGCGGCTCGCCGGCGGTAGTCAACACCTCGTAGCGTGGCGAAGACCAGTTCAGTTCAGCGGCCACGCCCCCATCGCCGCCCTCGGCGTTCTGCAGGACGTCGTGGTTGCCGAAGGCCAGGTAGTCGACGTGGTCGGCGATGTACTCGACCAAGGCCGCGTTGATCGCCGGGTCGAAGCGCGAATCGTACGCAAGCTGCGAGCCGTTCCGATCCTGCTGGTTGGTCAGTCCATTAACGGCGTCCCCCAGCAGCAGGGTGAACGCGGGGTCAATCTGGTCGATCCGCGAGACCACGTCGCTGAAGTTCTGCCGCACGGGATCGAAGAGCGCGCCCGAGTCGCCATACGCCACGAACGTGAACGGCGTCGTGTCGTTGTGCTCCAGCCGGGTGCGGAAGGTGCGCTGGAACGTTTCGATAAGCTGGGCGGGTCCGCCCACGGGCTCGCTGTAGCGACGGACCCGGTATTCGTATTCGGTGTTGTAGTTCAGTCCCGTCAGGACGGAATTGTAGTTCTCCCGGGGCTCCACAGCGAGATCGAGGCGGGCGGGCGGAGCCTGAGGTGCGGACCAGATCGCTCCGGGCGTCGCGACACGATACTCCACTGTGAAGGTCGAGGTCAGGTCGTCGACCGTCTCCTCCGCCTGCCACATGATCTCCATCTGATCGTTGGCCGCGCCCAGGGCCACGTTCCCCATTTGCAGGTAGGGGGGGTGATTCACGGTCAGGCTTAACATGCGCCGTTCTTCGAGTGTCTCCAGAACCGCCGCCGCCAACCACTTCGTCGCGGCGCGTCTTGCGGACAGCGCGCGGTGAAGCCTATTGCGTAGTTGAAACATAGACCTTCCTCCTTCTGAAAAGGATTCCTGTTCCTCAACACGTGCTATGACAAACACCTTAAACAGAGCTTCGACAGCTCCCGGCCAGCACCGGTCAAACGTCCGCCTGAAAGATGAGCCCGACCTACAGATGACTTGAGCGGCACACCCAGAACGACGGTGATCCTGCTTGCCCAGCAGGATTCCCGCTTAGCGCCGACACGCATGGCACATGATGGCGCTGCCCACAGCCCTCGGGATGGAAGACCCGCGCCTTCCCATGATGTCAGCATACCTCATCGACCCCCGTTTGTGCAAATGCGACTGGCACGCCCCGTTGGGGGGGTCTGCCAAATCTTCCGTCGCGGGGCCATACTGTGGGCACCGGCATGGAGATGCCGGGTAAGGAGTAGTCATGGATCGGCTAACGAAGATCAGCAAGGA
>Ga0315284_10007126_pt1 | contig 15955 bp, 17 predicted proteins | sample YL17G09_16_MG_FD_203696 | JGI IMG/M metagenome (GOLD analysis project Ga0315284, IMG submission 203696) | Sediment microbial communities from Yellowstone Lake, YNP, Wyoming, USA - YL17G09_16 | ecosystem: Environmental > Aquatic > Freshwater > Lake > Sediment | place: USA: Wyoming | collected... | reverse complement strand
TACGACCAGCACCAGAACCAGTTGCCTGATAATTGACTTTAGGCCCACCTGCCTTAGCAAGATTAGAGAACCAACGCATATAGATGGTTTCTGGGAATGTAGCACCTGCAATATTCAAACGAACAGGAGATGCATATGCTGCGGTAGGTGCGAGAGCAAGTCCAACAGCAAAAAGAGTTTTGAGTTTCATAAAAATTTTAAACTTCGTTATCAATTCTACTATGTAAAAGTTAAATTTAAGTTAACACCAAAAATCCCCCTTGCGGGGGATAAATCGTACTTATACCTTAGAGGTTATCAGAACTTAAAGGTTGTCTGAACTACACCACCCCAACCAGAGGAGGCATTGAGAGTACCTTGGTTGTCTGAAGCATAGAACACAGCAGGTGTGATTGCAATGTTGTCACTAACCTGATACTTGTAGAATGCTTCAAACATGGTTGACTTATTAGCATTCTCAGAGTTGGAAGGTTGTCCAACAGCAACACCAGCAGCATTACCTTTGAGGAACACATCAGACCACTGAAGACCAGTGAACCAAGATTGTGAATTGGTTGCACCAGTAACAGCACCAGCACCACTGATACCATTGTATCCATAACCGAAGCTGATGGAAGGAACGATACCAGAGGTCTTAGGTTGCCAGTAAGCATTGAATGCTACGCTACTGGAATCTTGTCCATTAACAAGAGCACCAGAACCACCACCAAGAGCATTGTAGTTGCGAACCCGTGAACCTTCAGTACCATAACGGTAACCAACGGCAACACCGAACTGAGGAGCACGATAACCAACCTGACCAAGCAGGTTCAGTTTACCTGAAGAGTTGAACTCACCAGTGTTGGTGTTAGAACCATCTTCTGCAACATAGTTCAGGTTAGCAACAAATCCTTGAGTTCCAGGTTGTTTGTATTGAGCACCGAAACCAGCACCAGTTGCCTTATTATAAACACCGGAGGCACCACCAAGTTGGAAGAAGTCCAAAATGTTTGACTTGTATGCTGAAGGGATCCAAGCCATCTCAGTGTTACGAACCAGAGCACCAGCAGTCAGAGTTACGTTCTTACCTGCAGGGAATTGATAGTAAAGACGATCCAACCAGACATTGCTGGAACCAGCAGTAGAAACTTCTGCTTTATCCAGTTTGAACAGAGAGGAAGATGAACCAAAAGGAGCACTGGAGAAGTTACCAGAACGCAGACGAGTACGGAGCAAGTCCTTACCACTGAATGATGTATCAAAGTTGATACGAAGATCATAGTTGAATGCAGTATTACCTGCATTAGCACCAGTAGTGGTCTTGTAACCAGGAACCCCACCAAGAACGAAGGTTGCTTCACCATTCAGTTTGGTTGTGGTAGAGAACTGTTGCGCCTGAAGACGGCCAACTTTCTTATCAAGTCCATCCACACGAGCAGTCAGAACAGTCAGTTCTGTATCAAACTCAGCAAGGAGTTTCTTAAGTTCATCTGTGCTTTCGGTTACACGCTCAAGGCAAGAGTTAAGAAGTGCTGCTGCCTCATAACGTGTCATTGATTTAGCACCAGCAAAGGTGCCATTAGGATAACCTGCAACGCAACCATAACGCTCAACCAGATTAGAGAGTGCTTGATAAGCCCAATCAGAAGGTTGAACATCAGAGAACTGTGTGACGCTTGTGACTTGTTGTGCCGAAGCATACTGACTAACCCCAGCCATATTAAGGTCTGCTGCTTGTGCAACAGGGGCGAGCATACCAAGAGCAACAGGTGCAAGCATCAGTTGTTTGATTTTCATAAAGTTTGTTTTTTTCTATAAAGTAAAAAAAATCTTAAAAATCTTAAGACAAGAGTATCATAGAAGACTTTCTACGATTTGTCAATTAAGATTAGGTTAAGAACTTGGATCTTGCTGTTGAGCAAAAGAATTTTCCACAACTCTACCCAGGTAAGGATCATAATCCATAAGAGCATTAATATCCAATTGTGCGCCCATTTGCGACCAATAATTTAATAGACCATCATGATTACCTCTGTGAAAAGCATCAATGTGATCTGGATGAATAGAAGATCCCAATTCAAGTTTATAAAAAAGTAAAGGAATACTATAAGTATTTCCCGAATTATAAATCAAATCATCTGCGACAGGACGTGGTTTCATACCATTATCCAATTTATATTTGTCCCCTCTGACATGGTGTTTTAAAAGTTTTTCGGCATGATGTCTGGTAATTAAATAGCAGGCAGTAGAGAAATCATTTACAAAACGTTTATGTAATTTAACATGCAAATCTCCCGTACAAATAATTGCAATTTGCACTACATCCCAATCATATGGAATCCGACAATAAAAATCATTCCAAGTAAAATTCCAAAATTTAACTAGATCAAGATTGCAGTCATCTTCCATAATAACTGCATATGGACTATCGGATGTTTCCATCCAATGCTTAATTGCCTTGAGATGTGAAGTTACACATCCAATTTCACCAGAAGTCATTACTTCAGGATACTTTCCTTTAATAATATCCCCCAAATCATCTTCACGACCATCGTATGCAGAAATGCGAGTATAGTTTTCAATTTCCCAATATTTAAATTGGGATTCCATATACTCCTTTCTTTCCTCTTGACCATCAAGATTCAAATAATAAATTGGTCCAATGTTGTTAAGTTTGTATGTTGATTTATTTCGATCCATGTTAATATTCTGGTAGAATTTTTTCTTCTACGATTAAACTTTGCGTAATTTTGTTAATTTCATTTTTAAGTTTAAATCTCATATCGTTTGTTATGTAAACTAATCTTGCAAGTTTGATAAATTGTTCATCAAAAGTTTTTTTACTTTCACATAAACGAATAAGATCTTCAACTTCCCATAATTTAAAGTTTATTTTTTTAAGATCAGTTAAAAGATCCTGAGGTATATTTAAACTTTCTACAATAGAAGTTAAGTAATTGAGTTCGGTTAAAATATTTTTTAACTTTACTGGATCTTTGCACTTTTCTTTTTTTATTTTCAAAATAGTATACTTATCTACTATTTCGCCATTAGAAACTTCTATTTTCATTTTTAATCATACATCACATATTCAACATTGTCAAAAATAAAAATTCCTTTATTTTTGTGATATTCATATCCTTTTTTTGAAACTATACAAATACTTTTTAAATCCTTATTATGTTCTTGAACAGCAGAACTCATACAAGAAGCCCCACTGTGCATACCAATAAATCCTGAAATAGAATTCATTAAATTATAATAATGAAAAATATTTTCAATCTTAACTGTATCTTCAAATGCTCCCCATTCAGTCTCTGCAAACTTTTTCTTAAATTCTACAGAAACAAATCTTTTATCTGGATACTTTTTTTGGAGATTTTCTAATACTTTCTGAAGTAAAGATGTATCATACTTTACCGAAATACTTGTTGCATCAACCAAAAATACATCAGAATATCCTTCAATTTTTTCTGGAGTATGATAGATTTTAGGTAGTCTATTTTTAGGTTCCAATCCATGAAGTTTTTCCCAATTCATAATATTTGTTCCACAAACATTGCTGAATGTAATTTCCGGAATGTCTCCTGCATTCCATTCACCATCCCCTATTCCTTCAATGTAAGGATTTGTTTTCCAAACAAAATCATAAACCTCAGGATTTCTAAAAGGTGCTTTACTCCAAATATAAGTTTTTCTTCCCTGCTGTTTTAAAAATTCTTCAGGAAGAGTTGAAAATTGTAGGTGATCTCCAAGACCACCGTGATATGCTGAAAGAATTACATCACTCATAAGTATTTTTCCCAATTAATTGTGGGGGATTGATAATGATCGCAATGAGTAGAATATCCAGGGATTGAAGTTACTAGTACTCTTCCCATACTTCCAAGATGACAGAATTTAGAGTGATCCATTGATACTCCATTTGGAGATGCTTCACTAAAATGTCGGTGAACTGGCATGTCTTCTCTCAGTTGCCCCATTTTACCAGCATAAGTGTTGCACGTTGAAGGTACTGTCCTCCAATGGCATGAAGGTGTTACAAAAATTTTAGAAACTAAATTATCGTATCCACTATCAACATATTTGTCATAATGATCATAAAGAGAAACATAATGAATTGGAAGTGTAAATGCTTCCAATAAAACTTCACACCATTTATCTTGATGTAAATAATCATCTTCTAAAAAGTAAATAATCGTATCATCATCAAACTGTCTACTTTCAATTATGCTTAAAGTTGTTAAAAAACTTGATGCTTCATTTCCACAGTTAATTATTTCAACATTTTTTTCGTCTTTTAAAAATGTATCTTCAATTTTTCCAAAATGCTCATCATAAACAATCGTATAATCTGCAAGTTCTGAATTAATTGTTCTTTTAAAATTTTCAAATAATTTGATTTTATCAAACCATTCTGGTCTTGTTCTTCCAGGAATATCACTGTTTGGAGAATAAAAACAGTGCCTCATAAAAACTTGAATTTTTTTCATTTCCAATAATCGTAAATGTCTTTAGTAACTTCGTAAGGCATATCTTTAACTTTTCTGTTTGGTTGTTTCATTGCCCAAACAAACATACGTTCAATAAGATCTACAAGATTAGTATTATCTTCAAATTCTAGCATATTTTTTGCTTTTGCGTGATTACAATAAGCATGTTTTACTTCATGTCTAGGTTCACCATGTTCAATTAAAACTTCATATCTATATTTTTTACCAATACTTTGAACTGTTTTGGCAACCTCATTTAAAGTAAAATATTTATCTGCACCTATATTAAAGATTTCTCCATCAAAATCTGTTAAAAGTTTATCAAATGGTTCCATGTAGTATTGAATATCAGAAAATGCTCTTGTTTGTTCACCATCTCCATAAATGAGAATTGGTTGCCCATTCAATGTTTTTCGAATAAAAATACCAATTACATTCCGATATTTGTCCCAAATATTTTGATATACACCTAAAACATTATGAGGTCTTACAATAGTATATCGAAGTCCAAATTGTTGCCTTGCAAGTTCAAGATCAACTTCAACTGCATACTTTGCAACTCCGTATGGATCTGTAGGTTGTGGTTTTTTGTCTTCAATAAATGGAGGTTCTTGTTCGCCATAAACCGCCATACTAGAAGTAAAAATCATTTTTGCATCATACGTAATGCATTCATTAATTAAATTGGCAGAACATATCAGATTATTTCTGTAATTGTAATTACGAATAAATGGAGATAATCCCTCAGCAGCATATGCAGCAAAATGGCAAAGAACATCTGGTTGATGCTGTTCGAAAACTTCTTTTACTTTTTTTCTATTTTCCAAATTTAATTTAACAAAGGTAAATTTTTCTCCTTTGGGAATAAAGGCTTTATATCCACCAGATAAATTATCAATACCAATTACTTCATGTCCATTTTCAATCAAATGGCGACCATAATTGGAACCTAATAATCCAGCACATCCAGTAAGTAAAATTTTCATATTAACTATGTTTAATGTTTAACAATGTTTGCGTGTTTCTGAAATTTTTTCCATGCCATCCAAAATGTTTAGAATTATCAAAGTCTACATAAGATCCCCAAGGAGTTCCCATTTCCTGTAATGGATTTTCATAAGAAAACTTAAGAGCAAGTTCAAATGGAGCAAATTGAATTCCATATTCAATTGCCTTTTCATAATTTATTTGACATAGAGTTTCATCCTCTCCATATCCATTACAATCATTGAATTGTAAACTATAATCTAAAAATTTTCTACTTCTAAGACTAAATCCACCATTACCAACTCTATTTTTGGGAAGAACTTTCCACATTCTTTCGGCAGTTTCTGGTTTAAATCCATTTATCCAATTTTCTTCTAAAGGCCATGGAGCACCAATATAATCATAATTTAAAAAATCATCATCCCAAAGATTTGGATTTACAATATGCCCATCATCTTGAACCACCATAACATATTCATTGTCAAGATATTCTCCAATTCTTAGCATGAAATTATTATAGTTATGAACGGAATTCATTCTATCAATTTTAATAACTTCTATTTCATCAGCAGTTCCTTCAACGTCAGTGAAAAGAATACTTCTCCCAAAATTAAAAAAATTCTGACAATATTGAATTGCCAGTGTTCCTTCATGAGGATTTATAGAATTGGCACATATAATATCAACGTTTTTTAAATCTTTCATTTTAATCTCTCTTTTACATAATCTTGTTCTTCATAATATTTAATTAAATCCTCTTTAGAAAGATCTTTTAAATAATCCCAAAGATCATTATTGTGTTTCATGAATGGATTATTAAACCAAGAATTTGGTGTTCTTTTATGTTCCAAATGATATGCACATTCATCAATTCTTTGAATATCATATCCCAACATTTCCCATCTATGAAATCTTTCTAGGTCTTCTGGAGCATATGCGATAAATCTTTCATTCTCCAAGTATCCATCAATATACACTTGACGTTTAAAAAATTGAACCATTCCATATTCTGCCCATCCTCTCCCCTGAGAATGTGGATAATAAAAATACTTAGAATCAAATTTAGACAGATCATATCCCGCTTTTATGAATTCTGATATTTCTGGATGAATTTGAAAATTATCCAATGCGATTTGATATTGAAAATCCGTTTCCAATTTAACTTTTCTTTCACCTTCCTCACCAAATCTATAAGGATAAACAACGTCACATGTTTCCAATAGTTCAACTGCTTTTACATAACTCTCAACAGGGAGCAAAATATCACTATCATAATTAACTACAATGTCTGTTTTAGACATCATAATCATATCATTTAATACTTTTGTTCTATGAAATGATTCATCAGATCTAGTACTTTGCTCAAAAATATGAACAAGACCAGTTTGATCTTTAATAAGACGATCAAGAATAGGTTTTCCATATTCTATAAAAGAACTTTCATCGGCAACTTCTTTGATAATAATATTAGTATCAAAATGATAAAGTAAAAATGCCACTGTAAGAACTATATTTCTAAGTCTATCGTCAGTATCAATAAACAATGGAACTATGAATGTTACGTTAGTTAAATCTTTTTTCATGCAAGTATTTAGGGGTCAGAATCTTTTAGAATTCTATTATCAACAATTCTTCGAGACTCAAAAATGTTTTTATATCTATGATAGAACATTCTAACATTTTTATGATGAGATTTCAACTGCCAATCTGGAGGAGGTCCACCATGACAAGATCCACTCCATTGGTGTTTAGATTCCACACCAATCCAATAACATCCTACAACCTTCCCAAGTTCCTTATATGCCCTAAACATTAACTCATGATCATCAGTATCACATGGAGCAAATGCTTCATCAAGGTAATTTATTTTTTTTAAATCTTCAAGATTAATCATAAGAGGACCTCTAATACCAGATCCTCTTACTGCAAATACATCACGAGATAGATTGTAATTCCAATTAGGAGCGTTTGCATGATCGCAGTGCAAAAGAATATCACACCAACGATCATCTCTAATTTTATCATCATGAATATCTTGACTTTGTGGATTCAATATCCAATTATGAGAACATCTTGAAGTAACAGCAAATACATCATCAAAGTAATTAAATGGTTTTTGCATTCTCAAATTCCATCCCCTTTCAGTAATTACTTGATCATCTTGAACAACAATTACATAATCACCTATTGAATTTTTGAACGCAACATTGTTAACTCTTGTCTCAAAAATATCTGGAGTTACTATTGGTTTAATATTTACATTTTTATAATTTTTAACATACTCATCTACTATTGATTCAGAATCGTCTGTACATCCATCCAACATACACAGCAGTTCATAATCACCAACCGTATTTTGTATGATTCCATCTAAAACTTTTTGAAGTAGAATTTGATTTCCTTCAATAACTCTACTTCCATTATGAATTGTTAAAATTACGCTATGCATTAAACTCTTCTCAATTTTTATTAGATAAAATATTCATACTCGATAAAAACTTATCAATTTCCCTACCGTATCCAGCATTTCCTCTTTCATACCAATAATCATAATCACACTCAACAAAATTTCTAAGTTCTGCATTACTGACAGGAAGACCTTCTTTAACAGCAATATTTGTCAAAACACTCTGATCAAATCTATGTTCTTTAAACTCAGTAAATTCTTCACCATGCTTACTAGGATCATCTGAAACAATATCATAGTCCAAACAGTATTTTAAGTATTCATTTAAAATATTTTTTGATTGATCGCAGCATTTCCACACAGAAAATCCAGCTTCGAGTTGATTTGAATTCCAATAATCTTCCTCGTCACAATCCATCAAAATAAAAGTATCTCTTTTAGTATAATGTTTATTAATATTTGATCCAACAAGTAATAAACAAAACTCATCTTCACTAATAGTATTAGTAATAAAATCAAAAATACCAGGAGAAAAAATATCATTGCGATCACAATAAATGATGAAATCCCCTTCATCTGCATTATTCATGGCATCAAGAATCACAAATGGTTTCCATGCCCACAATCCACCTGTTTTATTATGATCTAAAATTGAACTATTTTGTTGATAAAATTCTGTGGACTCTAACCATTTTCGATTACGTTTATGATGAATTAAATCTTTATAAAATGTATGAATAAATTCTCTTCGAGAATCACCTTCTAGTCCGAAAGTTTCATCTGCATAAGTCACAAGATGCCATTTCATTTTAATTTCTCCCTAATATGATTTTATTTTTTATTAATTACACCAATTTATGTTTTGGCATCCAATTAAACGTTTGTTGAACTTTGCTAGTTTCCAAATGGAGATAAGTCTTTAATTCATTTTTTTTAATTTTAAGCACAAGAAATCCATTAGAAGTTATTTTATCTATAACTTCTTTAATTGTCAAACTTTGACTACCAACTAAAAAAGTTTGATGTTTAATATCTACTTTTTTTTCAATAACTTTATTGATCAAATCAATTAAATCATCAACATGAATAATATCAATTCTAGTGTCCAAATTGGCGTAAATGTCAATTATATTATCAGTATTTAAATTTAAAATTAATTTGTCAATTAATCCATTAGATCCTGTTACATAAATCATTTTACCATTCCCCATTCTTTTGGAAATAAATCTTCTGTAGATTTATCTGTATTATTTGGACCAAACCATTTTGAAGGATATACAACTGTTTTATTTTTATTTTGGGATAACCAAGCACCCCACCAACTAAATGTACTATTTGCAATAATAAAATCAGAACACATAGACATTAAACAAAGATCGGCATAAGAATTTTCACTTTCAGAAATTAAAAATCTATCATCACTAAACAAAGACTGTTCTTTACACCATTGTGGTTCATCTGAAAAAATAATTACTTCCCTATTAGAATTATAATGAGATAATGCTTTTTCATAATAATCTAATGAAAGATTATGATGATTACCACTGTTTCTCAGAAAATCTCCTCTACGAATATGTAAAGCAATGGGATTTTCTACACTTTGCACCATTTCTTTGCAAGGATTTTGAATTTCATCAATAAATTCAAAATCCTCCAAAAGTTCTTCTCTAATGTGAGAAAAATATTTTTCACTTTGAAAATATCCAACTAAACAAGAATTATCTTGACAATCATTAAAAAGTTCTTCATCAAAATGAAAATATTTTTCTTGAACTATTGGTATATTAGATCCACATGTATCAATATTTTTGTCAGATAAATTTTTAAGTTTAAAGGGACCAAAAAGTTCGATTCTTAGTTTGTTCCCAAGAGCATCAACTATCAACTCATTATGATTAGGGATTGCATAGTCATAACCATTATGGTTTGCAATTCCCCTTAATGCAGCATACTGGAACATTTGGTTTCCCAACTGCCCCATCTTACCAAGATAGTTTAAGTAAATCATATACTTTTACAAATCCAAGAATCAGGAACTAAATCAGACGAATCGATATCACCAGCATCAGTTCCAAACCAAGCATTAGGTGCTATAACTTTTTTATCTGGATTGGAAATCAACCAAGCCCCCCACCAACTAAAACTACTATTTGCAATTATAGCATCCGAACATAAAGACATCAAACAAAGATCCGTATAAGGAACCAAAGACTTTCTATGCTGCCCATCAGCATCCTTATGTACATGAGAATATTGTTCTGTATTCTCAGAAAAATAAAATCTATCTCCAGAAAAAATTTCTTGTTGTTTACACCATTCAATATCATCTGAAAAAATTAATACTGGTGTTTCTTCAGAAAATTCTTCCAGTGCTCTCTTATAATATTCCAAAGAACATGGCAGATGATAACTTTGAAGGTTTACATAATCAGTTCTACGAACATGCAAAGAAATTATATTTCCATTAAATTGAGAAATAAATTCTTTACATGGATCTAAGTAATCTTTTTTGAATTGATAATCAGATCTAATCTGATCTTCAATATTTTTAAAATATTTTTCAGTTTGAAAATAGTCATCAATATTACAATCATCTGGACAGTTTTCAAAAAATTCTTCATCGAATGAAAACTTTGTAGATTTTAATGTTTGAAATTGATGAGGAACAAATCCAAGATTTTTATCTTCAACTAAACTCATTTTAAAACAATCAAACAAACCATAGTTTGCTTCATAATAATCTGTTGGTGGTGGAACTACCCAATCATAATTACGTTTTGCAGCAATTCCACGAAGACCTGCATACTGAAACATTTGATTTCCAAGACGACCATTTGATCCAAGTCTATTGTATCCAATCATTTTAATACTCCCCAAAAATCGATAACAGTTTTATTTGAAAAATTAAAGTCTTTATATTTTTTATTTGGATGCATGATTACAACTGCATCAGAATCATCTATGCATTTTTGCACACTTTTATAGGCATTTATTCTATAATCTAAATTATCAAATGTCTCAGGTAAAAAATCATGTCCGTTAATCACATTGTCTATTCTCAACAAATCTCTAATTAAACGAACAGATGGAGATCCAATTGTAACTGGAGAATTTGGTTTAAATGAAATTCCTAAAATACCAATTCTATTATATTTTTTTACTTTATCAAGAATGCTATTATAAACCATCTCATTAACTTCTTCAGCAAATATTAAATTCTTAGCAGTCTTTTTTTTGTCTTTTGAAAATTTAATGAATGCAGAAGTATCTCTTGGGAAACAGGTTCCACCGTATGGCGTCCCATATCCAAAAAAATACGGAGAAATTCTTTTATCCAATCCTATTACATTTGTAATGTTATGAACATCTACATTTTCAATTCCATCACAAAGTTGACCTAAAAAGTTTGCAAACGTAATCTTATTTACGATATAAGCATTCAGAGCAACCTTTGCAATTTCCGCCTCCTCAAGTGTAAGAATTTTTTTAGGAGGATTATTTTCATGAAACTGATACCAAATTGATTGTGTTTTTGCAGCGTCTTCTAAATTATTAGCACCAACTAAAAAGAATTCTGGATTTTTAAAATCTTCGATTACATTTCCAAGACGAACAAAATCGGGAACATAAGAAAATCCAAATCCTTCTTGATATTTTCTATTTGAAATCTTTTCTACCAATTTAATTAATTTGTTTATAGTTCCTGGAAGAACTGTAGATGAAAGAACAATTAGATGATATTCCTTTTCACTTTTACGAAGATTAAGAGCAATATCAGTTAATGCAGATTCTACAAAATCCGAAGAATATCCATGATCTCCTAACTGAGTATTAACGAGAATAATCGTTGCCTCAGTTTCTTCTATTGCTCTTTGATATGAATCAGTAAATCCCAACAGATTTGTATGAGGAAAAATATCTTCTAATCCTGGTTCATAGAATGGAAGTTTTCCATTATTCAAAGTATCTAAAATGTATTCATTTTTATCTACACCAAGAACTCTATTTCCAGATCTCGCTAGACAACATGCTAAAGGTAGTCCTAGTTTTCCTAGTCCAACAAAACTAATATCCATAATTTCAGTTCAAATAAAACTCTTTAATCGATTGAATGATGTATTTGTTTTCTTCTTCCGTTTTACCGGCAATTCTAACAAAAGTATCAGTAGATATACCTTTACCTAACTTATCATCCATGCTTCTAATATATATTCCTTTTTCGATCAACATCCAACAAAAAAAGTCAAATGATTTTTTAGTTTTTAGATCAATCAAAAAGAAATTAGTTTTGGATGGATAAACTTTAATCTCAGGTATTTTTTTTAATTCATTATAAAAAGATTCAAACTCTGTTAAAAATTTTACTCTAGATTGTTCATACTGTTCTACAAAAAATTTGTCTTCAAGTAATCCAATAAAGTATTCAGATAGACCATTAGAATTCCAAAGAAATCCTTTTTCCAAATATTTTTCTACTTTGTTCTCTGACATTATAGCATATCCACAACGAATTCCTGCAATACCAAAATCTTTGGACATACTCTTAATTAAAGTTACGTTTGGATAATTTTGGAGATCTGAAGAAATAGACAATTCGTTTGGATCAGACTTTGATGAAAAATGTATAAAACTTTCATCAATGACAATATTATCTAAATGTCCAAGACTATTCAGTGTAGATAACATTTCTTCTTTTGAAATGTAGTGTCCTGTAGGATTGTTGGGATTAACTAAGATTAAATTATTGCATCCCGTCTTAGATATTTCATTCAAAATAATTTCACATGAAGTTAATTCTTTACTTGCATAAACAACTTCGGTTTCATTTGAATTAAATTCGTAATAAGAAGAAAATGTAGGCAAACTCATTAGGATTTTACCTTTCATCTGCGCTACAACTTTTTCAATAAGTTCAATTGCACCATTCCCAACCAAAATATTTTTAGAAGGTACTTTAATATAATTTGAAATTTTCTTAGCAACAAACTTATTTTGTTGTGGATATAACTCCAAATATTTTTTGAGTTCTCCATTTACAATCAAATCTTCTTTCATTCTACTCATGAAAAGATCTGTGGCATATGGATTACTCAAAAAACAAGCATCAATATTGCACTGTATTTCAGGCATCAATTCAATAATAGAATTAATACTTGGAGAATGTGTTCCGTTTTGTTCCTTTAAATCCTTTAACTGTGCGTATAAATGTGATTTATCTTGACCACTTTTTAGCGTTTCATTTACAATGCAACGAATTTTTCCGCTGACTTTGCTTCGTTGAATTTCTCTAACTTTGTTAACAGTAAAATTCAGATTTCCAAGTCTTGCGGAAAGACCTGCTTTTATGTCATTGATTGTATTTTCACTGTATCGATTACTTGCAACAAAATTAAAAACAATGTCGGTTTTTGTTTTTTGAATGATTTGGAACATTGATACTCCAGGAATTTTCTTATCAATCCAACTATAAAAATTAACTCCTGGAAGATTTGATCCATCTTCTGCCACAAGAATATCACTTGTCCTACCGTTTATTTCTTCAACCTTATATCTACCGATAGTATTAGCACATAATTTTACACTATCCTCAGTCTGGTATCTAAGAAATGGCATGTAATAATTTAAGAATCCTGTGGCAACAATTTTATGATTGCCAAATCCATCCTCAATATATTCAGTTACGCCATACTCTGGATTTTCATAATACCTTGAAGAGTATTCATTTTGATGCATGAAACAAACTTTTTCAATTGCCCCATAGTGAGCAACAGGAACAATTCCAAATACATCTATAATTTTTTCTCTCCACTCAGGAAGCATCATTTCAGATGAGACATGAATCTTGCTAATATTTTTTAACGAAATATTATGCCTTTCACAAAGACAAGCAAGGATATATGCACTAGAAGGATAAGCAACTAGTGTATGATAATTACCTGAGTTTATTTTCTTAATATAATCTTTTATAGTATCATCATTCAAATGATAAGCAGACATATACAATCTTTTGAGATCATGATCATGATACCAAAGATCATCATTCCTACTTGTAGGTACATAACGTCTCAACCAAACACTTGGTTTGTCATATAACGTTGCACCATGAAGATGATATGATCTTAGAACAAATGCTGCTTCTTTTTTGTAAACATCATCAGTACAATAAAAGACAAGTTTTTTTCCAGTTGATCCACTTGTTCTACATTCATATGTTTTCATATGACGCATATTAGATGCAATCAAATCATTCTGATTTTCACGAATAATATCTTTCGTAAGATAAGGAAGAAGTTTAATATCATCAATACTTTTAAAGGATTCTGTAGTCAATCCACGTTCATTAAAAATTTTAGTATAATATGGAACATTTTCATAACAGTGCTTAATTAGATTTAAAAACTGCTGCGTTTGATATTCAAGCAATTTCTCAGAGTTCCAATTTATTGATTCCATTAAAAAATCATATTGATCTTTAAATACTTTTCCATATCTTACATGAAAAGGTACAAGATCATAATAAATTTTTTGAATTAATGACGGAGACTTTTTAATTACTTTATTAATACTTCCCATTAAAAAAATCCTCAGAATTTATTGCCTTATCATCAATATAATAATCTGCACCAAATTTTACTCCAGTTCTTAATATATCAAATTTTAATCCCCAAGAAACTAACTGATGATATGTCTCTTCATACCAGTTTCTTTTTGAATTACATCCTCTTGCAGTTTCAATGATTATTTTGTTTCCAGAATTCCATAGATCATTTACCTTTTCAATTCTATCAGAAATTGGAACTGCATTTAAATAGTCCCAATTTTCACTCGAATTTTTAAAAGTTTGACAGAGAGTATGATCTAAGTCTATTACATAAGTTTTCATGCTTTAGAAATTTGTTCGTTAATCCACATGTAAGTTCTTGAAATTCCCTTTTCAAGAGACATTGTATAATCCCAGTTTAACTTTTCACGGATTAATGTATTATTTGAATTACGACCACGAACTCCAAGAGGACCGTCAATATGTTTCTTTGTGATTGATTTTCCAGAAACTTTTGCCGCAATGTCTGCAAGTTGATTAATAGTAACCATTTCTTCTGAACCAATATTTACTGGTCCCATAAAGTCGGATTGAACAAGGCGATATGTTGCCTCTACACACTCATCAATATAAAGAAATGATCGTGTTTGCTCACCATCTCCCCAAATTTCCACTTCACCACCTTCTGCAGGAAGTTCTGCTACTTTTCTACAAATAGCGGCGGGGGATTTTTCTCTACCACCTTTCCAAGTTCCTTCTGGACCAAAAATGTTATGGTATCTAGCAACTCTAACAGGAATTTTATAATTTCTACTATATGCAAAATACAACCTTTCGGAAAATAATTTTTCCCATCCGTATTCGGAATCTGGTGCTGCTGGATATGCATCATCTTCCTTAAGACCAGGATTATTGGGATCTAATTGAATGTGTTCTGGATATGCACATGCAGAAGAAGAATAGAAAATTTTAGTTTTATTCGTTCCTACAGAATCATTAAAATTCTTAACTGCACGAAGAACATTAATGTTAATAGAAGCAGAATTGTTCATCACATCTGCATCATGATCTCCAGTAAAAATATATCCGGCACCTCCCATATCAGCAGCAAACTGATAGATTTCATCAAATGGTTGAAGATGACGTGTAGGAACATAGTGATAGAAATTGCCACGATCTCCTTTAAACTGAATAACTTTTTCTGTAAAAGAATAATCAGTTAAATTTCCCTGAATAAATTCGTTTGCAGCACTGTCACAATATTCAGGTCTTTTAAGATCTACACCACGAACCCAATATCCTTCTGAACGCAGTTTCCTTACCATATGGCTCCCAATAAAGCCACCTGCACCAAGAACAAGTGCAGTCTTAATATATTGACTCATAAAAATAATAATTCCTTTAATATCTATTATACCAAAAAATATCAATTATGCAACTTATACCATTCGTAAGTTTCATAAATTCCTTGACGGATTCCAATCTTAGGACTCCATCCTAAAGATTTAATTTTATCTACATTTAAAACTTTTCTTGGAGTTCCATTAG
>Ga0315284_10007125_pt1 | contig 15955 bp, 12 predicted proteins | sample YL17G09_16_MG_FD_203696 | JGI IMG/M metagenome (GOLD analysis project Ga0315284, IMG submission 203696) | Sediment microbial communities from Yellowstone Lake, YNP, Wyoming, USA - YL17G09_16 | ecosystem: Environmental > Aquatic > Freshwater > Lake > Sediment | place: USA: Wyoming | collected... | reverse complement strand
AAATCTTCTGTACCGCCGCGTGCTTCTGCCATGACATCACCAATGCGGTTGATGTGGTTCAGATAGCCCGAAAAGCGCTGTAACAAAAATCCCAGCCCAAGGTGATAGGGATGCGCGGCCGATTCGCTAAAGGCGGCGCGCAATGCGGCTTTATCTATCACAACCGCGACCACGCGAAATTTGGCTGATTGAATAATCGCCAGCAAGTCCGCATCAACATCCTGGCGTTTTTTATCGTCCTGCAGGATTTTGAAAACCTTGCGAGCGTTGATCATGTCTTCACGGTGCAGTATCACTGGACTGTCAGGATGTTGATGGAAATGGCGCTCCTTGAAACTTTCCAGCGCTTCATGGAACTGGATATAGTCGGGATTTTGGAACCAGCACCCCAACAGGCAAAGAAAACGATGGGCAATCTCTTTCGTTTCTCGAAAAACATGGTCGCCCGATTCGTCCAGGTACAAACGATAGCGGTCTTCAAAACCGGATGGGCGGGATGGGTTGCTGACCGCTGCTTCTTCTGACATAACATCGCGTGTTACACGCTCGTTCCTTCCACAATCGTAATCTCTTTCTCTGTCAATCCGCAAAGTTCCTTCGCCCAGCCTTTGTTTGATTTGGAAAGCACACCGATCTTTTGGATAATTTCAAATTTGATGTCTGGCATAGTCAATCATCCTCAAGAAAGTCATTAGCTTGATAAATATTCTGAAATAACATGATGCAAGTAATCTAAAACTCCAAATATCTCATTTATAAGAGTTTTGAGGTTGTTATAATCCACATGTGTGTCTTTGGTGAAATAAAGGTCCCCATTTATATCCATTAAATATCGCCACACATCTGATTCTTTGTCTACTTGTTGTATCTCACAAAACACTCGCCTGATTTTATGAAAATCGATACCTTCTGTAGACCAGCAAATAAAATTATTCTTGTATTGTTTTACTTGCTCAAGAAAATCTTTGTTATCGAAATGCTGAATAACTATTTCTTTATATACAATGTCCCACAACACGATTAAATCGTGTTTACCGGGAGGTATTTTCCCGTAACACCGATGGTATATTAATTTCAGGCTGACTTCCAGAGATTGCCGGTATAGATACATGATGGGGAAAATATAAGTATCTAAAACCCGGATGTTGTTGTTAGCACCTTCCTGAAGAGCAATTTCTACTAAATTATCTGCGGCGTTTTTATACCCTTCTTTTACGCCCCATAATGCAGAGTTACCTGATTGCCAGCCAAAATGAGCGGAAGTATGAGGATCAGGGGTGGTTGTAAAAAGATAGCTTTTCACAAATTATTACCTGTTTTCCATCATCTATTTCACACTATTCTCAATCAATCCAATTTCTTCTTCCGTCAATCCATACAACTCATACACCCAAATCCATTTGGGATGATGGGAGAGGAAAAGCGCTTATCACAACCTACGACTGGCTTCCCAGGTTCTATCAAAAGTATTATTGAAATAATTTGTCTAATTTTTCATATACTTCTTTTAGACACCAAAAATCGAGACATAGCGCGGGAAGAATATTTCTAGACTCAGTATTAAACATTACATTTTCTGATCTAATCGTTCTTTCCGAAATTGAGCTTATGGTATTGTGAGTTAAATGGCACATGGTACGATATACGGTATGCGAACCTTCATAAGGGATGCCCTTGTTTTCCCTTGTCCAAGCCTCATTATCTTTTATTGCTTCGCCAACCCTAATGGTTTTTCCTTTGAACTTATTTGAATATTGTGTTTTAATATTTTTGAATGCATAGAATACGGTGGTTGCCAGATCATTTAGGGCGATATTTTTTGCTTCATCAGGAAAGTATTCACTTATAGTCTTTTTAAATTGCATCAAAATTCCGTTTAACTGTTTATTCTTCGTTTCAACATCGATGAAGGTGTTGTCGGTCTTCAATTCAAAATATATTGAGCGGTCTTGAGACATATCTTCATATAAAAGGAATTTCACATACTCGTTGAACTTGTTGTCATTTGCATAACGTGAAATTAAATTTTTTATTACCGCGTAACATTCAAGCAAATCTCGACTTAATGGTTCTATACTTGCATTCCGGTTAGATAGTTTAAGCGTGGCTATATCCATTCCGTAGTCAAATAAAACTATTGAATAACCACAAATATATTTTAATTTTGGATCATCATTGATTTTATCGGCATTATTTTCTAATGCCTTTATAAATTTACCGTACAATTCGATAATATTATTATTTTTGTCAACAGCAGTTGTATCCATCGTTATACCTCTGTAATTAATCGATTTCCTTCTTAGGAATTAGCTTCGCACGGGCTGATTTTTCCACGAGGGCAATTTCTTCCGGTGTAAGGTCATAGAGCTTGTAAACGAGCTGGTCGATTTCCCGTTCTAGATCTGTTGTGTCCGTTTCGGGATTGCTTTTCTTCGCGGCGAGGATTTGATCGAAAGCACGATTAACTAAGTTAAAAGTATTTTCTGAAGGTTCTTTGAATGGAAGAGCAAGAAGCTGCGGTGCATTGATTGAGAAGAAGTTGCCGCCAATCTTAAGAGACGGATTTTTCTTTAGGAATACCCATTGGTACAGTGCAGAATTAAGAGCCGCGACAAGAAATTTGGCAATTCGTGTAGTTGAGTCTGTGAGCTTGATACCGTAAATCCCTATAAATACACTTGGTTCTTCATCCAATACCGCCGTGATTCGTGTGTCGTTTCCGCGTATGAGAATCTTTGGTATATGAAGAAATGAAGACCACTTATCATCTCCAATTAACTTGCTTGAATTGTCAAAATACGGACCTTTGATTCTTTCACCTAAGGTTCTTACTTCTTTGCCATGATCGATCCAATAGGGCGTGAGGTTTGAGCAAACGAGAACCTTGGGTGTCTTAGTGGTTTTCTTCTTCACCAGCCCTTTAGACCATTCATGGTAGTCGATTGCCCTCGGAGTTCCACAGAATATAGCACCGCTCCCAATGATGTCAGACATAGTTTTTGATCCATTAGTTATCTTCTTCAATACCGTGAGATCCGATTCCTCGATCAATTCAATCATGTTTGATTTTTGCCATTCATCTTGAGGGTGAAAATATTCATTTTGGGGCAAGTTTATGTTTTTGATCGACTTCGCGAAACGGATACGGGTTTGTGAATGTATCTGACTTTTTTGGATAATGGATATCAACGGATAGACAGCAGCACCAAATGTATCATCAGCTCTTGATATATCATAAAGTTCAACGATTCGGTTACTGAGGATAATCTTACGAATTTCTTGCCCGTATTCGCGAATTAGAAATTTGTCAGGAGTGATAAATGAGAGGAAACCATGAGACTTAAGGATAAGCAGTGACTTCTCGATAAATACAATGTAAATATCAAAATCGCCAAACGGAGATTTATAGAGCTTTTTCAATACTTGTTTCTGAGCTGTATCTTGCTTGTGGACCCGTATATACGGTGGATTGCCGATCACCACATCAAATCCATCCATTACCCCAAACATCCACTCCGCGTCAAACCATGCGGAACTGGCGTTCTGGTCATAAGGGTCAAACGCCGCTACCTGCTTCGCCGTTTCGCTTCCCCAGCCGTCTTTAACCAGCAGCGTGGATATTTCTTTGCGCAATTCTTTGTCTTTTCTCTGGCAGTCAAGTTTACCCTTGCGTGTCTTTTCGCTAAAATATTTATGGCGCAGTTCTTTTAATTCTTTTTCCAGTGCGCTTATTGCCGGATTCTTAAGCGGCATTTGTTGAGGTTTCTCCAACCCGATGAGCGTATTTGCTGCTACAAATTTGGTTTCAAGGTTCGGCAGAGAACGGATGCCCAAGTTTTCCTTAGCGTGGTTGACCTTCTGGTCGACGATGAGCGAGATAAAAAAGCGCAGTTTGCTGATCTGAATAGCAATCGGCTGGATATCCACCCCATAAATGCAGTTTTCAATCAGATAGAGTTTGCGCCCATAGTCCAGTTCGTTATGTTCAAAGGCGGCTTCAATGTCGGCGATGAGCTGTTCCCGCAGGTGGGTATCTTCTATAGCGTCTAATTTTGATCTGGCGTTATTTCCATTTTTCGTTATTTGGGTCGAGTTTATGCAAAATATGGGCCAGGGTATGCAGCGTGCCCATGGGGAAGGCGGCGGAACCGCAGGCCGGGTCTAATATCTTGCAGTTGTCAATGGTTTTGATTAAAACATCGGTCTGCTTTTCATCAAATAAATGCTCCTTTTCGTTGTATTCAAAAAGAAAGCCCAAGGCGACGTCAGCATCTTGCGCATCCATACCCGCTTCGGCTTCCATCTTCTGCTTGAGATAGACTTTTAAGGACTCATCCACCATGTAGCTGACGATTTCACGCGGGGTATAGAAGGAGCCGGTCTGTTTGCGGGCTGTGGTCTGCGTCTCAGGGTTGTAGCTTGCCAGCAGGTTTTCAAACACTTTCCCCAAGAGTTCCGGGTCAAGGGCAATCTCTTCTTCCACCGGCGTGTTTTCGGTGATGGTGAATTTGTATCCAGAAAGGATATTAAACAACCCTTTTACCTTGTAACTTTTATTTCTTGTATCGTATATATCGTTGAGGTCGTATGCCTCTTCCTCGCCAAAGAAGAGAAAGTCGGGAACGATTGCTTGTTTCTGCGGGTTTCTGGAAAATCCATCGACATAAAATACCTGCCCTGCATCGTTTTCTTTGTCCAAGCAGTCGAAAAGCCCGCCATTTAAGAATGGCACATCTTCGAAAAGATTCAGGGCTTCTTTCTCGGCGATCGCAAACAGGTTCAGATATCTAAAAAGCGTTTTTACGCCGTATTCTATTTTGTTGTCTTGTAAGCCGCCGTCCTGGGCAAATTTCCGCGCGCCCATTTTCTGGTTGAGGGTGCCGAAGAAAAGGTTTTGCAGAATGGCCAGATAATAATTGTGCGATTTTTTATCTTGGTAAAATCCCTTTAGAATTTTTGAAATCTCTGCGCGGTCAAAGATTTTTTGAGGCACAAGGTTTTTTTCACGGATAAACCAGATGAAAATAATGCGCGTAATCAGGCGGATCAGGCTGGTGGCGTTGCGGATACTTGTGTTTTTTTCCACATCAGCGGGGAAGGATACATACTCCATAGCCCAAAAATACCAGTTTGAAACCTCTTGTAAAAATTTCTTATTAAGTTCTTTGGTATCCAGCGTTTTCTGCCAGGCATTATGCAGTTCAACGAAATTGGTAACTTTATGTTCTTGTTTCAGCTCTTCAAAGGAAAGATCAAAAAGTATTTCAATATGCGCCCTATGCGGGTTTATGGTGGAAATATCTTTAATCAGAGTTACTTTTTCAAGAACATCTTTGCGCTCATCCTTTTTATGCAGGCGGCGGTTGATGACCGAGAAGGTCAGGTTTTTCCCATACTTAAACACAATCATCACCGGCATGGGGAATACTTTGTTGATCTCGCGGGTTATCTGCGCCAGCGCGGTTCGGGTATATTCCGCTTTTGTCAGTTCCAGGGCAAAGAAAAGATAGGTTTCTATAACCGTTTCCTTATCTTCTCCATCCCATTTCACTTTGCCGGTGCCGAACAGGCTTTTCTGGTCAGACACCTCGTCTTTGGTCAATTGAAATAACAGGTCAACAGATTTCCATTCCTTGGCAAAAGCTTTTTCTTCATTAAAGCGTGAATCCCCGTCAAGGAATGATTCTTTAAAGAAAGCAAAGGTTTTATGTGTAAACGGGTTCTGCCGTTCTGTGTTATAACCCAGTGTTTTAAAAAGTGAAATAGCCTGGTCGGTTAGGTTGCCTGTAGCAAATGATTTTATAGCAGATTGTATTGCCAGTTTTACTTCTTTATCAGTCATAAGATCACCTCACTATTAACCAGGTTACCAGTTCAAAGTCCTCCATTGCGCTGATCTGTTTTGTTTTCGGTATCAACATAGCTCCGCGGTCAGTGGTCAACTTGATATTCCCTTTTTTCTTAAACACATGAACAATTTCATTTACTGCCTTTTTTAATAAATCAGAATATTTGTCCATTTTTTCGCCGTTGGCTGTCTCATCATTAAACAACGCACAGAGTTCAGCATAGGGTGTTTTTTGCCCCTGACAAAGCAAACGGTAAATTTCCAGAATTTGTTTGGCGTTGGTATAGTTATAGCGGACAGTCCCGTCATCCCGAATGTACAGAAGAAAATAAGGGTTCAGCGGATTAACTTCCTCATTACCTTCATTATCACCTTTCTGGGCTAAACAATAAATGACACCGGGCTTTATAATTTCTTTTTCAGTTGATGAAATTTCTCTGCCGGTAAGTAATTTGGCATAGTCGCCGCCCGGAGCGGGTACAACGGCATAAAGCCCCATCGGTGAATCTTTCAATCTTCTGCGATTACTTTCAATGAAGTTTAATAGTTCTATCCTGAAATCATCCAGGGTAAAGTCGGTTAGAGACACGGTTTCGTCCATGTCTTCGAGGTCAAGGACTTCCTCTTTCAGTTTTTTCAACTGCTGACTGCGGTATTTCAAATCATCCGTAATAAGTTCTTCAATCTGCTCCGTGTTCAATACATTATCTTCACCGGTAGCCGTAACATCCACCAGCGCCATGCGGGCTTCCACGCGCTCTTTCAGGTTGATGTAATTATCCAGGTCTTTGGTCGGCCAAAAGTTTACGAGCTGGATTTTTTCATTTTTACTGCCCAAGCGGTCAATACGACCAAACCTTTGAATAATACGAACCGGGTTCCAGTGAATGTCATAATTGATGAGATAATCGCAGTCCTGTAAGTTCTGCCCCTCGCTGATACAATCGGTGGCAATGAGAATATCAATCTCTGCCGTCTGGGAAACGGAAGTCATTTTAGCGCGGTTTTTTGAGATCGGAGAGAAGTTCAATAATATGCTGTCATAATCGGTTTTTCCATAAGACGTTTGGGTATAATTGCCGCAGACCAGGGCGGAATGAAGCCCCAATTCAGACTTGCACCAGTCTTTGATGTTTTGATAAAGGTATTCCGCGGTGTCGGCAAAAGCCGTAAAGACAATAACTTTCTTATTGTTATCGTTGAAGAGTTTCTTCGTTTTTTCTGAAATGAGCATTTTCAGCTCTTTCAGCTTTGCGTCTCTTTGCGGCGTAACTACCTGCGCATTATTCAGCAAATCAATTAAGGCGTCTTTGTCTTTTTTAAGGTCAGTATGGCATTTTTCAAGATCAAGGTCTGCAAGGTCAAACTTTAGTTTTTTACCAACTTGCCATTGTTCGAGTTCGTCGCTGCTTTCTTCCAGCTCTTCCTCATCTGGTTCAATGCTTTCCAGTGATACTTCCTGGGTGCTTAATTTTAACCTGAGGAAATCAGTGATTTTACCCTCAAGCTTTTCAATTTTCCGGATCGTTCTGTCTAAAGATATTTCAAAAGATTCGATAGAGCTTTCCAATCGTTTAAGAAAATTAACCTTCATCATTCCGATCAGAAAGTTTTCCCGGTCAGCCTGCTTAAAGGCTAATACCTCCGTTTTGGCCATTGCCTCATACTTTTTTTGTTTATCAGGTCTTACATAAGCCGATGGGTTGAATACGGACAACTTGTATTCGAGGATTTGCTGGTTAATTTTGTCGTAGGAAGGAAAACGTTTGTCCAGGTCAATGTCCGGATATACGGAATGAGGCTTGTTTCTTTCAGGAAATTTACCCATTGCTTCCATTCGATAAAATTTTATAATATGTTTTCTTGAACGGGCTATTGTTAGTTCATCCAAAAGTTTGAAGAATGACGAATCCAGCCTTTCAAGAAGCTGTTTCATGTTTCTCTTTGGGTTCTTCTTGGGGTCTGCCCAGTTCGTGAAGTTTGTCTGAGCGTTTTTAAGCGTTAGCCCGATGTCTTTGATTTTACAGATTTCAAAAAGAGCATCCTCTTTACCTTCTGTAATAAATGAAATTTGATTTCTTAAATCACGGAGTGTATTATTTACCGGTGTTGCGGATAGCATTAATACTTTAGTTTTAACCCCTGATTTGATGACTTTTTCCATGAGCCATTTCGCACGGTTCATCTTTAAACTTCCGTCATCTTTCACTTTCTCCATCGGATTACCGCGGAAATTGTGCGATTCATCAATGACGACCAGGTCATACGCGCCCCAATTGAAATTTTCGAGGTCTATACCGTTTGCGGCGGAACTTCCAGATTCTCGCCCCATATCTGTATGATAAAGAACGGTGTAACTAAAACGGTCTTTCTTAAATGGGTTCAGGGAATGGTTCTGACTGGCCTGATAGATGGTCCAGTTGCCGGTCAATTTTTTGGGACAGACGACAAGAACGTGGGCATTGAGGATTTCAAAGTATTTTATGACCGCCAGCGCTTCAAAAGTTTTTCCCAAACCAACACTGTCAGCGATGATACATCCGTTGTGTTTCAGGATTTTATTGATAGCCCCTTTGACGCCGTCCTTCTGGAAATCATAGAGTATGTCCCAGATTTCACTATCATAAAAACCAGTGCGCTCATCTAAAAGCCCGCCTCTTTTCTGTTCAACAAGGTAATCCTCGAAAATATGATAAAGGGTCTTGAAGTAGATAAACTCGGGTTCATTTTCAACATAGAGCTGTTCAAGGTATTTTAAAACCTGCTCTTTTACGTCTTCAACCAGCCCGGTCTGGTCATTCCAGATTGCATCAAACCATTCTCTCAGTTCCTGCATGTCTCTGACGCTGTCTATAACGAGATTTAACTCAATATTCTTGCTTCCGCCGAGTCCAAGGCCATTTACGGTAAAATTGGAACTTCCTGCTATAGCTTTTTCAATCCCACTTTCTTGTCTCACATGATAGAGTTTGCCATGCAGAAAATTGGGTTTAACCATTGATCGTATTTCTGTCTTGGTTTTTATCCATTCAGAACACTCTTGAGCGATTGTTTTTTGGGTCAGACGGCTCTCAAGCGGAATAGTAATCTTATCATCTTCAATTTTAAAATCCCTTGTATTGACTTTATCGGGATCCATCGATTTGATGAATGTGGGTTCTCCAAATAGGAAACGGAGTTTGTTTATACTATCCAAATTATTCTTAAGATGGTGATAAGCGTAAATCGTAAAGTATGCAGAGACGATAGAGACATCCGAATTTGTTGAGATAACTTGCTTAAGAAAATCACCAACAATGCCATGATCATGATTATCTCTAATTGCTGAATAACTCATCTGTTACCAACTCCTGTCATTATGCAACCGGCACGGACGCCAGTCGCTCTTTGGGGCGCGATAATTCATTTTTCATTTCATTCTTTTCTGTCCGTATAACATTCCGCATCAACCGCCGCCGCGGGGCGGATTTATCGGGCAAAAGCCAGAGCGTGAAACCCTCTTTCGGGGTTGAATCCTAATCAATTTATCATATAGTGGCTTTTCTATGAACCAAACAGATTTTGCAAGTACAAGTCGAGTTAGTATAATGCCTCACGCCCACAACAACACTATCTTTTCGGTCAGCTCTTTGGAAAACTAAATCAAAAAGTTCTTCCTCACCATTTTCAAGATATCTACGAAGTGCATAGGCACAAACATCAGCTATCTGAACCATGCTGGTCAATTGGCTATCTACAAAAAGAGGGGTTTCGATAAGATTTGTCACTTTCGTCCAAAAAGTTCCTCTTTGATGGAAACCTTTCATCAGCTCTGTATGTCTTTTAGCAACTGTTTCGTTGTTGTCGTGGACAAGCAAGCCACAACACTGAGATGAAGGGTCGTTTTTACCTGTGATTTGAAGATATTGTTCAAACCTGGAAACGATCTGTTCAAATGATTGCTCGTCAATAGATTGGGACGATCTAGAAGGGTCAAAATATATTTTATCTATGCATTCGGCAAAAAGCCTGGCAAATCCCCAATTGGCTATGCACTGTGCAATTTCTCTGATTAGGTTTCGTCTCTCATCATAAGTCAAATGAATATAGGCTTCCGTTTTCTGATAATTCTTACGAGTTTATTTGTACAGTCCGGGCTTTCCAATTCTTTGTAGCCGTAGTATTTCTGCTTTCCTAAAGCTTTGAACTTGAGAATATCTTTGCTTATAGTCTAAAGAGTCAAAATCAGGTAATCGGGTTTGCTCAAGGTAGGGGCGAAGTATCCAAGCAACATGTATTTCCGAATCACTTAGAGCATACTTTTTCTTGATAAAGCCAACATCTCTATCACAGTTACGCCAGTACCATACTGGAATTGACAAGCCTGCAAGAACAAAGTGTGAAGTATTGCCTGGAATATCAGGTGTTCCGGATTCATCAATATAGCACAAATACATGAGCGGTCTCTTCTAGCAAATTAAAAAAAAGCGACTGGGGTTGGGGCTGATAGCCCCACGACGAGACGCTTAGCGACTCATCCCAGACGCACTATGATTTTACCATAAGTTACCTTTGCATGTCAACAAAAACATGTGTTCTCATTTTGCGGCCCAACAAATCATTATCCAAACTGTTTGGATAACATTGGTATTTTAATACCTTCGCCAGTTCTTTCACCATAATTAGTGAAGGTTACTGTATTAGTATAACAGTTTTTCAATAGAATTCAACAATCCTTTCTCGTATGACTAACAAGTTCAGGCTGTCTGGTTTCACGAATGACCGATTTCCCTTTTTGTTTCATGGAGAGAGGGGCGCTGTCAGTGTAGATCAGCGTCCAGTTGTGAAAAAATGAAACAGGGGAGCATCCATAGCCTGGCTTAAGGCGGTTAGTGGCCAGTTGGCTGAACCCTTCGGCAGGCTCAGGGCGGGCTTGGCGCGCCGGTCAGCATCTCGTTCACGCTGACCTCGCTCAACTATGACCAACTGCCCGAGATTTTGGGACTGGCGGTCTTGAGAGTAGTGGAACGACTCACCATCGCCTCGGTGATCCCGAATGCCTCCAACCGCGGCCTGCTGGTCTCCGCGGCGCAGAAGGAGGCGGCGCATGCCTTCCTGCGCGAAGCGCAGGATTACACCGGAGTAGCATTTGAGCTTTTCGGTCCTGCTCAACTGCTGGGGTTGTCAGTCGTCGTTGCGGCTTGCTTGGTCATACAGGCCCTGTACATGCATTTCTACAGCTTCGTGCATATTGTGCGTCGCTTCGTTGGGTGTTTTTCCAGTTGCAACACACCCAGGTAAATCGGGACAATATGCGGAGTAGTTGCCATAGGCTTTTTCTATGATGATCAGAAAGCGATACATGATACCTCTCACTACTTTCCGGTTTCTTGCAGGTTTTATCTCCCTTTCACGATAGCGATTCTACCGCCATGAGATCGTAGAGCGTAGGGAACGTCCCCGAAACACCAATCTCAACCACAAGCCAGCGATATTCGGACCTGCAAGATCGCATAGGATGATCGAAAATGATGCGTTACGAATGCATCCTGCGCCTCAAGAAATGTTTCTGAATATCAAATTAGAACACATATTCTAAACAATATTGACAAACTAATATTTATATTATATACTTTGTAAGTAGCTATATTGATCATCTTACCTGTTTAATTCAAAAGAGTAAAATCATGAGCTTTGAATATAGGTTCGACGCATATAAGGCAATTGAAGTCTTGGTATACATAGCAAAAAAAATTCCGGATGTGTATAGAGCTCTCAAAGTATTATATTTTGCCGACAAAGAACATCTAGGTCAATATGGACGATTGATTTGTGGCGACAGCTATGTAGCAATGTCCCATGGCCCTGTACCTAGTGGCGCTTACGATCTTGTTAAAATAGCCCGCGGGGATAGTTTTAATTTTATTGATATCCCGGTTCACGAAGCATTTGTTGTACAGGGCAATAATATTATTACCCAACGAGAAGCCAATCTCGAGCTATTAAGTGAATCTGATATAGAATGTCTAGATGCAGCTATTCAACAATATGGAGCTCTATCATTTTCTGAACTTAGAGAACGCAGCCACGATCTAACCTTTGCATCTGCAGATGAAAATGACTTTATCTCCCTTGATGCCATCATTAATAGTTTGCCCAATAGCGAAGCACTCTTAGAATATGTTAAAAACGGCTAATCATGAATGGGTAATTTGGGCGACTATTTCCCTGAACAGGAAAAACACAAACATATAGATAGGCAATTACAACCAGGACAAGTTCTATACTTGTTTTGTAGATTTACCACCCCTCCCAAGGATAAATATCTTAGCCTTCTTCATTTAGAGAAAAGACCTTTACTTTTTATCATTAACTCCAAGATTCCCCAATTCATAGCCGAACGGCCTTCTATGCTCAAAAGCCAGGTCAAGCTGTGCTCTACAGATTATGACTTTTTGGAACACGATTCGTACATTAATTGCGCCGAAGTGAGAGACGACTTTGATGAACTTGAGATAAGAAATCAGATTCTTGTTGATGTAGGTAGAATTAGAGGCGAGTTAAATCCTATTACAAAAAGGGAGATAATCGAAGTGGTCAAAGATTCTAAGACTATCAGCAAATATCACATGAAGCTGATAATTGACTCTCTTAAGTGTGATGGCCAAGACTTAATCTGACCATCCGGAGAAAACCAGTATTATGATAGAAGCAGTGGTGGTTTACTGGCCGCGGGAACTGATTGTTCGTCAGTATCTTCTGTCTCGTACCCTAGACTCTTCCATTTCTCTTATATATAATAAACGAAGCCATCCCGAGGTAGTGCATCGCAAATTGGATCCAGGTGAAACTGGCTTTTCTGCGGAATTGTGAACAGCCAGATCGGAAGCAACTACCTGTATACGCACGGAAAATTACCCACCCCCAGTTTGCTCGATTATCTCGGTCCATGGCACTGGTATCTGCTGGCGATGGAAGGGTTGGGTATCGTCTTTTGCGTGTTGCTCTATCTTCCTTTTGCGCTCCGGGATTGGCGGGCAACTAAAACGTTAGAGAATTATTGGCATGTTCAGTCTTGAACCAGGAAAAAACATTTTACGGTAATCTTGCCGTTGGCTATTTCCTGGCACAGCAAAATACATTCAATATCATTTTACTCCGTGGGGGCAGCCTCGATATTCCTTTGCGGCGTGGACAGGGTTTGACTTGTCCACCAACCTTCATAGACTCTCAAGAAAACCACGCCTGCCAGGATCATCAGACCACCACCGATCTGTTCTCCGTTCAGGTACTCGCCAAGCAGGAAATATGCGATCACGGCCGTGAAGACCGGCTCCACCGTGAGTATGAGGTTGGCCACACTTGAGGGAAGATGACTCAAGCTGACATTATATAACCCAAAACCTGCCACGGTTGGTCCTGCGGCCAACAAGAACAACATGCCCCAACCAGCCAGGGCATTCCCAAGCCAGAAGAGGTCAGCTGGATGAGCAGCCGCACCGGGTAAAAAACCCCCAGGCAACAGGTTGAAGAGCAACAAGAACATCGCGGCAATACCAAATGAATAGAACAGGGTCGTCCAGGGATTCAAACCACGCTGGGAGGCTGAACGCCCCATGAGGCTGTAACCAGCGTAGCCCAAACCGGAAAGTACGCCAGTCAGAATACCTACCAGGTTGGTACGCCAGGCTGTTGTATCCAGCGCACCGGAAACGAGTACACAACCTGCCAGGCAAAAGGCAATCGCCAGAAGTTTAACCCGATCCAGGCGTTCTTTGAGTAACCACCAGCCCAACAGGGCGGTGAAGGCAGTGGAGCAATAAACCAGCACGGTGGCGATGGCGGCACCATTCAGGGCAACCGAAAGCGTCCACAACGCATTGAAGACTGCCACAACAAGACCATGGAGGGCCACATGGAGCAGGTTCTGTCGTTCAACCCGCAGCAAGAGGGGGCGCAGCAATCCAAAGACAGGCAACAACGTAAGCGCTACAAAACCATCGCGCCAACATGCCAGCACCAAGGGAGGGATCTGGTAGGTTTGCGTAAGGTAGCGGATGATGATGCCCGTAGTTGACAAGATGGCCGCGCTGACCAGGGCGATCGCATAACCTCGAGTGAGATTTGAATGATTGGAAGTAGAGACACCCATTGTCTAATATTAGAGAATTATTGGTATGATGTAAAGAGCCAATAATATTAGATACAGACCAGTCCAATTTAATGGACTTGTAAATTATAACCCAGAGGGCTATCTTTTACTAATTAGGGGGAAAAGGAAAAAACTTTATCCGAAAACCCATAAGTTCCCAGAGGTGCAGCGTGGCATATTCTACACCAGGCACGTGGATGGTCGCTAACATTGCCCCGTTTTAGGGTTTATTAGTAGCCACTTGAGTCCATAATACAGAGGCTTTGCGCTAAGGTATAATTTAATCCAGGAAACCACAATGGAGCAATTCTTCGCGCAGGATTACACCGGCGGGACATTTGAGCTTTTCGGTCCTACTCACCTGCTGGGGCTGTCAGTCGTCGCTGCGGCTTGCCTGGCCATCACCCTCCTTCGCCATCAATTCAACGAGTCCTCTCGGCGCATTACTCGCTGGAGCTTGCTGTTGGTCATCTATCTCTGCGAATCTTCCTGGCATGTTTGGAAACTGGCCATCGGTGAATGGACAATCCAGGGCATGCTGCCGCTCTGGTTGTGCAGTCTGACCTCGTGGAGCATGCCATTGCTTCTGGTGTTTCGCAGTTACCGCTATTACGAGTGGGTCTATTTTATAGGGCTGATTGGCGCCTCTCAAGCGCTGCTCACCCCCGACCTGATGATCTATGGCTTCCCCCACTTTCGCTTCATCGAATACTTCACTGTCCACGGGACGATAATCATATCGGTGATCTACATGACCGTTGTAGAGAGCTTCCGCCCAACCTGGCGCTCGCTGCCGCGAGTGTTTCTGGTCACCAATTTATACTGGCTTTTTTGCGGAATTGTGAACAGCCAGATCGGAAGCAACTACCTGTATACGCACGGAAAATTACCCACCCCCAGCCTGCTCGATTATCTCGGTCCATGGCCCTGGTATCTGCTGGCGATGGAAGGGTTGGGTATCGTCTTTTGCGTGTTGCTCTATCTTCCTTATGCGCTCCGGGATTGGCGGGCAACTCTAACATCCAAGTCGGGCCAACAAGGCCGCCCTTGAACCAGGAGACGGACCCTTTTACGACAACTTTTTCAATAGGCACCCAGGATGTGCTCCAAATTCTCCACAAACCGATCAATATCTTATTCACTAATGGTCACAGCAGGGTGAGAGCCACAAAGCCATCCTGTCAGTAGGCCAGTACCAAAGGTGAGTACTATTACACCCATTTTATCTATCACTTTTAGTGATACAATTATCACTAAAAGTGATAGAGAGGCGCAATTTTGTTAGAGGTTCTTTTTTCCTCACGGGTAAGAGTAAATATTTTAGTGGCATTTTTTATGTCGCCAGGATTTGGATACAATGCCCGAGAGCTGGCAAAAAGTCTTGGTGAGAATTACAGTGCGGTATGGAAAGAATTAGTACGTTTAGAAAATGCAGGCATTCTTAATAGTGAACCCCGGGGAAATTCTAAAGCCTATACGATCAACCCAAATTGTCCAATTGTACCAGAATTACGATTAATGGTTCTAAAAACCGAAGGAATTGGCAGCGTAATTCGAACAAAACTTTCAAGTGTTAAAGAGATCAAAGCAGCATTTATTTATGGCTCTTATGCATCTGGGGATGCAGATATTCAGTCCGATTTAGATCTTATGGTGATTGGTAGCATCGAATTATCCAAATTTGCGCCAATTATAGCGCAGCTTGAGCAATATCTCAAACGGCCAATAAATTATTTGATCTATTCGGAAGAAGAATGGAAAACTAAGTTAGAGAGCAAAGATCCTTTTGCCATCAACGTGATCCAAGCTCCTAGATTGCTGTTAATTGGAGACGAAAATGCCTTATGACCGATTGATCAAGGGAGGGCGGATCAAACCGTACAACGCTCGTCCAAGTGAAATTGAACAGTTGTTAAAAGTTGCCAGCCGTGATCTTAATGCATCCGCAAGAAATTTGGATGACGATCCAGATTGGG
>Ga0315284_10007123_pt1 | contig 15958 bp, 15 predicted proteins | sample YL17G09_16_MG_FD_203696 | JGI IMG/M metagenome (GOLD analysis project Ga0315284, IMG submission 203696) | Sediment microbial communities from Yellowstone Lake, YNP, Wyoming, USA - YL17G09_16 | ecosystem: Environmental > Aquatic > Freshwater > Lake > Sediment | place: USA: Wyoming | collected... | reverse complement strand
CTACACTCTGTCATCGCGAATGGCCTTTCTTGTTGGGTCGAGGAATCGCACAAATCCCTCTATACCAACCGAAAGGCCATCGCGCCATAGGGAACCGGCATAAAAACTGATGAAATATCCGGGCTAACCCTATCGTGCCACGAGGCGCCGGACCTCTTCTCTGCCGGTTCCCGTCTTGAGGAAGCGTTCCCGGCGCATCGCCGCCGAACGCGTGGGGTGGCTTTCGGTATGAACCACCACCCAGGGAATGCCGTGACGGGTGGCCTTCGACACGCCGCCGTTGTGCTGGTTCAGGCGGGCCTGTGGGTCCTGGCAGGAACCAGTGTAGTGCCGCCCGGTCTTCAGGCTTCGCAGCACGTAGACCCAGTAAGGTCCTGGCACGCGGCCCCCCCCCGAAGAGCGAAAAACAACCTGAACAGGTGATCAGGCGAACAGGTGACCGCAGGTGAGCCGGTCTGCGGTCTTCAACGCTGTAGGACGTGCCGTGGTTTCTGCCGTTTCTCCTGCTCTCCTGCTCTCCCGCTCACCTGCTCTACCACATTGCCGCGTGAAACGCGGGCAATGTGGTCGGGGCGACAGGATTCGAACCTGCGACCTCTTGCACCCCATGCAAGCGCTCTAAACCAAACTGAGCTACGCCCCGATCGAGCCGCCCGATTATCGCGTCCCTCCGATGACCTGTCAAGCCACAGATCCGGGCAGGGTCTTTCCGTTTTGGGTTTGAGTCAGCCGATAGGCGAATCGCCCGCGCCGCGGGCCGCCTCTTGTCCGGCGCGACGGGGCGCTTTAGAATGCCTCCCGCGCGGGCCCTTGCGTGCCGCCCGCATCGCCGCGGGACGGCACTTCCGGGAACTCCGGGCTCCGTCGCGGCGTCTAATAGAATGGACACGGCAGCGCGTGAGATCGAACGCGGAATCCTTTGACGGCGCCGAAGACCGCGAACTCGTCGCTCAGGTCATGAGCGGCCAGTCCGACGCATTCGGCGCAATCGTCGAGCGGTACCAGGACCGGTTGTACAACACGGTCTGGCGGCTCGTCGGAAACGCTGAGGACGCCCGCGACCTGGTCCAGGACACGTTCGTCCGGACGTACGAGAACCTGGGCAGTTTCCGAGGAGGAAGCAGCCTGTACACGTGGATGTTCAGGATAGCGGTCAACGCGGGCCTCAGCCATCGGCGGCGCCGGAAGCCCCTGCGGCTGGCCGACGCGGACGACGGCGAAGACGGCCGCCCGATCGGTTGGGCCGACCCGTCGTCGGTAAACCCGGCCGACCCGCTCGATGCCGCGGAGACCGAGGCGATCGTCCAGCGGGCCCTGGGCGAGTTGGACGCCGATCAGCGGGCCGTCGTGGTGCTTCGCGATATCCAGCACCTCGATTACCAGGAAATCGCGGACATCCTGGAAGTGCCCGCGGGAACCGTCAAGTCCCGGCTGCACCGGGCGCGGCTGGCCCTGCGCGACAGGCTGCGGCCGTTGTTGAAGGCATGAGACGACGTCGCCGAGAGCACGGGAGGTCATAACGAGTCGGCCATGAACTGCGAGCAGGCACGCCAGGACATCTCGGCCTACCTGGACCACGAACTTCCGCCCGCGGAAGCCGACGCGGTCCGCGCCCACCTCGAGGCGTGCCCCGACTGCCGCGCCCTCCTCGAAGAACTCCGGACTATGGTGGACCTCGTTGGCCGCCTGCCGGAGCGGCCGGCGCCGGTCGGCCTCAGTGAGGACGTCCGGCGAGAGGTGGAGGGCCACTCGGTCCTGGCCCGTACGGGCGTCGGGAGAAGGGCGCGGCACCCGGCGGCCGGGCGGCCGGTCTTCTTGCCGCGCGCCCTCGCCCTTGCCGCATCCTTCCTCCTGGCCGCAGGTATCGGCACGGTCCTTTACCTTGACGCAACCCACCCCGGCGGCCGGGGGCTGTTCGCTTTCCGGGGCGCCACAGGCCGCGAGGCAGCGCTCGATAAGACGCGCCTGGGCCAGGCAGAGCACGAGGAGAAGGAGATGCCGCTCGCCATCGCACCCCCTTCACCCGCCCGCCCGCCGGCTGGAGTCCCGGGCGAGGCCGACGCCGAAAGGTCGGTCTTCGCCGGCAAGGCGTTCGATGTGCAGAAACCGGCGGCCGCACCCGCTAAGGCTTACAGGCCGGCCTTCGATTACAGCGTGGCGGCCGGTCCCGAGAGCGGGCCCATCGCCCCTCAGACGCCCGCGGCCGTTCAGTTTGAGCGATCCGAGCAGCCGCAGGCGCCGGCCCTGGACTCCAATGGCCGGCTGCGCGACAAGGCCGGACAGGCCGGGCAAGGCGCCTCCGCAGCACCGGACAGCAAGGACGCACGCCAGCCGGCAGCGGACGGCTGGAACCAGTTGGGCCTGACCCCTGGAAACGCGGCCGACACCGGCCGCGTGGACGCCACCGTCACGGTCCTTGCGGACAAGGCGAAGGAGGTGCAGCAGGTGATGAACTCGGCGGCCTTCGGCCAGGCCAGCATCCAGAGCCTGAGCCAGGTCGCCAGCGGCGGGAACCTCGCCCGGGCAGACAACCAACTGATCCTCGAGGTCGAGTCGCGCGACAAGGCCAACGCCGAACTCGTCGAATTGTTCCGCCAGAGCGGGTGGTCGCCCGTCGGCGGCCGGGAGCGCGCAGCCGGCAGGAGCGGCGCGCCAGAGGCCACGGTTGCCAAGAGGTCCGGCGGGGAAGGCGAAACGGGCGGCCAGCCCCCCGCTGCGGGATACTTTTTCCTCGCCCATCGCGACGGCGAGGATACTTGGGTCGTGATCGCCGACCGCGACGACGTCTCGCGGTTCGGGTCGCGGCTCGCCGGGGAGCCGGACCTGGCCGTCGCGTACGATTCGAGCGAGCCGTTCGTGGCCATTCGGCGGCTCCAGGATCGGCTCGCGGTCCGCGCTGCCGACGACCTTGGCCGCGACCTCGGGCAGAAGAAGAGCGACTCGTTCGCCCTTGCGAGGAAGGCTGAGGACGAAAAGATCGCGGTCCCTCCGGCAGAGCGTGCCCCCGGCGCGGCACCCACGGAGGGCGGGCTAAAGGCGGACGTCCAGGTGAAGGCCCATCGCGAGGAACGCCTTGAGGACGCCCGCCGGCCGGCTCTTGCCGAGGCTGATGCCACGGCCCGGCCTCCCGATGTCGAGCAAAAAGACGCGCTCGCGGCCGGGCAGTCCGAGCCGGCGTCCTCGCCGGCGGCGTCCTTCTACTCCTGGTCCGACGGGACACTCCGCCCGGCGGCGCCGCTGCCGGAGAACCAGGTGCTGCTGGTCATCCGTGTCCGGTGGCGGCCGGAGGCGCCGCCGACGGTGACAGCCGACACCGAGATCAACGCTTCGAAGGAAGCGGCCCCTGCCGATGCGTCGGGCGCCGCAACTCAATCGGCCCCTGCGGCCGGGCACTGAGGCCTGAGGCCTGAGGCACAGCAAAAACAAGAACGCCCCGCCACGGCGGTGGCGGGGGTCAACGGCGGGCGGGGTCGGCGGTCGCCCTACTTTTTGCCGCCTATCCCGAAGAAGTCGAGGGCGTCCTTCTTTTTCTTGACCGCCTCAATCCGCTTCTCGAGGGTTTCGGGCCAGTACTTCGGGTCGAATTTCTTGACCTCGCCCAGTTTCGCGAGGGCCTCGTTGAACTTCTCCTGTTGTTCGAGCCTGACGGCCTGCTCCATCAGGTCGGCGACCTTGGTGATGATCTCCTTTTCGGTCATCACCGGCGCGACAGGCGGCGGGGGCGGTGTCGGCGCCGCAGAGGCCTGGATCTCCGCCTTCAGGTCGCGGATCGCCTTGTCGATGTTGACGTGCTGGGTAATCAGGTCGCGCGGAAATGATTGAAGGATTTGCTCGTAGCCGGCGAGGGCCTCCTTGAGTTTCCTGGCAGCCCGGAGTTTTCTGATGTCTTCGAGGCTTGCGGCCAACTTCTCGGCCTGCACCCGCAGGGCGTCCTGGTACTGCTGCTGGGCCTTCAGGACGGTGCCCTCCATCTTGCCGACGTCCATGCCCTTGGAGGCGAGCAACTGGCGGTCCTTCGGGCCGATGTTCCTGAGGACGGCCAAGGCGTCGTCGTACTGGTGGCGGTCGGCCATGGCTTGGGCCTGCTCGAGTTTCCCCGTCAGGTCGGCCAGTCGCTGCTCGGCCTGCTGCTGGATCCGCTTGCGGAGGTCGGTGGCGCGGGCCTGCCAGCGTGCATCTCCGGTCCGATCGATGAGTTTCTGATAGATGTCGATGGCTCCGGCGAAGTCGCCGGTGGCGATGGCGTTATCGGCGTCTCGGAGCCGGTCGTCCACCCATTGTTTGAGCGCCGCATCGCCTCCGTCGGACGGTAGCGGCCCGTCGGGGTTCGCCTTCGCCAGGCCGAGCATGCCTTTGTACTTGGCCTGAAACTCCAGGACCGCCGGCTCGCAGCCGCGCGGCAGCAGCAGGATCGGCAGGGGCGTGAAGATGCCGATGAGGAAGAGAGGGATCACCGTGAGCCACGTCAGGAAAAGCACCACCCAGACCTTCGGTTTGCGTGCCAGGAGCGTGGTGAGCCGCCGGCCTGCCGCCCCGCCGAAGCCGCCGGCGGCGCTGGCGACCAGGGCCGCGCCCGCCGCCGTGGGCGTCGGGGCAGCCGGGCCGGTGATGATGTCCGACCTGGCCTCTTCGGCGGCCGCCACCTTCTTCGCCAACTCCTCCTCCAGTTCGTACGCTGCCTGGTGGAACGGCTGCTTCACCAGGTCCGCCGGGACGCCCGGCCGCGGGCTGGCCGGCCGCTCGTTCATGTTCAGTTGGCACCGGGCGCAGTACGTCTGGTCCGGAGTGGTCTCGGCAAAGCAGTGGGGGCAGATGCCCAGGTACTTCGAGAGGCGGGGCGTCTCGGCCGCGTACTGCCAATCCTGGTAGGTCGCCGGACCGCGCACCGTCGAATCGGCCCGGAGGCGGCCCTTTTCAACCAGTTTAACGAGGGTCTCGAACGAGACGCCCCGGCCGCTCAGGTTCCGCTTGTCCAGATAGAACCACGGGCCGACGGCCTGGCGATAGGCCTGCCGGACTGCCGGGGAAAAGGAGGTGTGGCAGTACGAGCACCGGCTGGAATCCCTCGGAATGACCTTCCCGCAGTAGACGCAGGGGCCATTTTCGCTCCGCCAGGGGGCGTCGGTCGCGTCGGTATCGTTTGTTTCGGCCATGTAAGCCCTTGCTGCGTAGGGACTTGCCTTGCGCCCGCTGGCAAAAAACGGCGGGCCGGCCCGTCAAACGGGATTATAGACACCCCCCGCGGCCGCGTCAACCAATGCGATTGCAATCCTTTACACTAAACTCGGCCATTTCGGGTGGAAAAATTTCCTGATTCCGCCCCCAAGCAATTTGCCTTCCCCCAAATCTTGAGTATAATACCGATTGGAGAAAAGGGGGTTGGTGTAGGCAAGCGGACCCGGGGGCTCATTTCTTTCAGACCCTTCCGATCCGTTACCTGCCCAACATCGGTCGTGGCTTACCTGCTTGCGCATCAGCAGGGAGGCCGGTGCCATGTTACGGGAGGGTGTTCAATGAAGCGTGCGCTTATCACCAGCGGTATGGGTCTGCTCGTAGCCTGTGCCTTGGCCTCGGCGGCTCCGGCTGCCACGATCAACGAGGTCCTGAACCAGTCCTGGGACCCGCTGACCAACAATCCCCTGGACAACGGGTTCGGAGGCTCCGGCTGGTTCCTGACGTGGGACAACCTGGGGCCGGGCAGCCAGTTCCAGAGCCCCGGCCAGCCCCAAAGCGGGCTCCCCATCGTGGGGCCCGTCAATCCGCCCCTCTTGAGTTTCACCTTTCAGGAAACCGGCATCGGCGGAGGCGGCGGCGGCGGCACCGGTCTTGTCCAGAGCACCTACATCCTCGGCAGCAAATGCCCTGACGAAAATCCCTGGAGCATGACCTTCTCAATGCTCTTCTTCCACCCCGACTTTGGCGGCACGTCCGTCGACATCCAACTGTTCGGCAGCATCAGCGGTGTCCTGACCAGTTCGCTGACCGCTGAAGAGATCAAGGCAGGCAAGATGCTTTCGTGGGACATCGCCGCCCTGGGCGGAGAAAAGGTCTTCATCGTGGTCACCCCGAACGGCGGCCAGACCTACCCCGCCGGATTCTTCATGGACGACGCCAACTTCAACTGCAACTCCGAAATCCCCGAACCGGCAACCCTTGGCCTCGTCCTCCTGGGCGCGGCCGCCGTCGCCAGACGACGCAAGAAGTAACTCGTTGCCGCATCTGAAGGCCGTTGACGGGGCAGCCCTTGCGGGTTGCCCCGATTTTTTTGCGCCGCGGACGCGCTGGACATCGGCGGCTAGGCCGGGAGGCCGGACGCTCGGCGGCCGCTCGACCGTTCCCCTCGCGCCCGCGTTCCGTATAATGGTGGGACGCAACGCACCACCCGAAAGGCGCCAATGACCAGGCCCCTGCCGCCTGAACCCGCCACGACGGTCCGCCGCCGCATCCGGGTGCGCGGCATCGTCCAGGGCGTCGGCTTCCGGCCGACGGTCTATCGCCTGGCGACCGAGCGGGGCCTGGCCGGGTGGGTCCTGAACGACGCCGAGGGCGTCCTGGTGGAACTGGAAGGCCCGGCCCGGGCGATCGAGGAGTTCCTCTCGGCGCTGGCGGCGGACCCGCCGCCCCTGGCCCGCATCTCGGCCATCGAGGCCGAGCCCGTGCCGGCCACAGGCGAGCGCGCCTTCCGGATCGAAACCTCCAGGGGCGGCCAGCGCTCCGCCCTCGTCTCGCCCGACATGTCCACCTGCGCCGACTGCGCCCGCGAACTCCTCGACCCGGCCGACCGGCGGTTCCGCTACCCGTTCATCAACTGCACGAACTGCGGCCCGCGCTACTCGATCATCGCCGACATCCCGTACGACCGCCCGAACACCACGATGCGCTCGTTTGCAATGTGCCCCGCCTGCCAGAGCGAATACGACGACCCGGCGGACCGACGGTTCCACGCCCAGCCGAACGCGTGCGCGGCATGCGGGCCGAGGCTCTCGCTCTGCAGGGCCGACGGGCGGCCTGCCGCGGCGGAGGATCCGGTTCGCGCGGTCCGCACGGCGCTCCTGGCCGGCCGCATCGTCGCCATCAAAGGCCTCACCGGGTTCCACCTGGCCGCCGACGCCCGCAACGACAACGCCGTCAAGGAACTCCGTCGCCGAAAGGGCCGCGACCAGAAACCCCTGGCCATGATGGCGGCTTCGCTCGAGGCCGTCGCTCGCCGCGCCGCGGTCGGCCCGGCCGAGCGGGCACTCCTGGAATCGGCGGAGCGGCCGATCGTGCTCCTTGCGAAGCGCCCCGGCCACGACCTCTCGCCCCGGGTCGCCCCCGCCAGCCCGTACTTCGGGTTCATGCTGCCCTACGCGCCGATCCATTACCTCCTGTTCGAGCAGGACTTTCCGCCGATGGTCATGACCAGCGGCAACCTCTCCGAGGAACCCATCTGCCGCGAGAACACCGAGGCCGTCGAGCGGCTCGCCCGCATCGCCGACCTCTACCTCCTGCACGACCGGCCGATCCAGACCGTCTGCGACGACTCAGTCGCCATCGTCCAGCGGGGCCGGCCGCTCCTGCTTCGGCGCGGGCGCGGCTATGCCCCGAGGCCGATCACCTTGCCCATCGAGGCGCCCGAGCCCATCCTGGCCGTCGGGCCGGAACTCAAGAATGCCGTCTGTCTGGTGCGCGGCAAGGACGCCTTCGTCAGCCAGCACATCGGCGACCTGAAGAACGCCCTGGCCGCGCGGTACTTTGAGGAGACGGTCGAGAAACTCGCGCGGCTCCTGGACGTCCGGCCAGCCGTCGTCGCCCACGACCTGCACCCGGCGTACCTCTCGACGAGGTATGCGCGGCGTCTCGGCGGCGTCCGCCTGGTCGGCGTCCAACACCACCACGCCCACGTCGCCTCGGTCATGGCCGACAGCGGCCTGGAGGGCGAAGTCCTCGGCCTCGCCATGGACGGCACGGGCTACGGCCCCGACGGGACCGTCTGGGGCGGCGAGGTCCTCCGGGCGAGCGCCGCCGAGTGCACCCGCCTCGGCCACCTCGCCTACGTCCCGCTGCCCGGCGGCGACGCCGCCGTCGAGCACCCCGTCCGCACCGCCTGGGCGGCGCTGGTCCTAGCGTTCGGGCCCGAGGACGCCGCTCGCCACCTCGTCGGGCACCTTGCGGCAACCCGCGAGGCCGACCGGCGGCTCTGGGCCGACATGGTCGTTCGAGGCACGAGCGCGCCGCGTGCCTGCGGCCTGGGGCGGCTGTTCGACGCGGCCAGCGCGCTGGCGGGCGTCTGCGCCGAAAGCACCTACGAGGGCCAGGCGGCCATCGAATTCGAGGCCGCCGCTGCCGACGCCCCCGACGATGCCGCGCCATACAGTTTTGCGATCCGCCGGCCCGAGGCGGGCGCGGCCGAGGCGGGCTGGGTCATTGACTGGCTCCCGCTCATCCGCGAGGCCGTCGCCGACATCGAGGCCGGCCGCGGCGCCGCCGACTCAAGCGCCCGCTTCCACGCGACGGTCGTCGAGATGCTCCTTGCGGCGGCGCGGCTGGCCCGCGACGAAACACGGCTGGAGCGGGTATGCCTGTCGGGCGGGTGTTTCGCGAACGACCGGCTTGTGCGGCTCCTGGTGCCGAGGCTTGAAGCCGATGGCCTGGCGGTGTACGTTCATCGCGAGGTGCCGCCCGGCGACGGCGGCGTTGCGCTCGGCCAGGCGTACGTCGCTGCGGCGCACCTTCGCGCCAAACGCAATAACGTTTAGCCGCGGGCCTTGGCCCGCGCGTGTGGTTGTTTTGCCTTTTAGCATAAAAGCAAACGAATCGAGGTCGGGCCATGTGTCTTGCCGTACCGGGTCGGATCGTCGAAAAGGCGGGCGGAATCGGCGTGCTCGACGTCCGCGGGAACCGCCTGCGCGCGGGCCTGGCGCTCGTGCCTGAGGCCGGCGTCGGCGATTGGGTGCTCCTGCACGCAGGCTTTGCAATCACCAAGATCACGCCCCAGGACGCCGCCGAGACGAACTCGCTCCTCGACCAGATCGAGACCCTGGCCCAGGAAGGGATCGGCGGTCCGCCGTCGCCGGAGGCTATGGCGGACTATGGTCCGCCGTCGGAAAAAGAAACGTGACCCACGCATCCATCGAGGACCTGAAAACGCGCATCGTCCGCGCCGCGGCAGCCGTTCCCGGCAAGGCGCCGATCGTCCTGATGGAGATCTGCGGCACGCACACGGTCGCGATCCGCCGGCTCGGCTTAAGGAGCCTTCTGCCGGAGCGCGTCCGGCTCATCAGCGGACCAGGATGCCCGGTCTGCGTCACGCCGCAGGGCGTCCTGGACGTCCTGGTGGACCTGGCGCAGCGGCCGGGCGTAGTGGTCGCGACGTTCGGCGACATGGTCCGCGTGCCGGGGTCCCGCTCGAGCCTCGAGCGCCAGAAGGCTCTCGGCGCCCGCGTGGCAATCGTGTACTCGGTCCTGGAGGCGCTGGACCTGGCGAGGCGGCGGCCGGGCGAAATGGTGGTGTTCGCCGCGGTGGGGTTCGAGACGACCGCGCCGGGGACGGCGGTCGCCCTCCAGACGGCCCGGGCCGAAGGCCTGGAGAACTTCCTCGTCTTGTCGGCCCACAAGTGGGTGGTCCCGGCGATGGACGCGCTCCTGGCGGGCGGCGAGGTGCGGATCGACGGCTTCCTCTGCCCGGGACACGTCAGCGTCGTCATCGGAAGCCGGGCCTATGAGCCTATTGCGGCGCGGTACGGCCGCCCGTGCGTCGTCGCGGGCTTCACCGCCGCGCAAGTCCTGGCCGCTTTGGCGGCGATCCTCGAACAACTTGCCGCCGGCGAGGCACGCGTCGACAACGTCTACGAGCAGGCCGTCCGGCCCGAGGGCAACCCGGAGGCCCTGCGGCGGATCGGGGCCGTCTTCGGCCGCGTCGAGGCGGAGTGGCGCGGACTGGGCGTCATCCCCGGAAGCGGCATGGGCATCCTTGAGGCCTATGCGGCCCATGATGCGGCGCGGCGGCTCGACCTCGCACCCGTCCCGACCGGCGGCGCGGTCGAGGAGCACGGGTGCCGCTGCGGCGACGTCATCCGCGGGGCGATCCAGCCGCACGAGTGCCCCCTGTTCGGGGGGGCCTGCACGCCCGCCCGTCCGGTCGGGCCGTGCATGGTCAGCCGCGAGGGGTCGTGCCAGGCGGAGTTTCGATACGGCCGGGCGTAAAAGCAGTGCGGGGTGCGGAATGCGGAGTGCGGAGTAAACGACATGACGGCGCGCCGGACGCGGGGCCTTGCCGTTCCACTCCGCATGCCGCACTCCGCACTGAACGGTCGCCGCCCGAACCGGCAAGGAGGTCACGATGAGGCGCACAAGGGCAGCGTGGCTGATCGCAACGGCGGGCGCAGCGCTTGCCTTGGCGGGCTGTGCGCGCAAGCCGGTCGAACTCGTCGAGTCGCGCGAGGCCATGGACACCCTCGTGACCGTCCGGGCCATCGCGCCCGACTCTAAGACCGCCCGGGCCGCGATCGATGCCGCATGGAAGGAAATGGATTTCGCAGCCAAACGCCTCGACCGGTACACCGAAGATTCCGACGTCTCGCGCGTCAACCGCGACGCCGGCGGCGGATTCCTGACGACGGTTGATCCGGCCGTGACGAGTTGCCTCGCGGCCGCCAAGGAAGCGTACGACCTCACCGGCGGCGCGTTCGACCCCACGGTCGGCCCGGTGCTGGAGTTGTGGCACAAGGCGACGGAGCGCGGCACGCCGCCGACGGAGGTCGAGATTCAGGCGGCGCTGGGCCTGGTAGGCATGGACAAGGTCGAGATCCACGCCTTCGGCGTCGACAAGGCGCCCCTGCCCGGCGCGCCGGGGACTGCGACTCGCGAAGGGGCCGTCTACCTCGTCGGCCTCTATAAGAAGGGGATGATGCTCGACCTGGGCGGCGTCGAGAAAGGCTACATCGCCGGCCGCATGGCCCGCCGCATGCAGCAGCACGGCGCCACGGCTGCGCTCGTCGCGGCCGGCGGCGACGTCTACGCCCTCGGCGAGCGCCCGGCGAACCTCGTCCCGCCCGGCGGCGACCCGCGATGGGCCGTCGGCGTCCAGGACCCCCGCTATCCCGACGACCGCGAAAAACTCTACACGGCCCTCCGCCTCCGCGACCAGGAGGTCTCCACGAGCGGCCATTACGAGCGCGGCTACACGGTGGGCGGCACGCGGTACAGCCACATCGTCAACCCGCGGACCGGCCAGCCGGTCAACCGGCACCTGGCGAGCATCACGATCGTGGGCCCGGACCCGGCGGTGGCCGACGCCCTGGCCACCGGCGTTGCCGTCCTGGGCGTCGAGAAGGGCCTCGCGCTCGTCGAGACGCTGCCGGGGGTCGAGTGCCTCCTCCTGGTGATCCCGGACTCTGATTTCGGCCAGACGGACCCCGCGAAGGTGACGCTGGTGCCCTATCGCTCGAGCGGCTTTGCGGCCCTGGAGTTCGACCCGAACATGCCGGCCGGCAAGAAAGATTGAAACCGCAAAGGACGCAAAGAGCGCAAAGATGAATTACTTGAACAGCAAGAGGCAAGGGCCGAAGATTACGCGGCCCCCGGTCTTGGCTGCTTGCTGTTTGGCCTTTGCTGTTTGACCCAATCCTTTCTTTGCGATCTTTGCGTCCTTTGCGGTTCCAACATATCCTCCCCGCCGGAACAGCCACCGAAATTTGCTTGCAAAGGTTTCGGTGCGGCGTAATTTCGCCTCCGCATAGCCGGGCCGCACCCGGCCCCCGTGGAAAGGACGAGTCATGGCAAAGAGAGTCCAGAGGAAGGCTGCCGGCCGCAAGCGGGCCGCCGGACAAGCCCCGGCCGCAGGCGCCCGGGCCGCCGCGACGCGCAAGGCCCTCATGATCGTCGGTGGGCCTTACCACCTGACGGACAAGGCCGGCGAGATCGCTCAGCAGGTGCTGGCGGCGTCGGGCGGCGGGTGGGAACTGTCCGTGACGAGCGACCTCGACGCCCTGGCGGCCCTGCCGACGAGCGACTTTGCAGTCCTCATCATCCACACCACCGGTCACCGCGAGGCCCTGATGCCCGAACGGGAAAAGGGGCTCCTTTCGTTCGTCCAGGGCGGCGGCGGGCTGGTGGCGGTCCATTCGGCGGCCGATAGTTTCCGCGATTCGCGGGCTTACATCGAGATGCTTAACGCCGAGTTCCGAACGCACCCGCGGTTCCAGGAGATCCCCGTCCAGATCACCGACCGCGACCATTACCTGACGGTCCGGATGCCCGACTTCGCCATCGAAGACGAACTCTACCTCCTCCAGAGCCATGAGCCCGCCAGGAGCCGCATCCTTGCCGAGACCACCTGGCAGGGCCGGCGGATGCCGCTGGTCTTCGTCCATCCGTACGGCAAGGGTCGGGTGGCATACCTGGCGCTGGGTCACAGCCTGGCATCGTGGCAGAATCCGGAGTTCCAGAAACTCCTCGGGCGGAGCGTCCGATGGGCGACGGGGGCGGAACTCGACACAACGGCCAAGGTCCGCTGCGGCTTGCTCGGATACGGGCCCTCCTGGAACATGGGCAAGGCACACGGCCAGTTCATCAACGAGCAGGCGGGCATGACGACCGTGGCCGTCTGCGACATCGACCCGGCTCGCCGCGCTGCGGCCGAGCAGGAACTCCCGGGCCTGCGGACCTTCGAGTCGCTCGGCGCGATGCTCAAGGCCGACGACATCAACCTGGTCGTCGACATCCTGCCGCACAACCTCCACGCCGAGACGGCCCTGGAGTGCCTGAAGGCGGGCCGGCACGTCGTCCTCGAAAAGCCGTTCTGCCTGACCACGCAGGAAGCGACCGAGATGATCCAGGCGGCGCGGCGGGGCGGGCGGATGCTCAGCGTCTTTCACAACCGCCGCTGGGACAGCGATTACCAGGCGATCCGCTCGATCATGGCGCGAGGGCTGCTCGGCAAGGTCTTTCACGTCGAGGCGTTCATGGGCGGCTACGACCGGCCCGGCACGTCCTGGCGGAGCGACAAGATGGTCTCCGGCGGCGCCCTTTACGACTGGGGCGCCCACTTCGTCGACTGGATCCTCCGCCTCATGGACCGGCGCGTCACGCAGGTCACCGGCTTCATGCAGAAGCGGTGGTGGCAGCACGTGACGAACGAGGACCAGGCCGAGGCCGTCATCCGCTTCGAGGACGGCGAGGTCGCGGACCTCCAGATCTCGAGCCTTGCGGCCGCGACGAAGCCGCGGTGGCGGATCCTCGGCACGCAGGGGGCCCTCGTCAGCCAGGGCGGCGACAGCCACCGCGTCATCAGCCACGCCTGCGGCCACGCCGTTGACGGCCAGGTCCCGTTCAAGGGGGCCCTCTCCGGCCGGCCGTACTACCGGAACATCGCGGACCACCTCCTCGCAGGCGAACCGCTGGAAGTGACGGCCGAACAGGCCCGCGAGGTGATCGCCGTGATCGAGACGGCCGAGCGATCCAGCGCCGAGGGCCGCAGCCTGCCCCTGCCGCCCGAGGTCTATGCCGGGTGACACGGCGAATGTCGAATGTTGAAGTGAGCGGCAAAAACAAAAACGGCCGCGCGCTCAAGCGCGCGGCCGCATGGTTTAAAGGCGTTCCGTCCAGTAGGCCGGGTCTCGGTGCAGGTGCATTACGGCCAGGATCACGACCTCCTGCGGGTCTTCGCGGTACAGCAAGGCATAGGGGAAGGCGAGTACGGGCTTGCGGCGAATGCCGGACCGCACTTCTGTCCAGGCTTTGGGATTGCGGTTCAAGGCCCGAACGGCTTGGGCCACTTGATTGAGGAAGCGGCGGCCGAGGCGAGGGGCGCGCAACTCATAAAAAAGGGCCGCCCCGACCATCTCCTGCTCGGCGGGAGCAGGGAAGATAACGCGTTTCATGCGATGCGCGAGCGGGCGCGGCGAATGGCCTCGCCGGCCGGCCGCGCCTTGACCTTGCCCTGCCGATAGGCCTCGTACCGCCTCTCGGCCTCATCGAGCCACGCTTCCTGGACGCCGGCATCCCGGGCCTCTTCCAGACTGTCCAAGAGGTCCCTGGCAAGCCGGGCGCGCTGCTTGACGGACAACCGCAGAGCCTGGGCCGCAATCTGCCTCTCGGTCATAGAGATTCCATCCCGTCAGCCGTCATCCCCGCGTCAGTATACGCGTCCGCGAGCGGGGATCAAGCGCCGAGGGCCGCAGCCCGCGCAGCCGGTTCAGCCCCACGGCTGGAGCGACGCCAGGCCGAAGATATAGACAAGCGTGTACCAGACGCCGAGCAGGATGAAGATGGCCCCGGTCGCGCGGCGGGCCCACCACTCGACCTTCCGGAGGACGTTGAACAGCCTGCCGACGGCCCCGGCGCTTGAGGCGATGACCACCGCGAAGACCACCACCGGCAGCGCCGTCCCGACGCCGTAGGCCAGCGGCAATAGCAGCGGCGACCGGTACGTGACGCACAGGCCGACGAGGTTCCCGAAAAAGAGCGCGGCTGTCACGGGGCAGAACGAGAGGGCGAAGAGGACCCCCAGCAGCGCCGCCCCCGCCAGGCCGCCCCACTCGGCCACCCGCTGCGCCCGGCCGGCCCCGACCGATGTCGAGAACCCGAGGTCCAGGAGTTCGAGCAGCAGCACGCCGACAATGACGAGCAGCGGCCCGAGGACCTTGTTGAGGTACACTTCGAGAAAACTCCAAACGGCCGGCACGGCGGCCAGGCCGCCGACGATCAGGACGCCCAGGGCCGCATAGGCGGCCGTCCGCCCCGCCGCGTAAGAGGCGCCCGACAGCACCACCGCCCACGGCCGGCCCACCCGCCGCGCCATCAGCCCGACCGCCGCGACGTTCGGCACGAGCGCGCACGGGCAGATGGACGTCAGCACGCCCAGCCACAGGGCCGACGCCGTGCCGACCAGCAAGGGGGCCATCACGCGCCTTTCAGAAAGGCCGTTACTTCATCGCGAACGTATGTCTTGAAGCGGGGCTGGTCGGCCACGAGGTCCCAGACCCTTTCGAGGTTCTTCCAGCGGACCTCTCGCCCGCCGCGACGCTCCGACAGGACCACCGTGGCGGCGTACAGTTTGTAGTCATCGGCGAAGTGGCGGTTGGGCTTGCTGGCGATGTTGACGACCCGCCAGAAGAGCCTTCGAGCGCGGAGGGCGTCGGCGAAGTCCGACTCGACCGTCTCGCGGGCCCAGGCCCGGATGCGGTCGCACTCCGGGCACCGGCGGTTCGTGTGGAAATAGAAAACCACGACGCCGTCGGCCGGGAGGGCGGGCGGCTCATCGCCCCCGCGCCCCACGATCTCTGAGAGGACGAAATAGCCGAGGCTCGCCGCCGCAAAGACCACCAGGACAATGCCCGCAACCTTTTTCGCCTTCGTACTGGACTCCCTTCGCCCGCCGGCCGGCCCGGGCCTGGCCGAGCATCGCCCGGATCTCCTCGGCGCTCGGCACCCGACCGGACACCCGGACCTCGCCGTCAATCACCAGCGCCGGCGTCATGAGCACGTCGTAGGCCATGATCTTCTCGATGTCGGCCACCTTCTCGATGCGGCACTCGAGGTGCGCCGCCTCGGCGGCCCGGCGGGCGTTCTCATACATGGCTGCGCACCGCGGGCAGTCCGTTCCGAGAACCTGGATGGTCGTCATCGGCGCCTCCGGGGCACCTGCTTCAACCCCATTATTCGCAGCCGGTTACGCGTTGGCCAGCGCTTTCCGTCCGGCCGCGCCGTGAAGAGGGGGCCGGCTCCTCTCCGTGCCGCTCTGGAAACGTGCCCGCCCCCTTCCCCGCTCCGCCGGCCGCGCTTGACAACACGCAAGCATCCTTCTACACTGGTTTTCCAACGCCTCCGGGGGGAACCTGAGGACCGGTGTGATGGACCTGTTTGAGTATCGCCAGGGGCGGCTCCACGCCGAAGACGTGCCGGTGGCCGACCTGGCACGCGATTTCGGGACGCCGCTCTACGTCTACAGCGCCGGCACCTTCCGGCGCCATTACCG
>Ga0315284_10007121_pt1 | contig 15958 bp, 12 predicted proteins | sample YL17G09_16_MG_FD_203696 | JGI IMG/M metagenome (GOLD analysis project Ga0315284, IMG submission 203696) | Sediment microbial communities from Yellowstone Lake, YNP, Wyoming, USA - YL17G09_16 | ecosystem: Environmental > Aquatic > Freshwater > Lake > Sediment | place: USA: Wyoming | collected... | reverse complement strand
GGGCTTCAAGAGCATGGGGCTTCAAGAGTATGGGGCTTCAAGAGCATGGGGCTTCAAGAGTATGGGGCTTCAAGAGCATGGGGCTTTAAGAGCATGGGGCTTCAAGAGCATGGGGCTTCAAGAGCATGGGGCTTCAAGAGCATGGGGCTTCAAGAGCATGGGGGGGTAACGAATCGCAAGCGATTCGTTAGTGTAAGGGGGGAAGCGCTGTTCAGTCTTAAAGACTATGTCTTTAAGACTCAATGGATAAAAAAACTCTTCGAGTTTTTTTATCCTCCCCCCAAAAATTGATTTAAAATTAAATTAACATAACTATAATCAAAAACAATGAACGCCCCATATTTGGATAAATTATTCATAGAAGATTGCAATGATTTTATGAAAAAATTGGAGCCCCGATCCATAGATACTGTCATACTGGATCCGCCCTATTTCAATGTTGTCAATGAAAAATGGGACACCCAATGGAAAGACCTTGAAGAATATTTGGCGTGGTTCAAGCCCATTATACAAGAAGTCTCCCGCATTAGCAAACACAGTTGCTCCCTCTGGCTCTTCGGTTACGCCTATCAGCTCTCTTATTTGATTCCAATTGTTGAAGCCCAGGGATTTAGCTATCGCCAGCATATTACAATCGACAAAGGACTGCGAAGTGTGGCAGGCAGAACCTCCAATAAATTGAAAATGTTTCCAACGGCGACGGAATATGTCGTCTATTTCCACAAAGAATCACGGGGACTTATCCGCGAATACTTGCAGCGGAAACAGGCGGAGTGCAAACTCTCATCCAAGGACATTAACCTTCATCTCGGAAAGGCGATCAATGGTGGCGGCACTTGGTCTACAATTGCTGGCGTTAAGCAGAAGAATATTCAGTATCCAACTCGCGAAGATTGGGATAAATTGGGCGAATTATTTGGCGGTATGACGATGAATTATGACGACGTTGTTTTCAAATTTAATCCAATTCAGGGGCTCACAGATGTCTGGACAGACATTAATTTCTATGACACTAAGCTCCCCAAAAAGCATCCCACTCAGAAGCCTTTTAAGCTAATAGAGCGGTTGTTGTTGTGTTCTACAGACGAAGGCGACGTTATCTTGGACCCTTTTATGGGTTCTTGTATGACGGGGCTAGTTTGCAAGAAACACGGGCGCCATTTTATTGGATGCGAGAAAGAAGAGACCTATGCAGAGAATAATTTGCTAGATTTAGAGCTAGAGTAGGGCATTATATAGGTATTTTATTTTGTCCAAGTCTATTGATTTTTCTAATAAAACCGGGTAAAAAATTTTAAGTGATCTCACTAATTTATAATAATCGACTGCCCCAAGTATTTCAACAAGGGCTTCCTTTTTCTTGTGGGATAATAGCTCCATTACTCTTACATATCTCTTGAGAAGTATTTTATCGCCGAGATATTCCAATACTTTTTTCTGGTTAATGCTGAAAAATTGGGCAGTTAATGAGGCTTTTTCATCGGCTGGTGACGGTATAACATACCATATCCAATGCGAGACTTTCTTATTATTTTTTATTTCTTGGATGGCTTTAGCGAAAGTTGATTTGTCGCCTCTATCGAAAACTAGGCTTCCATTATTCGGGATTTTTTGCCCAATATAAATTCCGTGGTTTTGTGCATTTTTGAAATCTTGGATTGTTGCTCTATGTTGTAATCTCATTATTATTATACACTCTTAAACATTTAAAATGGCACGCTTAATGCCAAAATAAATAATATGATAAATTACATAAATAATATTTATCATACTATACTAAATATGAATGTTGATGAAATTATAAACAAAAATAAATTATTAGAAGAAGAATTACAAAAAACAAAAGATGAACTGATACAAACCAAAGAACATCTTAAACAATACACAGCACCAATAAGTAGAAAAATATATTATGAAAAAAATAAAGAAAAGGAAAAGCAACGAGCAAAAGAATATAAAGAAAAAACTAATTATTCTGCTAATCTATCAAATGAAAAAAAGAAGGAATATGCTCACCGCGCTTATTTGAACAAAAAGGAGAAATTAAAGAAACTTGAAGAAAAAAACGAAAAGGAAAACATTTAGGGATTTATATAATTGTTTATAAACAACTATATAGAAATATAATATTTAGTAATATTATAGAATGGTGAAAAAGAAGAAGTTGAAGGACGAATTCAAAGAGTTTAGGAATAATGATATATCCGCATATAAAACTCTCAAAATACCACTCAAATCTGTTTTACTAAATCGTGATTTAGTCCAACCTGTAATAAACAATCTTGTTTTTGAAATGAACGATTTGATGATACATTCCTACCAGTTTATTCGGTTGTATGTTTTGAATTGCTATTCCAATAAAATTGCTTTGCCTGAAATTGATAATACATTTATTTTGTATTGTATCAAATCATTAGGAACGCGAAGCAATCAAGGTGTGAAAAGCAAAAATACCGAATTACTTGATAAATTAGAAAAGTTTTATTTGGAAGAATATCAACCTACAATAAATCACGAGAAAACAAATTTGAAAAACATTACTTTTTTATTACCTTATTTAGCAACGCAAATTCATACTTCTTTATCCAACAACGCACAAGAACATTTTATTCAGCACTTTTTGAGGTTTATCAATAAAACAACATCACAAATAACCGAAGATAAATCCATTTTATTCAAACTGAAACATCAACTAATGACGTTGAATAATGAAACAGATGAAATATTTAATGATTGGAAAATTACTCATTTGTCCAACATTTTACCAACCAATATTACCAAGTCAGTTTATTATGATGTGAAAGTTAGACCATTTGAATATTTGAAAGGAATGTTGTATATGAATGAAGTATTGGAAAAACAAGAAAGTAAATTATTTCAACCCTTACCACTACGAAACAATATTGTTCCCAAACATATTATTTTAGATACAGCGTGTTTGGTAAGTTTATTTTGTCCTGCAAATAAAACAGATGGAATAAAAAAGGGTGAATTACATAAAAACCTCAAAGAAAACCAACGTGATATTTGGAATGCCTTTTTGAATTTGAACCATAAAATATTTAGAAACCAACATTATCAGTTTCATCATCAAATACAAACTGACGGAATTAGTTGTTGCTTATTGTTTATTAGAAAAGATTTGAAAGATAAGAAATGGGGTTCAAGAGTTCCAAGCATTCCAGAACAAGACTTTTATGGTATTGAAGATTTATTCAAAGAACAATTAGATACATTGAAAGATATGAATATTGTTGGTTGTGACCCTGGAAAACATAGTTTAGTGTATATGATGGATAAGAATGGTAATAAATTACAATACACCGCATCACAACGAAAAATAGAAAGTTATGGAAAGAGAAACCAACGAATATTATTACAAGAAAAGAAAAAGCATAAAATTATTGAAAAAGAAACTCATTTATCAGTTCAAAATAGCAAATCTGTTGATTATATAAAGTTCAAAGCATATTTAGTTGAAAAGGATAAACTAAATAAAGCAACAATGGAGTTTTACAGACGTGATGTATGGAGGAAAATGAAATTTAGGCAATATAGTTATGGTAAGAAATCAATAGATACATTCCTGAATAAAATCCAAGAAATATTCGGTTCAAATGTCCTAATTGGTTATGGTAATTGGAGTAGGGATACACAAATGAAACATTTTATGCCTACGATGAATAAAGGATTAAGAAAAGTAATCCATAAAAGATATGATACTATTACAATCAACGAATTCAACACAAGTAAGAAATGTTGTGATTGTTATAATGAAATGAAACATTACCGAGATAAAAAGAATAAGGAAGTATACCGTCTTTTCGTGTGTTCTAACTGCGTGAGTTGCCAAAACAAAAAAAACGTATTTAGAACGCGAGATGCGAATTCCGCAGTAAATATAATGAACTTGACAACTTGTTGGATAAAAAATCAAACAAGACCAGAAGAGTTCAGTAAGGCATCGTCTTTCACTTGTTTAGGAGAAGAAACAAGAAAAAGTAAGACCATCGTTGTTAAAGCCGAAGGAAAGCGGTAAGCACAACTATTGATTTTACACTTTTGAATTTTTTATTTTGGCATTAAGCGTGCCATTTTAAATGTTCAAGTGTGTAAAATAAAAATATCTTATAATTATAGAAAATGGTTAAAGGATATGCTCCTGAGAATGGTAGACGACCTGTTGAACGCGTTGCAGATGCACACTCTATTTTAAAGCCCTCCCCTACGACTCTATCAAGTCCACAAATAGTGCCACAAGCTATTGTGCGCCCTGTTCGCACAGGGGGCTGCGGTGGGTGTGGATCGAGGATTTCATAATTATTTATTAGATATGTTGTTATATCTGATAAATGCTAAAATTTATATTTACTCCAATTTTTAGAAAATTCCTGAATTATTCTTCTGAACTTTGTTCATCTTCTTCTTCTTGAGATTGAGATCTTACTGCATTTTTTAGAAATTGTTTTGCTTCTTTCTTGTTTTTTTCAATCTCCATTACCAACTTCTTGATAAGTGCATCATTGAATTCACAATATGCCACAATTTCTTTTTGACGTTCAAGGGATGGAATTGGGATTTTAAGATCAAATAAATCTTTTGAATAAATATGTGGTTGTGCAGTTCCAGTTTGTAACAAATATATTTTATCCTGAAATGTTTTTAATAAATAATATAAATAATTATTATCAATTTCACCATTCTTTGGAATAATTTTAAAACAATCACTTGCCCACACATTCATATTATATTTACTAATAAAACCGGCATATGCACCACTTGATGAACATAAAATAGTATTTTCATTCGTATTATATTGATTATGGAAACCCATTGGTTTTTGTCCACCACCAATAACAGGATATTCGCCCTCAATTAAAGTATCTTTTTTAATTCCTCTGCCATTTTGAAAATCACAAACTTCTCCAAGTTTTTTCAAGACATTATCACCAAATATCCTTTGATTATTCAAGCAAAACTCGCTCATTTGCTTCAATTCCACAATTTTCTCATTAGTTGTTTTATTCGCTTTTTCATAAATGAAATCCAAATATTTAACAATCTCTTCTTGAAGTTCAATGGATGGGACAGGAATTTTTAAATTACTTATATATTCTTTTGAAATATTTTTATGGCAAGTTCCTACAAAACCTTTTTCTAATATTTTTTTATTAAATAATAAATAATAATAAATATATTTTGTAGTATTTTCATCTTTATTTAATGCTCTATAAGCAATTGTTTGTTTTGCTAAACTAAAATTTTTATCTAAATATAGATTACATTTTCCTGATCCATTTGTTCTATTTTGAATGATATATAATTCTGTAATATCACATTCATCTACATATAATTCAGTTCTTTCTCCGCCTGTATGAAATTTGTATTTTCCTTCATGTTTACCATGGCTAGTTTCATATTTTCTTAAATTTTTATCAATTTCACAAATTTCTCCAAGTTTTTTCACAACAATCCCATCTTCATATTGTTCTTCTTCAGCATCATCTCTCAAATACTCAGCATAATTCAATGAATATGAATTACTCGCAATTTTTTCAATTGGAACTTCAGCTAATAGATTTTTAACATTCTGATATGGGTTGTAATCATAAAATTTAACATTTTTTGTCATCATCGTTTTTGAGAATTCATACTCCCAATTACTCTTTTTTTCTGTTTTAATACGTAAAACATCACTCCCCTCTCGTCTTTTGACAAAATAGAATATACACGTTTTGATCGTTGTATGCTCAAATATTCCTGATGGCAAATAATAAATTTCATTCAAATCACATGTCTTCATAAGATATTCGCGAACAGCAACAAGTGTCGCATTTGTTTTCGAAAATAAATCCTGCCCATCAGGTAGAACAATCGCACATTTCCCACCAATTTTCAGCATGAAAATAATAGCTTGAATAAATAGTGAAACTGCATTATCCGTCTTTATGGGCACATATTGATCCTTTAATGCATTATTAAAATCATCATATTTCAGACCCTTAATTCCAAATGGTGGATTCGAAAGTATAATGTCAAATTTTTGCGCAATAGGTTCACGAATGCTATCTCCACGATCCAAATTCTCAAACATATGACCAGTCGAAATCAACATATTCGAAACCGCCAATTGGTATGTATCTGGCTCTAATTCTTTACCATATAAACCACCATTCTTGATAAATTGCCAATCAAGTGAAATATCATTTAATCTCGCTTTTTCTTGAATAACTCTTATATATTCAATCAAGAATCCACCAGTTCCCATTGTAGGATCACAACAGGATTCAATTTGCCCATTTGGAAATATTTGTGGATCAATTAAGCCAACCATGAACTTTTTAATAAGAGGCGGTGTAAAAAATTGTCCCAGCACTTTGCCAGTCATAATATATTGGATAACCTCTTCATAAGAATCACCTAATATATCATTCTCGATACATGATAAATCGATCCGATTTAATTTATCCACAATCTTCTTATACGTTGATTGTCTCTGAATATCAAATCTCTTTTCCGGTAGAAAAATATTTTTAGTCGATGGATGCACCGATAAAATAATATCCCACAAATATTTCATCATATTCGGTATATTGTCCTCTTTCTCCTTCGATAAATTCGAAAATCGAACACAAGATAACAAACGACTCTTATTATGTTCAATATCATCATCCGCAAAACAACTTAAATCATATGGATAATTGTCGATATCAATAATACCTCCAAAATGAGGCTCCAATAATTTCAATATTAATAAATACGACAAATTGCGTAAAGCCTTCTCACCAGTTAATCCTTCATTGTCTCTCAATATATCCAAGCAATTCTTGAAAAAAGTGGTCAAGCCTTTTTTTGAATCTAAGCCCTCATCTTTTTTAACAATCATCGCCTCACAAGCCTCCAATGAAATGCAAGGAGCCTTCTTATTGGCATGTTTGTCGTAATCGCATTTTTGTTTGAATGTTTTTTTGCAAAGTTTGCAAGCATACACCTTTCCAGATCCAGATTCCTTTTTCTCTGACATAATATATTATAAAGATATTTATTCTTTAAACTAAAATAATTCATTTTTTCTAAATATTTTCAGAAAAAGCCTTTTTTACTTCCACTCTAAAGTTTCCCAATTTTTATTTTTCGTTTCGGGAAAGAGATTAGTTCTCCGATGTTTTTAACAGGGTAATAATCAACCCATAAATCACTTTCGGGAAACATCGGGTCCATCTTACACAATTCATTGCATAAAAATGCATAATCCATATAATTTCTCATAAATTCCGGTGAAGCCGTTAAATATTCGGTTACCTTCTTTTTACATGTTTCGAAATCATAGTAAACCCGTGGAATACCCAAATAATCTATCCAATTTGTGAATTTTTCTTTGTATAATACTTCGGGTTCTTTTGTAAGACGAATATCTCTATCACATAGCTCATAATAAGCTTTTTTGCTTCTCGCCGATTTCTCTGAAATTATCTTCCGGGCTTTCTCGTATGTCGTGCCAAGAGCAGTTCTGTTGATTGTTTTTAATCGCAATTTCTGAGTTAATTCATCATCATATTCACCGAATTCATCAATGGCAGACTTTGGTTTTGGGATTGGGTTTGGACCAGATCTTTCAATATCAATCCGAATAACCCTTATTTTTTGCGAGATTGTTTCATCTTCCAGTCCCATTTGATAAATAACTTCTCGAACTTTCTTCAAATCTAGATTTTCACTGTTTTCTAGCCAATCCTCTCTATTCAAAATAGGTAGAATGATTTTAGTTATTTTCGCAGGGGCATCTTTGTTCTTCCTACTGGCTCTTAGTGCAGATTGAACAATTCGAATATTGGAGCTCATATTTTCTGAAAATACGACGGCATCTATATTATGGTTATCATAACCTTCGCCCAAACAATAAACGCAAGAGATTATTCCGAACTTTGCTTCTTCAAAACTTCTAATTATTTCCTTCTGTTCTTTCCCAGTCATTTCACTGTGGTAATTGGAAAAATATAGCCCAGATATATCAAAATAATTATCGCCCAGTAATATCCAAATATATTGAACCAATTTCTCAGAGTTATGCTTGTTATTAGAATATATCAACAGATGATGAGAGTGCCCTTCAAAAATACTCTTCAAAGATGCAAAAGCGCTCAAAAATAGGCGTTTATCATTTTCATCTGTAATACAAAATCTCGCCAATTGGAGTCCCAATTGTTCCTCATTTGCCATAATTGTTTGAATAACATAATCACAAACAATTTTTTGGTTGATCGCCCATAGCAAACATTTTCTATCAATTATTTCGCCAAAATATTCCGCATTGTCATTTGAAACAACTAATCCAGATGGATTTGCGCCCTCTAATTGCTTAATTGTGGCTGTCAATGACAGTTGCTTTACTGAACTAATCTTCAACATTTGAACATACTTTTTCGTTGTTTGTTCCAATTGCATATTAGTCGTTGTTAAATGGTGTGCCTCATCTAATATTTTCATGTCAAACATATATCCAATATTTTCCGATGCAGTATAGACTTTATGTGAAGATGAATAGGTAGTTATTACAATACATTTTTTATTGTGCTCTTGTAAAAATTCCATAATATCTTCAATATCTACGCCACCTGCCACAATTTGATATGGCGTATCTCCAAAAATTTTCAAAATAATTTCTTCCCATTGCTTCAATAATAATTTATTGGGGACGCCAATGAGAATGGATTTTGCTTGGACTTCTTGAGTTATCCATAGCGAAATCAGGGTTTTCCCAACGCCACAAGGAATAATTAAAAGACCTTTATCATGTTCTTGAAAATATGCAACGGCTTTGCCAATAATTACGGATTGATCATGGCGAGGTGTATAGATTTGAGTGGGAGTATTTCTATCCCTAATAGATCTCACCAACCCACTGATTTCTTCCTTGGATAATTTTTTATAGTAAATTCCAAGATGAATGAGGTAGGATTCAATACGACCAATAATGCTTTTTTTGTAAAATTCAGTTCCGCCATTTTCCCTAATATTCAATTCTTGGAATCTGTTTTGAATATCAATTTCAATTTTGCCCATTTCTTCAAAAGGAACTTCAAAAACGGCTTCAAATTGTCCTCTAATAAATTCACCAGTCGCATATTGACTGTCCCTCTCGGGAATATTACTTGCTTTCCCAATTTTACAGACATCATAAACATCATAGGATGGATGACATCTTATATAGATATATCCGAATTGTCCGGCTGGTTGGGTCATTGCAGTTGTAGAATTCATGTATAATAAGTATAAAAATAATAAACAATTAAATCACTTTTTGGGGGGGGGGGGCACGGCAGTTCACCCCTAACCCCCCCCCCATGCCCTGGAAACCCAAAGTAAGTAAATATTTATGTTTTATATGTGATAAAACATAAAATTAAAAAAATATTTTAGTCTTTATTTTTAATTAAATAGTTCGTAATTTGCCATTTTTATATTAAAATGATATAATTTTTTTTATTAGACTAATAGAAAGTTAAAAATATTTTTCTGCCATTTTTTTATCAAAAAATAATGATAAAAACTATCCATTTTTGCCAAAAAAATCTTACTTTTAAGTTTGTCCTTATGAAAAGGCTGAGTAGAAACCAAACTTTAATGATATGCCAAAATGACAAACTGGCTAAAATGACATTTCTAAAAATTGAGAAAATAAAAATATAAATTATTTTTATAATTTCGAAATATTTTAGTTTTCATTTTTATTTTCTTTTCGGTTGGTGTAATAGGTTACACATTGTATCGGTTACTCATATAATTTTTTAATAATGTATATTTTACATAAAATAATTAATAATATATATTTTATGTAATTTTTATAAAATGAATAAACTATATGTGTAACCGTAACCAGTAACTTTTAATAATTTAAGAAATATTTTTAATTCCAAACCAAACTTTTTTACAAATACCATTCATTTTCTTATTTTCACTTCTTACATTTCGTAAATTATTCTTTAAAATATATCTTTTTATTTCCATCCCAAATTTCTTCATCGTTATTCCAATCTTCTTCTCATCAAGCCATTCTTGAATCTCCGAAGATATAACATAGTCGTTTGCATTATCCGTTATTTCATATTCGTCTAAGAAAACTGGCAAACATCCAATTTCATCGCCAAACCAATCTTTTTTAGCTTGTATTACTGCGGCTGGTTCACTCTTAAATTCTCCATTTATCCATCTAAAATATTGTCTTAGGAATATTTCCATAAAACAACGCTGGAATTTTAAAGTTTCAAATTCTTTTTCTATTTCAGGATCACTCTTTAATTCATATTCATTGGGATCTTCACTATATATTTTTTCATATGATACAACCCGCACTCTATTACTCACTGCGTCATCATAGGGCACGATTCTAGGCAGATCATTTGCAAAAACAATGCATAAAAATGATAAATAAAACATTTTTTCACTATCCCGATGATTTCGCCCAATCACTGCATCTCCTCCACTACTTACTACTTTTATTAAATTACCATTCAGGGGTATAGTGGATTTTATTTCATTAGAAAATATCAGTCTTTTATCTTTCAACAACATCATCCATCGATTTTGAGAAGCTGAGTCTATATAAATTCGCTTTGCGAATTTATATAGCTACAATTTTTAATTTCGCTTTGCGAAATTAAAAATGTTCAGCACTTGTATTCCTATATGCCAAATTATTCCCATCAAATATCCCAACATAATCTCCACACGTTTTTAATAAAGCTTTAGTAACAGTAGATTTTCCTGTATCGGAAAATCCCAATCCGAAAAATATTCGCTTCATTCTATCTCCTGCCAATCCTCTTGCCAAATTCAATATAAAATAATCTCCAACTTCTTTGCCTAATGGTTCGTAAAATAATCTTCTTTTAATTGATTCAATATATTCATCATCTTTTATAGTAAATGACTTATAATCATGTGGTATTTTTCCAGAGAATACAATATCTTTATTATATCCAGAATGGAATTTATTTGTCTTCATATCGAAATATCCATTGTTAAACAATAATTTTCCAAGAGAAGATGAATATGAACGAAATAGCCATTTATCATCGACACATAGAATTTTTAATTTTTCCAGCATTTGATTAAATAGAAATGTTGTATTTCCATATGATTTCACTTTTGATGCTTCCAATTTATCATTCCTGTTTTTAACAGCAACCCACAACTGATTTGTGAATCTTGACACAATTTTATTAAATGTATTACGGTCGCTTTTCCACATTCCATCTTCATCATCGAATGCATAAAGTTCTCCTTCAGAATATTTCCAATCTGGATATAATGAATATAGTTTTTCCGCCGCTTCGAGATCATTTTTTACGAATGAATCATAAATAATTTCAATATTTGGGTCAAAATTATCGGGAATTTTTAGGGTATTGTCATGCTCCTTATATGCCCATTTCATATTAAGACCTGGAATTTGGCTTTCTATATATGCAGTAATATTATCAATGAGTTCTTGATCATTATAGTAATCTCCGTAAATAAGTAATCCATCGAACATAAGGGTGCATATTTCGATATTATTATTAGCAAAGAATTGGACCAAATATTGTAGAATTTGGTTTTCGTATTCTATTATAATTCGATTAAATGCGGATCCCAATTTATTCTCTTTTTCTTCTGGAACTGAGCTGACAATTTCTTTATATTCTTCAATCTCCGTAATTTTCTTTTGTATTACTTTCATTTCTTTATCGATTTTTTTGAATTCTGGGATTGTAATTTTATCACGTAATTTATCTGAATAGGCAGATGAAATATAGGCTTGTTTACCATCATTACGATTCGCAAATTTGGCGAGACATTCCTCGCGATGATTTATGTAATATTCTAGCTCTGGTGTGGAAATTCCGTGTTTTTTGCATACATAGCGGATAATATTGGCGAAAGAATTTGACATGTCAATATCAGTCGTTATTTCTTTCATTAGAAACCCTCTTATTATTGATGAAATACCTTGGATTGATCCTCCTGAATAAAGACGACCTTCATAGAAAAATTCACTGGCATTTTTTGAATATGAATAAATCCGTTTTGTTTTTCCTTTTGTTTTCAGGTTCGTTTTGCAAAAAGATTTTAATTGTTCGAACATATTATAAATATCGGCTTTTTTGGTTTTTTTGGTAATACAATTTTCTTCAAATTGTTGCAAAGTAAAAGTTGCGAGCCATTTTATTTTTATTAAAGGGAGGCGTTCTTCCAATTCCATTTAATAATAATGAGATAATATTCTAAATAAAATCGCGAAATAAATATTTTTAGAACTGATAATTTTTAGGAAATATTTTTATAGGGTTCTAAATACTTTATACTTTTTAGTGCGTTTTAATAATCCATTTTCATATTTTATCCAGTAATCTGAACTTTCAACAGTATATCTTTGTTTTCGTAATATCCCTCTTATTAAATTCAAATAAGGTTTTTTACATTCAAAATTAGGTTTAAAAGTTGATATAGTAGAGCACTCAAAATATTTCATAATTTCCGGCTTTAATCCTAGCAATCTCTGTTGTTTTTCGGTATTTTCATCCAATTCACATAAAATAAATTCTCCATTTGTTAGTTCAAGAATTCCAATAATTTTATCACAAATTGCCTCTCGTTCATCTTTGAATTTTTCACTCAATTTCTTCATGATATATTATTAATATAATTATACTTTTAATTGGGGTGAAGCGCGGGGGGGGAAGCGCGCTTCCCCCCTTACCCCCCCATGCATATAATGATCAATTGCCAATTTTGGAAATGATTGGGAATTATTATTGGCTAATAAATTTCCCCTCTTATTCGCCACATTATTGCAAAAATATTTATTAAATATTTTTATCCAAAAGTATTTTATAATTAATTTTGCCTAATGCGGCAATTGTGTAGAATTTTAGAGCATGTAGGCAACGAATTACAAAAATTCAAAAAATATTTATATATTACATTATGTCATCTTCAAAAAGACACTTTACGGTTGTTATGGATTATAAGGAACATGGATTATATATTTCTTCAACACCATCTTCTGCAGCGAAAAAAGCGGTTTCAAAATTATGCATCAATAATAAAAATAAGAAAGTTGAATTTTGTATTCGGGAAACCACACAAAATTCCAATAAGAAAGTTTACGGACCCTATATTGGATATATGCAAAAATTGGAGAAACCGGTTGAATTGGAAGGGCGCGTAATTCGCTATAAACCAATTGCAAAATTGAAAAAGAAAAGTCGGAAAATGAAAGGTGGTGTAAAAATTCTTGGTCAAGGTTTTGAAGGTATTGTATTAAGACCAAATATAAATAATCTACTTAATGATAGTAAAGTTTCAAAATTAATAACAGCTACTCCAGAAGAAGCAGCCAGATTAATTGCATTTGAAGATGCATTAAATAGAATCGATGAAGATGGAAGTTATCATGTTAAAATGTTAAGTTCTCGAGATATTACTCGAGAAAATATAAATGCAATACCGAATGTAAATCAAAAAAAAAATGATATGATTGAGTATAATTTTAAAATTACTTATCAATATGGTGGTATTAGTATTCAACATTTTTTAGAAAATTTCGAAGAATATTCTAAATTAGTTACACCTTATTTTATTAAACAGTTATTAAGAGGAATAGTAAATTGTTTTACAGGTTTATATAAATTTTATAAAGATGGTATTGTTCATTCAGATATAAATCGAGGCAATATTGTTTTTTTTCTCGAACATCCAGAAATAATGCGACTAATTGATTGGGGTAATTTATTAGAACGAAGCGGTTATGTATATAATTTTCTTTTTGCTCTTTTGCCTATTCTTGATCAAAAAATGTTAGAAAGTTTAAACAACTTTTATGTAATTGTTACAGAACTTTTAAATAAAATCAAAGTAGTTAAAAGAATTCCTGAAAAATTAATTAAAACATTTTTAGAAATACCAAATTTTAAAATATATGAATCATTATATTATACTGCTAAAATTTTAAATGATGAAGAATTAGAAGTTGTAAGGAGTGCCATGGAAAATGTAATAAGTGAAATAAAAATTCCCGAATAATCCCCACATTATATTAAAATTATTTATAAAATAATTTTATTCCATCATATGGGGGAAGCGCGCTTCCCCCCTTACCCCCCATGCCTATTTGAAATATTGCAAATCTTGGCAATTATCGGGAATTTTTATTTGATAATAAATTTCCCATCTTATTCGCCACATTATTGCAAAATTATTTATTAAATATTTTTATTCTATCAGTATTCTATCAGTAATTTTGCCTAATTCGGCAATTGCTGGGGGGGGGGGCAGTATCAAAAGTCGGCGCCTTGGTTGCCAACTTTTGGAAATGATTGGGAATTATTATTGGCTAATAAATTTCCCCTCTTATTCGCCACATTATTGCAAAAATATTTATTAAATATTTTTATCCAAAAGTATTTTATAATTAATTTTGCCTAATGCGGCAATTGTGTGGATTTTTAGAGAATGTAGGCAACGAATCACAAAAATTCAAAAAATATTTATATATATTACATTATGTCATCTTCAAAAAGACATTTTACAGTTGTTATGAATTCTAAGGAACATGGATTATATATTTCTTCTACTTCATCTTCTGCCGCGAAAAAAGCAGTTTCAAAATTATGCGCTGATAATAAAAAGAAGAAAGTTGAATTTTGTATGCGGGAAACCACACAGGGGTCCAATAAAAAGGTTTATGGTCCATATATTGGATATATGCAAAAATTGGAGAAACCAGTAGAACTTAAGGGGCGCATTATTCAGTATAAACCAATCGCAAAATTGAAAAAGAAAGGTGGTAAAATGAAGGGCGGATATATAAAAGGTGCTAGAGCATTTATTTTTCATCCAGCTATAAATACAAAAAATACAAACAATACAAATCATATATCAAAATTATATTATTTTGATGATGATTCAAAAGTTCAGAAATTAGTATCAATTGAAACAAAATTAAATGAAATTGACCCAGAAAATAGATTCCATGTTCCATTCGTAAGTATAAGAAAAATTATTGATGGAGAAGAAATAAAACGTATTGAACATGAAACAAATCGGGGATATTATAATAGATGGGTTGAATATCATTACAATAATTTATATAAAATAAAAAAATTAGTAAATAATGAAAACTTTGAAAATATGTATAGATCCAAATTTCTATTTAATTATCTTATTACATATGAATATGGTGGTGAACCTGTTAGTAATTTTAGGTTATATCGTGCTTTCCCAGATTATAATTGGATAATAGAGGGATTTATTAATATATTTGATGGTATTTTTTTTTTTTATAAACATGGTATTATTAATTGTAATATTCATGAAGATAATATTCTTTTTCAAGAAGAGGGTTCTGCTAATTGGCGTATGATTAATTTTGATGTTGAACAAAAACCTAAAGAAGATAATTTATTAATAGATATAAATAATTTATTAGAAATAGTAAATAATTTATTAGAGGGCTCTATTAATATTCCATTCAGATTTAATATGATTGAATCAGTAACAGATGAAATATTTGAAGATATAAGAACTAGTATGACAGCATTATTAAAACAAGAAGAACAAGAAGAATAATTTCTCCAACTTATTCGCTGGGGGGAAGCGCGCTTTGTCTTAAAGACATATTCTTTAAGACACGGTGGATAAAAAATCTATATTTTTTATCCCCCCCCTTACACTAACGAATCACTTGTGATTCGTTACCCCCCATGCCTATTTGAAATGATTGGGAATATTGCCAATTTTGGAAATGATTGGGATTTATTATTGGCTAATAAATTCCCCCCTCTAATTCGCCACATTATTGCAAAAATATTTATTAAATATTTTTATCCAAAAGTATTTTATCAGTAATTTTGCCTCAATGCGGGGTCCATATAAATTCGCAAAGCGAATTTATAATGAATGCAAAACTTAATTT
>Ga0315284_10007120_pt1 | contig 15959 bp, 34 predicted proteins | sample YL17G09_16_MG_FD_203696 | JGI IMG/M metagenome (GOLD analysis project Ga0315284, IMG submission 203696) | Sediment microbial communities from Yellowstone Lake, YNP, Wyoming, USA - YL17G09_16 | ecosystem: Environmental > Aquatic > Freshwater > Lake > Sediment | place: USA: Wyoming | collected... | reverse complement strand
AGGTGTCTTTGTGTTAAAATATTTATCACAGTGGGTTCGCACCCGGATCATGCTTTTTTGTTCATTGCCACAAAGAAGATGGCGGCGGGCAGCTGAAGCGGAATGGGATCGGGCGAATGCTGTGATTGAAAAGGAGCGAACTGTGAAACCAGCTGAGCCTGTCTATATTGGTAGTATGTTCATTGAGAATAATTCCCCTGATGGCCATGAGGTTATTGAGGTGGCGATGATGGATATTGGGGGGAGTCGTATGGTGCCGGGTGGGATTCGGAATGCACAGACTTTTCGTAAGCCTACTGGGCCGCCTAGTGCTACGCAGATGCGGCATGCGATTTGGATGAGTCATTGGTGTATGGAGAATTCGGATGTTTTTGATGGGAAGGTCAGTTATAAGGGCAAAAAAGAGAATAAGGAGGATTAAAATGGGAGGGATGAAACGTTTTGCCGAGCAGGTTGCTATTGAGATGGGTAAAGACGAATTAGACCAGGAGGTTTTAGCAGAGGCACAGCGTCGTCTGAGTCTACTGGCAATTGATAATCCACCATTGGCGGTGGTGGAGGATGGTAAGGTCAAATTTTGCGATGAGTATTGTGCTCTTGATGAGTGTAAGTTTACTGGGCAGCATTTGATGGATTGTGATGAGGATGGGTATTGCAATTTTTGTGGGGAGCAGTGAATCTGTCATGATTTAACGTGCTGCGGGGGTTTGCCACAAATGGGTACGAGAACGAAACCAACTATCTGGAGACGACCCATGGCATCCCATCACGTCACTATCGGCCCGGAATTCTTCACCAAGGCCAAAAAGGATTATACGGACTGGCGGTCAGCTATTGTCCGTGAATTCTTTCAAAATTGTATCGATTGTGGCTCCGATCGTATCGTGGTGCTGTGCCATGAAGAGGATGGAGTTACGCGGCTCTCGGTTTCTAATAATGGGGAGCCGATGACTGAGCCGATTCTTATCGATAAGCTCTTGTCCCTGGGGAGTAGTGGTAAGAATTTTGAAGGTACAACTGGTGGCTTTGGTAAGGCTAAGGAGTTGTTGTACCTTTGTCATAAGTCGTATCGGATTCATTCTGGTGATTTGGTGGTGGAGGGGTCGGGTGCGTCGTATGATTTGCGATCGGGTGTGGAGTTTTTGAGTGGGACACGGTCGGATATTGTGATGGCGGGGTCTTATGAGGAGGAGTTGTTGGCGGCGGTTCGGAGGTTTATTGAGTTTGCGCAGTGGGATGGGGTTTTTGTGATTAATGGGGAGGAGTTGCGGGGGGATCTTCGGAAGGGTAGTCCTCGTCGGGATCTTGGTTTTGCTACGGTGTATAGTAATCGTAGTTTTCGGTATCAGATGGTGGTACGAATTAATGGGATTCCGATGTTTGCGAAGGGGATTGGTCTGGATCGGTGTGTGGTGGTGGAGCTGAAGGGGAAGAGTGATGAGGTTTTGACGGCGAATCGGGATGGTTTGTTGGAGCCGTTCTGTGGGGAGTTGTCGGATTTTGTGACTGAGCTGGCTGTGGATAAGCGGAGTGCGTTGAAGGTTCGGAGTCCGAAGTATGTTCAGTATCGTGGGACGAAGATGTGCCATGTGCGTCAGTTGAATGTGTTGGATGTGGTGGAGCCGGTGGTGGATTTTGCGGGTTTTCCTGTTTCAGCGGGTACGGTGAGTGTTCCGCAGTCTGTTGAGTCGAGTTCTACTCGTTGGTCGTTGGCTGCGCAGGCTTTGGGTGCTGAGAGGGTGGTGGGTAAGAGTGTTCGGCCGATTGCTACTCTTGGAACGAATTTTATTCTTAAGAATGATACGGATTTGAAGGTTCCGGCGTACTATGATCCTGGGACTGGGGAGTTTAGTGAGTATAGTCGGAAGTTGGTGCGGATTTGGGGGCGGTTGTTGGTTCAGTTGCATCGGTTGTTTGATGTGGAGTCTGAGTTTAGTATTGGTTTTGTGATGGATGATGAGAGTGAGGCAGAGTTTGAGAACGGTGGGTATGGTCGGGTGTACTTTTTAAATCCGTGTAAGTTGGTGGAACAGAAGTTGAGTTATAGCAAGAGCTTTCAGAAGCGTTTTAAGTTGACGGAGCGGGGGCGGTTGATTGCGATTGCGGCTCATGAGTTTGTGCATGGTGGCTATGGTTTGGGGTGGCATGATGAGACTTATTCGTCGAAGTTCACGGATGTGATGGGTTATGTGTTGACGAATGCTAGCAAATTTGCGTGGTGTTTCAAATGATTGAGCTTGTGGTGATGGAGGAGTTGAAGCAGCATTTTCTTGGTCAGCATCAGTTGGGCGAGGATTTGTGGCTATTTGGTGATGTTTTGACGTGTGGTCCAGGGCAGATGTTGCTAAGTGTGAGTAATTGTCCTGGTGGGGCGTATGCACAGTTGGGTCATCTGTTAGTGGGTGAGATTGAGACGGTTTTTACGGTGAAGACAGTCTGGGGGATTATGGGTCATCGGTCTGTGATGACTAAGCATTATTTTGAGTATTGTGATCCGGCGTTCCCAGATAATTTAGTTGCTTTTGTGAAGCGGGCTGCTTTCAATACGAATAAGTGCTATAAGCTACAGAGTCGTCGTTTTTGGATGCATTATGGGCGGGAGTTGCGACGATCCAAACCCATTTCCAGTGGGGAAATCGGGGGTGTACGCGAGGTTAACTGGTGATCGGGAGGTGCCACAAGAGGGCAAAGGGGAACAAAATGATCACTGAGAACAGTTTGTACGCTGAGTGTGTGAAGCGTGGTATTCCTATGAGCAACCATGAGTCGGACTTATACATCCCTGTCACGGCGGAGACGCAGGAGTTGATCAAGCATTTCAGCACTTCCCATTGCCACAAGAAACCAGCGACCGACCTGCGTCATGGTGAAAGACAGTATAATACTTTCATCAACCAGGTGGAGGGTGGGTTGTGGTTTGATGTGGCGTTTGCTTTTCTCCCCTGGTGGGAGCAGCGGGTAGGGGGATTGCAGTGAGTAAGGTAACGGCGACAGTTGCGAAGGATGATTGGCGTAAGGATGGGAGTAAGAATGTTTTGGTTATCAAGGTGGATGGCCAGGTGACGCATATTTTCCCAGTGGAACATCCGGTGGCGGTGATTTATTTGCGGGAAGTGGAGAAGAACGCGAAGTTGTTGGAGCGGCTGCGGGCGATTGCGGCGATCAATGAGTCGGAATGGCCGGAATGTTAACAGCATCCCCCCAACTGCCACAATAAACATTGGATGGTTTGCCACAACCTAGAATGTGGTGGTGCGCCATGAGTGCCGGTTGCGGTCATATACCATAACCATGGCAGGCGGGGAAATCATCTCCTTTCGTGTCTTGGATTTGCCCCGCCATTTAATGACCTGATCTCGTCTGCCACAAGAGAGTATTGGGGGAACGAAACAACACTCGGGAGATGACACGATGACAGTCAAAGCAGATGCTTGGCAGGGCTTGATGGACACGGCTTACGACAAATGGCAGGACCATCGGGAGTGGAGCCATCGCCAGTTGTTGATGAACTTGGACGCGGCAGAACGGAAGGCAGTGATCCTGGGGAACTTCCACTACCAGACCTGCAACGGTGGACTTCAGCAATGGGTGGAGAATGGGTACGCGTGCAGTGGCCCCGATTTGCTGACGATCTTGGAGGAGATGGACACCGAAAATTCCCGGAGAGTGGCTGGAATTGTGCGGACCGTATTAGGGTACGTGGATTTGAGCCAAGAGAACCGGGGATGCGGGGGGAATTATTGGACGCAGGAGTGGAGTGGTCCCGACGAGGACGAAGAAGTTCCTGCGTGTTTTGCGGAAGTTGACCGTTTGACGGACGAGTACTACAGCTTTTATGACGAGTTTGTAGTCGAGGTTGAGCAATACCTGATCTGAATTGCTTCGCAACGCCTAACGGCGAGGATTGAAAAACTCTCTTGGCACTTCTGCCACAAGATATTGACGAGGGGACAAGCAGCCACCTCTGTCCCCTCGTCATTTTACACCCCACTCTGATCTGCCACAGAAGGGTGTGGAACGAACAAATCACAGGGAGATGATGATGAAGCGAGTTGATGCGATCTTTCAAGAATCTGGTTATGAGCCGCGTCCCTACCAGCGTCGGATTGTCGAAGATGTGGTGAAAATGTTCACTGGGCAGTATGTGAACGGGGCGAAGGAGCTAGAGCGGGCGGTGGAGTCGGTGATGATTGAGTCGCCCACGGGGAGTGGGAAGACTTGTATGGCTTTGATCATTGCTAAGGTGTTGCAGAGTGAGTTTCCGGACTTGGCGATTGGTTGGGTGAGCATGCGGCGGAATTTGCTGCGGCAGGTGATGGCGGAGAACACGGGGAAGGGTGTCAACTTGGAGAGTTTTCATCCGACCAGCATGTTTGATCAGTATGTGCCAGAGTTGTTGGCTGCACGGCGGGCTGGACGGAAGATTCTACTATGCATCGACGAGTGCCAGCACGACGCGGCGTCATCTTGCGCCCATTTGCATAACATCATTGAGCCGGATTTTGTGCTTGGGATGACTGCGACGCCTTTCCGTAGTGATTCGATGAAGTTGTGTTTTTCGAAGGTGGTGAAGGATGCGGGGATTCATCAGCTGATTCAGGATGGGTACTTGAGCAAGTATCAGCATTTTACGATTCCGGATTGGAGTCCGAGGACGGTGGCGGAGTTTTATGCGGCTGAGCCGGAGCGGTGGGGGAAGAGCATTTTCTATTTTTTGACGACTGATGATTGTTGGGAGTTGCACCGGGAGTTTCAGGCGCGTGGGATTGTGAGTGATGTGGTGGTGGGGTCGTCAACGAGTGGGTTTCGGGAGGAGCAGTTGCGGGCTTTTCGGGCTGGTGATGTGCCGTGTTTGATTAATTGTATGGTGTTGACGGAGGGTTTTGATGAGCCTTCGCTGGCGACTGCTTGGGTGCGGGATAGTGGGAAGGGTCCGACTATTCAGATGGCTGGGCGGGTGTTTCGGCAGTGGCCAGCTTTGCCGTTCAAACAGGTGGTGCAGTCGCGGGAGACGCGGTGGCCGATGATTCGGACTGCTTTGCCGTTGCAGCAGCATTTGTGGCAGGAGAATGAGTGGCGGACGTTGGAGATCAATCCTTTGCTGGAGCGGATCAATACGAATAGTCGGATGGCGATTGCTTCGGCGGTGGTGGAGCTTCCAGCATTTTTATCGAAGAAGAAAGCGACTTTTGATGGTCGTCGTCGGCGGCGGGGTGGCGGCGGTCGGCGAAGGCGTGCATAGGAGGGGGAATTCCCTTGGAGGTCGCGATGTATTTTAGTGGTGGGGATTCCTGGGGAATGGGTTCCCTGGGAATTAACGGGCTGGTCCTGCCTGCCACAAGATACTAGAGGGGAACTTTCCCCGAGGTTTTGGTTGTCTAACAGGGAGACGTGAATCATGGTTGCGTTTGACTACAAGTTCGTGCCGGTTCGTGAGATGCGGGTTGAGACTATCGAGAACCAGAAAACTGGCCGCCCCAAGGTGGACCGTTTGTTCGTGGAAGGGGAGCCACTGAAGCCCAGTACGCGATTCTGGACCTCGCTGGCCAGTCGGTTCCATTTCGGGGACAATATCTTTAACTATTTCACCCATCACGAAGTGTTCGATCGCATTGCGGAGAAGCACAACAACGTCCAGGTGCGGGTGTGCGTTGAGCGGAGCGATGAGGGGAATCGCTTGATGGGTGTGAGCAATCCCAGCCGTCCGGTGGTGGATTACAAGGAGTTGATGGATTTGGTTGAGCGGTATGATGGTCAGAGCGTCAATTATGCGGATGGGATCATGGAGAGCACGCATTTGCCGCGAGTGAGCAACAATTTTGGGGTGGCTGGGGATGTGTTTGGTCATCGTTTTGTGATGAGCACGCCGATTGATGGGTATGGGAAACCGTGCATGTATTTGAGTTTGTTGCGTCAGATTTGTGCGAATGGGATGGTTGGGTATAGCGCGGCGTTCCGGCAGGATATTCCGCTGGGGCGGGCGAATGATGTGGTTTCGCACAGCATTGCTCGTCAGTTGGATGGTTTCAACAATGATGAGGGGTTTGCGGCGTTGCGGCAGCGGTTGGAGTTGAGCACGAAGAGTTGGTGTAGTGTGAATGAGTCGCAGAAGTTGTACAAGACGCTGATCAAGGCTCACAATAGTGGGATGTTGATGGGGACGGATGATCCGACTTTGGGGAAGAGCAAGTCGGTGCATGATTGGTTGTTGGGGTCTGGTGAGGCGTCGCTTGGTAGTCCGATCATGCGTGCGTTTCATACGATGACTGGGGATACGAGTCAGACGTATGGTTTGGCGAATATTGATGCTTTGTCGGTGAAGAAGCAGCGGACGTTGCCGGTGCGGTGCATGGTGTATGATGCGGTGAATTTTGCGACGGAGGTTGCGACGCATTATGCGACACCGGCTGGGGCGCGATTGCTGAATTCGTGGGTTGGTGGGACGATTGGTGAGGAGTATGATCTTGAGAATACTCAGGATTCGTTCAACGATTTCAGCGATTTTTATATTGATCGCAAGCTGGCGGTGGCGGAGCTGACCGGCAGCAAATAGTTTTTCCTTGTGAGATGCCGGGCACCCCTCGTCGGGGTGTCCGGCTTTTTTGTATTAATTGGGTGACCTTGCTTGCCACAATATAGGGTAAGAGCAACACAACAGGGATCGTGGAGGTTTTGGTCATGCAGTTGCCTAAGCATGAAAATTGGACACCGGCAACCACAGAACGTGTGAAAACACGTTGCTTGAAGCTGTTTGAAGAGTATGAACAGCACTCTTGTTTGGACGAGAATGACCAAGAGACAAGCAATAGGGCAACCCAAGCTGAGTTAGATGGTATGCGTTTGCAAGCTCTTATTTCTTACCATGACTGGCCACGGAGCGAGCGTCCTTTTTAAGCATGAATTAACTTGGCTTGCGGGGGTGCCACAAGGAAGCAGAGGGGGGGAATTATGGTTAAGACAGTTTTTCAACCGTCTGCTTTTGATTATGATGCGGAGCGGGACGAGTACAGTCAGGAGTGGAGTTATTTGCAGCACAAGTTGGTGATTAACTTCCTGGGTATGGTTTTTTCGATTCGTGGGGAACCGACGCGGCATTTTCGGTTGGAGAAGGTGGATCGGTCGCCCAGTGGTGAGATTGCTGGGTGGCGGTATGGGGAGGTTGGCGGGACCGGGAAGGTGTTGATTGTTAATGATTAAGGATTTCCAGTGGGGAAATCGCAGGTATGCGGGGGAGTAATATGACGAACGAAATGGTGGATTTGGTGGTGGTGGCGAGGGATCTTCTTGAGATCTGTCGTATCAAGTGTAGTCCGACCGATGAGGTGTGGCGGCGGGATGGGATTAGCAACGAGCGGGTGATGATCGCTGCTGAGGTGGCGATCCATGAGGCCGAACACGCGCTGGCCAAGGCACGAGCGGCCAAACCTGTGATTTATTCGACTGTTGACCGGATTTTGGCGGAGGCGAGAGAGAGACATGAAACTGGACATGTATGATCGGTTGTTTGTGGTGTCAAATATGGATTCTGATCCTTCTATTACCATAATGGATTTGGGGGATTTGGTTTGTCATGTGGGTGGTGGGATGGTCTTGAACGATGTGTCCATTTTTACGACTAGCGAGGAAGCTGAGTATCATTTGCAGTCGTTGCGGATGGTGGCGCGGGGGACAGCTATTCTCCGGGGGCTTGGGTTGGAGGATTTGGAGGCGGCTGTGAAGAGTTTGGAGGAGTTGGTGCCTCTTCTGTTGGATAAGACGATGGCGAAGGTCTTTGGGTAGGATGACTTTAACGGTGTCTCTTGGTCTGCCACAAGTGGAATGGGCACCCCTGGCGAGACGACAACTCTGGTGATTCTAGAGCATCAGACTCGTCTAGCCGTGATATCGTTGCCCTGCCTACCGGCCCTCCGTCGTGGGGGTCAAAGGGGGTGGAGAGTCAGGGGTGCCCTTATTTTAACTGGGGTGCAGACAACCTCGCAACAACGGGAGATACGACGATGATTGTTCAGTTGAGTCTCGATGAACTTGACTTGCTTGTGGATGCTTTGGAGCGTCTTCACGATCAGGCTGTCGACACCAAACGTGATTTGCCTGCTTCGATGGTGGCGGATCATGTGGCGCACTCGGATGCGATTGCTGATTTGTCTGCGAAGCTGTCCCGTCTGGTTTAACGGGTGATCTTGGTTTGCCACAAGTGGGTAGAGGGGGTCGACAACCGGCCTCCCAAACACAGGAGAAGAATCGTGAAGATCTACGGCCGCGATCGTCCGACGAATGAGGATGCGAGTTTCAGTGATATGGAGACTGCATGCCCTCTTTTCTTCAAAACAAAGCATGGTAAGCGGGAGTCGTATAGTGTGCATCGTGGTTGTCTTATTGTGCGTGCTACTACGGTGATTTGCCGGGTGCCGACGCGGATGACTTCGGTGTTTTTGTTTCTGCCTGAGGGGCATGATGGTGGTAGGCCGGATCTTTTTTGTGTGAGTGGTTGTGGTGTCATCTATGGCAAGACCGTTCACGGTTTAGCTTCTTTGCGGAGTATTGCGCAGGCTAAGCAGTATGTGGATGGTTTACTGGCTTATGGTGATTATTCGTATGGTTGGCAGAGAGAGGTGGTGAGTAAGTGAGTGGGATCCGAATTCGAGAGATGTTGACTGAGCATGTGGTGGTGGATGCTGTTGATGCTACCCACCTTACGATTACTATCGAGCCTGATCGGCATGGGATGACTATCAAATTCGAGGGATTTGAAGAGCAGTTGGTGATTGACCTCTCTGGTGGTATTTTCACGGTGTATCGGTATTTGGATGAATTGATGGAGAAGACGCATCATATTGTTGGTTAACCGGATGAGAGCAGGAGATTGGTAATGAGTGAACCGTTTATTCAAGAGTTTGAGATGCCTGATGGTAGGGTGATTGCTTCGGTGGTTGTGGATCAGGATGAGTTTGATGCGGTGTTGGATGAGTTGGTGCGGGTGGGGCTAGCTGGTTTGACTCAGGAGGGGGCGGAGCAGGTGAAGGTGGTTGGGAATGTGCCGTTGTTGGCGCGTGGGACGAAGACGGAGTTTGTGTTTGAGCGGTTTGGTATCGCTGGTCGGTTGATTAGTATGATTGTGCGGGGGCGGGGGCGGGATATTGCGGATCGGTTAATGGCTTCGATGCGGGTGGAAGCGGAGATGAACTAGGGGATAATACTTGTTCCCGATTTCCAACGAGGAAATCGGGAGCATACGCGTGGGTCGCATTCACTGGTTTGCTTTTTCTGCCACAAGGGAGTGGGACAAGAACTTGGGAGAACAAGAGTGGCAGACAAAACAATCAAAATCGTCATCAAGGCGAACAGCTTCAAGGTGGCGATCGGCCATCAGTCGCACATCACCGGGACGGGCGTCCACGGCGACAAGCGCACCAAGCGACACCGCACTCGCAGCGACCAGCGGCGGGCCGCTGTGGGGGAGTGGCGTTAACGGGGCGTCCTGGCTTGCCACAAGAGACCAGAAGGGGGCCGACAACCGGCCCCCGCAACACAGGGGGCACGACAGTGCAAAAGCTAGACCAGTCTCGCCGGTTGAGCGAGCAGGACTACGGTCCTTTCTTGGAGGTGGCGACTCTTTTTGAGCACGAAGGTCGTTTCTTTCTTTCTGTGAGTGCTGGCTACGGGCCTGAGAAGCACAACGACGAAGCGTGGTACGAGCTGGCGGAGAAGCTAGTGTGTGAGGCTGGTTGCGGGCCTCTCGACGCCAGTGCCAGCGACGGGTGGTTGGACCCGCTGGTCGACCAAGCTGAGGAGTTGTTCGCGGTGCTTGGCGTACGGGCGACCAAGTGCCCCCGACCGGTTTAACGACCGGCCCTCGCCTGCCACAAGAAACCAGAAGGGGGCCGACAACCGGCCCCCGGTTTTTCACACAGGAGAGCAAGAGTGGCACAGAACCTGGCAGACCTTTCGGACTCGGACTTTTTGAACGCCAAGAACGCTAACCCAGAGGTCGACGGTGGGTTGGTCGTGGCGTTGACGTTTTACGACGACCAGAACTACGACGAGCCACGCGAACCGACGCCGGAAGAGTACGAGCGTCTTGGGCTGAACCCGGACCGCCTTGGTTGTGTCGAGCCGCACCCTGAGGGAGCGGACAGGGGTGGGTACGTGCCGACGCTCACCAACGGTTGCCACTACAGCGACGTCAACTGTGAGTGGTTTGGGGGTTGATTTTACGTCAGCGTGTTGGTTGCCACAAGAAACCAGAAGGGGGCCGACAACCGGCTCTCACAACACAGGAGATAGGATATGCGTGATTTCGACTACTATGTTTTGGAAGTTGGCTACAGGTGGGCGGATGTGTTGGATTTCTTGGAGATCCCGCACTACACGAACCCGCATAGTGGGGACAGAGCGGCTCGTGGTTTTGAGATTCGCACTGTGGAAGTGCCGGATGTGGAAGAGGAAGATCGTAAGCCTATGCTGGTGCGATTGCTGGTGGTGTGGCCACTCGACAAGCCCCGCCCCACAGACGAACAGATCCGAGTCCTGTGGGAAGAGTAGGTTTAACGGCCAGCCACCGCTTGCCACAAGAAACCAGAAGGGGGCCGACAACCGGCCCCCACAACACAGGAGAAACGACATGGCCCAACCACCACTGTTTCACGAACTCGACTTCACCAAAGAGAACGTCCTAACCTGGGCCGAAGAGCGGGTACTGGACGAACCAGTTATCTCCGTCCTTGACAAGGACGAGGCGAATACTGTTGAAAGCGTATTGCGGATGGTCTTGTTGGATCACTACTTACGAGAGTGGTCAGACTTGGATAAGGGCGAACTGATCCACGAATTGTTTTTGCAAGTTGTGGATGGCGTTGATTGCCCCCTAGGTTGTATGACTGTTCTACGTCTGGTTGACGAGATCATGGAGGTCTGTAAAGAGGCGTACGAGTTCGAAACGATGGACGATTTCGTCCGTTGTTTTGGGAGCGATGATTAACACCAGGCTCTGGCCTGCCACAAGAAACCAGAAGGGGGCCGACAACCGGCCCCCACAATCACAGGAGAAACGACATGGGTTTTCATCCGCTGAACATGACGCGATCGCAGCTGCTCGCTGACTTTGTCCGTGAGCAAGAGAGTTTGGGGGCGATTACGGAGCTTAGCGAAGCGTGCGACATGACGAGCACGGCTGGCTATGACAACGAGGGCGCGATCGGACCGGACCTGATCGACAACGGGATACGGTTGGGGAGGGACGCGACCGTCTACAACCCCAACGCGACCGTTTTCTTTGCCTTCGGTGAGCACGACGGCGAAATCCAACAGTGCTACTACCAATATGGTAAAGACGAAGAGGATGCCCTCCGGAGGCTCCTGGCGACCATGGAGCAACTTGACTGATATTTCTTCTGTGTGGGGCGGGCTGCTCGTTGCGGCCCGCCCCTTCTGTTTAACATCATCCCCCGGACTGCCACAAGGGAGTGGGGCAAGAACAATCACAGGAGAAACGAAATGCTGCACAAAACCGACCGTCTGATTGTGGAGATGCAACTCCAGGGGCTGATCGTTCGTCGTAGCTACGTGGCTGGTGTGGATGATGGTGATTTTGAGCACAGCCAGACCAACGCTGATGATCTTTGTGGTTTGTATGTGGAGAATGTGGCTGGTAAGACGGCTACGGTGGTGTGGCACACTTCGGGGCCGGTCAGTGAGTTGTTTGTGATGACCAGGGATCGGTTGTTGGAGACGAATATTATGGATGCTTTTGTTTGTGCTTTCACTGACGAAGACGAGGACTAGATGCGATACGTATTGATCGACGAAGTCACCAAAACCCGCCAAGCTACACCCTACAACACAGATGTAGAGGTGTTCGCAGCTCTTCGCAAACGTCTTCAGGAGCTGTTTGATGACCCCAGCTGCTACCCACAAGCCGAATATCTCAACGATAGCTTTGGTACGTCAGAATTAGGCAAAGTCAGCAATGAAGAACTCGCATTCTTCTTGTCAGATCTGATGGTTTGCCAGGAGGGAGCGAAAGGGGTCTGGACGAATTTTTCGTCCGCAGACCGCTGCTCAGTCTGCGGACGATGGCCAGAAGATAAAGAGTTCGGGAATGCCGATACACGGCACTACCCAACAGGAGCCGTTCCCAGCGGCACTCCTGTGTCGACCTTTTGTTCTCCTTAATTTGGGCCGATAAGGAAGAATTCTTCGCCGCAGCATTCACCGACAATGACTCGAAGGTCGGTGAGTGCGTTGTTTTCCTCGATGATGAGTGTGTGGCCGTCTTCGCGGAGTTTGTCAAGGTTCTCATCGACCGTGCCCTCGCACTCGGTCCAGCCGCTTCCGGCGTCGTAGTACAGACATTTTGTCATTTTCGTTTCTCCTGTTGTTGGTGTTCTTGCCCCGTTTTCTTGTGGCAGGCGGGGCCGGGACGTGAATTCCCGGCCCCGTTTCCTGCGTGGAAAATCAGGTGATGTGGCCAACAATGTAGCCGCCGCAGACGATGTTCTCACCGTCGGCCTCTAGTGGCGGGTCTGTGTCGTTGAGGATACCCAGTGTTTGGCACTGGGCGACCAGCGTGGCTTGCAGATTGGCGACGGCTTCTTGCCTGGTATGACCATAAGCGGTGGTTTCTGCTTGGCCTTCACCGGTTTCTGTCCAGGTTGCTTTGAACATTTTGTTTCTCCTGTTGTTGGTGTTCTTGCCCCGTTTTCTTGTGGCAGGCGGGACCGGGACGTGAAATCCCGGTCCCGGCGTTTCCTGGGTGGTCAGTCGAGGTTGGCCCCGGTGCTGACTCCTGTGTCGACTTCCCACTCGCTGCGTGGGTTGCCACCGTTGGTCCACCACAGGAGTGTCTCCGCTAGGTCTGCGTCGGAGTCGCACTGTTGGATTTCGCCGTCTGCCCACCCGATTGTTTTCTCGCTTGGGTTGGGTTCTGCGACTCCGCCGTGCCATTCGTTGATGGCTGCGATGGCTTTTTCTGTTTCTGGCCCGGCGGGGCCTGCGTAGAGGTTGATGGTTCCGTCGCCGCGTCCGACGATTGCGTGCATTGCGATGATCATTCGTGTCTCTCCTGTGGTGTTGTTGTGTCCGGTACTCCCGGCTCTCTACTCTCTTGTGGCAGGTGGGGCCGGGACGTGAATTCCCGGCCCCCCGTTTCCTGGGTGGAAATCAGGCGTGCCAGATAATGGTCGTGGTCGCCAGATGGTTGCGGTCACTCCGCCACTCAATCAGCGCCGCGCTGCGGCCACGCACTACGTCGGCACATCGCCAGCCGTATTCGTTTGGCTGCCCTCGCCAGTCGGTGCCCCATGGCATGTCGGGGTCTTTTTTGTCGCTGTTGTGCTTTCGCACGAATGCCACGAGTTCTTCATCACTGCAGGTGATGGGGATTCTCAGTTCGTTTTTGTCTTTGCTCGTGAATTCGGTGCTGGTGTCGGCACAGATTTCGTCCCAGCTCAGCAGGTAGACGTACTCTTTGGTCATTCGTTTTCTCCTGTGGTGTTGTTTCTTGCCCCGTTTTCTTGTGGCAGACGGGGGGCGGGTGTGAATCCCGCCCCCCGTGCCGTTTGTTCATTGTTGCTCCGCTTGGTCGCCAAGGGCTTCTGCGATCACGATTTCTTTGGTGTTTTCGAGGGCTGTTTTCAGCAGGAGACGGGCTTCGTCTTCGCTGATGTGGGCCTGTGCGGCGAGTTCCGCTGTCAGGACGTCGAGCACCCTCCAGAGTTCTTCTTTCTCGCTCATTCGTTTTCTCCTGTGGTGTTGTTTCTTGCCCCGTTTTCTTGTGGCAGGCGGAGCCGGGACGTGAATTCCCGGCTCCCCGTTTCCTGGGTGGAAATCAGACGAAGAATCCGTCGTCTTCGCAGAGTTCGAGGAGGACCACTGTTTTGGTGATTGGCTCGTCTCCTTCATTTGGGTTGTCTTCACACGATCCGTGTTCGCATATCCCCTCGATGGAGTTGATCCAGATTGGATCGTGTTCGGATGGGTAGCGTGCCCAGACTTCCACGTCCGGACCGGCGAGCAATTGTTTGGCGAGTTCGTGTGCTTTCATTTCGTTTTCTCCTGTGGTGTTGTTTCTTGCCCCGTTTTCTTGTGGCAGACGGGGCCGGGACGTGAATTCCCGGCTCCCCGTTTCCTGGGTGGAAATCAGGCGTGGTGTTGGACTGGCAGGGCGGGCCTGTCGGTCGTTTCGTCGTGCTCTGCTACGTCGGCGTCGGCGTCGAGGACGGCGTCGATTTCGGCGTTGGTTAGCTTTCGACTGGCTTCGATTTCGCCATCAACCGCCAGACCTGGGCTACTCCAGATCGTTATGACGTTTACGACCGTTCCGTCGTCGAGTTGGTGCGTGCTTCCGTACCCGCCTTCTTTTGTCAAGAACGTTCCGATTCTTTTCATTTGTTTTCTCCTGTGGTTTTCTTGCCCCACTCAGTTGTGGCAGACGGGGCCGGGACGTGAATTCCCGGCCCCGTTTCCTGGGTGGAAAATCAGATGGCGCTGTCGATCAGGGCCTTCAGCTCTCGGGCTGCTTCGGCGGCTGCCTCTCCGAAGTAGTGGCCCGCCTTGCCGATTATGTCGCACATCTTCTCGTCGATCAGGCGGGGGTGTTCGGTGGACTCCGCGTTGCATTCGGCCATGAAGTGCTTCCAGTGCTCGTCCGTGGGCTCTTCCTTCCACCATGTACCTGTGATCGTGCCTTCCGTGTCGATCGTGACGGCGGCCTTCTCGGTGGCCGCGATCGTCCAGCCGTCATCGAATCTGGCGGCCATGATCGTGTCTTCGTCGGACCAATACTGCTCGATTTTCATTCGTTCTCTCCTGTGGTGTCGTTTCTTGTCCTGCTTTTCTGTGGCAGGCGGAGCCGTCCCGTGAATGTCGGGGCGGCTCCGCCCGCCCCCCGGTGTGTCCGGGGGGAGCGGGGAGCGTTTCCGCTCAGGAAAGGACGGGGGCGGTTGCGAGCGTGGCTTCGACGATCGATCCCATGTGTTTCTCGATGATCTCGCCGACCATCCCGCGAGCCACGACCTCGCGGCAGCCATGCTTTGTCATGTAGGCCACGACCAACGCTTCGCAAATCGCTCGATAATCTTTCTTGTCCATTGTCTTGCTCCTGTGGTTTCGTTGTCTTGCGTCCGGAATTCCCGGCTCGCTTCTGCCCGTTTGTGGCAGGCGGGGCCGTCCCGTGAAATTCGGGGCGGCTCCGCCCGCCCCCCGGCTTTCGCCGGGGAGGCGGGGTCGAGTTCGGCTAGGAGATGTGCACTCCGTAAACCAGAAAGTCCAACAGCTCTTCCAGTTCTTCTTCCTCGTTCTCGTCGGCGAGGTACGTCGTGACTGGGTTGTAGTCCACCGAGTGGTACTCCCACTGTGGGTCGCAGTCGTCGAAGTCGTCGAAGTTGTCCGAGTAGAAAAACTCGCGGCGTGGCTTCGGTTTCATTGCCAGTCTCCTGTGGTTGTCGTGCTCGCGTCCGGAACCCCCGGTCCGCTTCTGCCCTTTTGTGGCAGGCCAGAACCGCGCGTGAATGTCGAGACGGCCGCCACGAAGCCAACAGATGGAAATTCACGGAGTCGCTCTTCCTGCCACAAGAAAGCAGAAGGGACCGAAAAACACACAGGAGAACGAAAGTGGACGAACTGCAAGTTGTGGTGGCCCTCACCTCAGAAGCGTTCTACGACGTGGACGACACACCAACGTACGAGAACGACGTTTGCCGGTACTGGGCTGCACTCGAGGACAGCCCAGTACCAAACTACCGAGTCTGGGTCGTCTTCAACAGAAAGCCCAAAGACAACGCAGAGGCAGAAGCCACTGCCCGAGAACACTTCGGCACCGAAGAAGACGCTTTCGACGACGAAAGCGAGTAGCCGATTTCAGCTCCACCCCCACTCTGCCACAAGAGAGTGGGGGCAGGAACAACAACCACAGGAGAGAACGCGATGAAAGCCAACGAAATCTACCGATCCTTGAGCCAAGA
>Ga0315284_10007119_pt1 | contig 15959 bp, 15 predicted proteins | sample YL17G09_16_MG_FD_203696 | JGI IMG/M metagenome (GOLD analysis project Ga0315284, IMG submission 203696) | Sediment microbial communities from Yellowstone Lake, YNP, Wyoming, USA - YL17G09_16 | ecosystem: Environmental > Aquatic > Freshwater > Lake > Sediment | place: USA: Wyoming | collected... | reverse complement strand
CAGACAGGATCGGATTGGAAAGGAGGAAAGTTGAAATCGTGAGAAGTGAATCGGCTTAATACTGCGAGGGCCTCTTCAACATAGAGGCTTTTTCCTGAGAGCGCTTTCAGAGAGATGGGAGCATGAATAGTGGACCCTGCGGGATTCACTTATTTTCCTAGCCAGTAAGGTCGAGAAAAACTGTCAATCAGACCGGATTGAGCTTTCGGCTCTAAACCCTTTCAAGGCTTTTTCTGTCCTATAATGCAAAGATTGATTATTCCCTATCATGATTCGAACACGGTGAGGGAATGGCCAAAACATCCAACTGGTTGATAGCGTTCTTTATAGCGATTTTGATTGGAATATGTGCAATATCGGTTATACCGACTAATGCGTCGGCAAATCCGTCTGGAACCCTTACACATTCCCCTACGCAAGTATATCTTGATCAGGTCACGACTTTTTCGTTTTCAGTTACGAATACCGGCGTAGTCGGTGAGGACATCTGGGATTTATGGGTATTTTTTGATTGGGATACCCCCGGGACAGGCTATCATCTGATTGGATCAACACATGTCACAATAGCAGCAGGGGCCACTTCTCCGACTTATACAGTGAATATTCAGATTCCTCAGACCACTACTGGCAGCCATACCTACGATGTAGAGGCTAAAGCGCAAGCGACGGGAGATTGGTTGAGCTCTACCTTAAACTGGGATTCGATTAGTGTCACGGTTAGCGCAGTACCGACGTTGTCAGTTGTATCAACAGGCGCTAGTATTAATTCTGGAGCGGCTCCGTTAATCGTAAATTTCGATCCGACTGTGACCGGAGGGCTTACTCCCTACACCTATGCCTGGACATTCGGTGATGGAGGCAGTAGCACCATTGCTAGCCCGTCACACACGTATACTTCAGCCGGAACTTACACAGTGACGCTGATCGTAACTGACACCGAGACAAACGCTCAGGTGAAATCGGTCACTTCGACGGTGACCGTCACCGCTGGTGGTGTTCTTGGTGCTGGTTCCGGCGGGGATATTATGATTATCGGCATAATTGTCGCAATAATCGTAGTCGTGGCAGTGGTTGTAGTTGTCCTTTCTCGTAAGTCCAAAAGGGGAGGTCAAGGATCGCCTCCATCTGTGCAACAGCCACCTATGCAACAGTACGGGCCACCACAGAATCCATAGAGGAGATTCCGTTAAACCCCTTTCTCTCTTCTTATTTCATCGTCAGGAGATAAGGGGTTTTCCTGATCAAGAATAAAAAAGGTAAATCAATGACCTTATCGTATCCCAATGTCAAGAGGAGATGGTGGGGGGCAAATGACTTCAATAGATGATGCTAAAAATTTATGGGCAATATTTGGTGTAATGGGAACATTTACAGGACTTATCATAATGTTTTGGCGGGGCGCTAGTGGTGATATTGCAGGCGCGATTGGCCAGGGCGGTAATATGATTGCAAATGCTATCCTATATGGTGGAATAGGTTTTCTTATTAGTTCGATTATCGGAGCTTTCGTCGAGGCAATTGGAGGATAGAATTGATCTAATCACTTCCCTCCGAGTCGCTTGGTGATTGTCATCCTGTTGTCAAATGCTCCCATGCCAACGGCAACTACCTTTTAAGCGCGGAAGCACGGGATTGATTTTCCCCCAGAATGACAGGAGCAAGAATTGAAAGAATCGGATAGGCATACAAGGAATATTTTTAATGAGAATCAATAGGATAAAGCATTCGCTATTCTGAATAAAGAACTCGAAATGATGGTTCCCCATCCAGATGTATAAGACTTTGGGTCATCTTTTAACCCTTCCCCCCTAATCAATTGATTCATTAGCGTTTTCTTCTGCTTGAACGTCTCGATCCGAGATAGACCCTACCCGAGAACGGTGTTCCGGGAATCTTGCCGCTCAATCGGATGCTCCAATTGTATTTTCTTGCCATTTCACATTCACCTCCTGCCTCGTTTGCATAGAGGATAATATTATTAGCAACTCCATATTCATATCTCTTGTGATTCTGGGTTCGGAAAAATTCTATCAAAAGGATAATTTCATTCCGATGTGAATATAATCAGGTAAATTTCCTTCACATCGACAATTAGGAATATCTTTGTGAGAAAGCTGCGCAGATATCCTTCACGAAATTCTCGTAGCGAACTGGGCTTCCAGGTTGCGGGGCGGGATAATCACTGACTAATTTTGTTGGCCTGTCTTTCGGATCTGAATATTCTATAACTATAATCCCCACAGCATCGATTTGATTCAAGTTCTTTGGATCAGGACCATTGCTTTGTGCTCTCGGCAGATCCTCGAAGAGCTTCACACTCTCGGCAACCAGCCGTTCGATATTTGCGTGAATGGTAACGTCGCCATCCCGCAATGGCGATTTGAAACTGCCAGCGTTATTAATGACAACAAGTCCTCCGACAATCGTCTTCGGATTCTTCATATGAAGGATGCTTGAGAAGGAATTCAGGTCACGTTGGCGATTCCGTCGCGCCTTGCCGTGCTCTGTCATTATCGTCTTCGCGTCAACAGCGATCCATAGATCGCTCGGTGGCTCTTTGGCCATTGAACCGGACGATGAGCTCTCCATCTTCGAATTAGGAGGACCGATGGCGAGATCGACAACCCAGCCCAGCGGTGCTCCCATACCGGGAGAATAATTGAGTCCGAAGCTTATCTTGCCATTTTGCGCGGCTGCTCGAATTGCAGGGCATTCTTCCATCAGATCTGCCAGCAATAGTTCGCACAATTTGTCGCCGTGCTTCGATGATCGCGGATGGTATCCGGATTCTGTGAGATACTTAACGAAGAGTTCGGGCGCCTTCAATTTGCCATCTCCTTCTTCCTGAATAGTGGATGAATATGATAATGTATCGCGAAGTCGTGCTTTCAGCGTTCGATCTTTAGCTTTCTATTCATCTCCAGCGTTCCTTGTGCCTTCCGAAGCCTCTTTTCCGCCATGGAGAGATACTCCTTGTCGATCTCGTAGCCGATGCTGTTTCTCCCCGTGCGCATAGCGGCGAGGTTGGTCGTCCCGGTTCCAGTGAAGGGATCGAGAACGGTGTCTCCGACGAAACTGAACATTCGAATCAACCTACTTGGCACTTCTATCGGAAATGGAGCGGGATGCTTCGCTGTGCTTTCCCCCGGCACATTCGACCAGACTTGCTGAAACCATTCCTTGTGTTTATCAGCTGGCAATATGCTCAGAAGTCGGGTCTTGGTGCTCGGTTTTCTATAGGAACCCGGCTTTCGTTCCATTAGAATGAATTCAACGTCGTTCTTCACCACTCCGCCGGGTTCGTATGGCTTTCCGAGGAAACCAGCGCCGTTGCCTTCGGCCTCGAAAGAAGCGTTGGCGATCTTGTACCAGAATATGGGGGCAAGGTTGTCGAACCCAAGCTTCCTGCAGTGGCTCTGGATATCCGCATGAAGGGGAAACACCTGGTGCCGTCCATGCTTCCTGCGGCTGAGGCAGACATCGCCGACGACAATGACCAAGCGCCCTCCCTCAACGAGAACGCGAAAGCATTCGGACCAGACTTTATCGAGCTCTTGAAGGAATTCCTCATAATCTGCCACGTATCCGAGTTGTCCTTCGGACTTGTTGTATTCCTTCAGAGTCCAATAAGGAGGAGAGGTTACTACCAGATGAATCGAGGCATCGTCGATAGATCCCATTTTCCTTGAGTCACCGAGGATCAGCTTGTGCTCAGTTGGAATTTGAGCAATCTCATCTTCGACCGCTGAAAGGAATGCGGAATCCTTGCTTGCCTTTGGTATGAAGTGATCGACTTCTCTCGGCGACATGTTCAATGGCAGGGCGAAGGCTTTCGAGAGCTTCTCGATTGACATCTCGATTCCATCATACTCGATGGTTGTACTAAAATTGTTTGTGACCTTAGAGGCGATTTCTGTCATGGCAAGACCTCAATAGCTGACCACGCTGCCAGTAATCAGTGCTTTCGACTACATGCAGCGATTGGGTTATATTGCCATTCAGAGGGGGGATGAAAGTAGTCCCCGGACCTCAATCTTGCGCTTGAGATGATGGAAGCACGAACCCGGGTGAGATGGGAGCATGAATTGGGGTGCGTTGGGGTTTGAATTCACCAAAGATTCTGGCTGATCTATTCGACTTATGGAAATTGAGCATCCATTCTATCGATCTCCAAATCTTCAGGAACGGGCGTCAGACACCTTCATAACTGTTCCTTTCACTTGGTTCGGTCACAAATCGGATAGTGACGCTATTGGAAGCGATAGGATAATATTGAGGGTAACAGCATTGCAATCTGGTGGCATATTCGAGGAAGTAATAGGTGCTGAAATGGCTCCAATAAACACTCATTTCTTGGACGAATCTATCAAAAAGGAGAATATTACAATAATTCTCGGAAAGGATGTCTTCCTACAGATTTTTGAAGATGCTCATAAATCTGAAATTCTGAAAAGAGAGCCAGCAAGAGAATTATTGAAGATTGATAACCTTTCACATAAGGAAATTCAAAAACCTCTTGAGAAAATTGACGAATTATTGAACGAAGAAAGTATATTGATTGACAATTTTTTTCCTAAGGCCATCACATCTCTAATACAATCATGGGCTGTCAAAGGTAATCGAACGACTGTAAAGGATCAAGTATCGGATCCGGTTAAAGAGAATGACGCAGAATTTCAGAGAATAAGTTTTGATTTACCTCTTGAAAAAAAGCTTCTATTGAATTTAAACGATGTTCTTAAGGCTGACGCCTTGGGATTTAAGGTTCAATTGATTGAAATGGACAAGAATATTCTACTCCAGGAATCTATCTTGAGAAAGATAAATCCTCAATTAAAATTATTGGATTCGACTTCAATACTTATGTGCCCAAAATGTCATGTTCCTCTCTTCGAAAAGATTCCTGAAAGTGAAAACAATGATGAACAGGTAATTAAGAATCAAACTATTCCCCCAGGGTCAAAAAAGGCAACGCCAGCTATTGTCCTGAAATTGACCGGTGACATCAGTCGTCTAAACATAATACAGGGGGAATTTAAAGACGCAAAGAAATGCATTATATGTAATGAAGAAATTTCGATACATAATGCCGAAATAATACCGTTGCATGAAAAGAATCTGAATATTTCAGAGGTAATGAAAGATAATCTCTGGCTAGAAGAATATATGGCAACTATTCTGCGAGATCTGGGGTGGACAACGTGGACAAGTGTTCAGGTGCACGGAACTTCCGGTATACCACATCAAGTTGATGTTCTCGCTGTTAATAAGAATGGTTTTGTGCTTTGTGTAGAATGCAAGAATCGAGACACCATGCCGCGCAAAGATGTAATGATGTTCGCTCAGAAGCGTTTCGATATAGGTTCTCACTATGGTCTGATAGCATTGACAGGAGAATTCCCTGAGCCAGGGACAAAGGATATTGTTCATAAGAATCCAGCATTGTATTCGATCACGAATATGTATGAAAAGACAAAAGAAGAAATTATTCAGGAAATAAAGAATAGCCCACTAGGGGACATTTGATGCCGAATTAATAAATTTTCATCACCTAGTAATTCAAGCCATCCGAACCCTTTATCTTCGGCAATCCAGCCGCTTCTTCTGATATCATTCCGATGCCTTGATGATCCTTCACAATATCGTAAAGGTTCTTCAACCGTCCATGAGTGAAACTACACCATCGGCCTCATAGATCCGAATATGTGCTCCCATGCCACCGGTGACTCCCTTTTGAGCGTGCAGAGGCACATGGCGATTTTCTCCCAGAATAGTGAGAGCAATTCCGTTATGCAGATGGGAGTATCGTTCATCATGAACGAGGAGGTTCCAGGAATTTATCATTTGCATCCAGAATCTAGCCAACACTTATTAAGCATTAAAATTGCATTTGCCCAATGTGGGTACTAAAGGGTTGGAAAAACTCAATACGAATTACCAAAATCCAAAGCGGGCATTCCATGTTATGAGATGTCTCGCTCAGAGATACGAGGACGGCAAGCGTATTGATCCGAATCAAAGAGAAAAATTCGCTTCAATCAATTTCATAAAAGAACAAGTACAGAGATCCATGAACAAGTCTCAAAGAAATGAAGACATTAAGGCCTGCGTCGAATACTTTCACAGGGCGAATCAGATAGAGATAGAAGAATCAGAGGATGGTCGACGATATAGAATTGCCAAAGAAGGGTATGAGGAATATGTCAAGCATGGGGCTTATCTCTCGATGTATATCCGCCCCATCATCAGAACCTAGTACCCCGTCCAGACAACACGGTAATTGTTGGGCATTACCTGAATGAGGTCCACTGGTGTTTTTCCACCAAATCTAGTTGAGACCCAATTCCTCTCATCCAGAGCGTAGATCATCGCCTCATCATTAAATCCCTTAAAGGATACTGCAACAATCTCAAACACATAAGCCAGTTCCTTCTTCTCTGCGACTTCTTTTACATCTTGAAAGAATGCTTTGATTTCATCTGGGGTCGTCTTTCCGTTTTCTCCCCTAAAGATCCTGACGAAAATCATCCTATCCTTTTTCTTTCCCACGGTGACTGCTGCGTCAAACCTGTGCTGCTGACCATCAATGTTAATAACGGAATCATATTCAACTATGAAACGCCCTTTATTGAATTCTTCAACGAGATATGGAAAAATCTCTGATATTCTAGCGATAACATCTTTCTTTATATAATCTGGATTGTCAGGTCCCTCTCTCGGGAGAAACTCAAACATTGTAATAAATGCTGAATTCAGATACTCTTCGTCCCATTCATTAAGACTCTTTAGTGCAGACCTAATGTTTCGGATATTCATTGGTACATAGAAGATCGCAATCCCGGTGGTAATTGCCCAAGCAATAACTACTACGTAGAGGAACAAATCACCTTGGTCAATTAGTAGCCAAAAAAGAGAAATTGCTATCGAAGCCCAGACTGCAACAGCAATTAAAATTGCCCAATGTAGTACGCCTCTGAGAGTATCACTAATGTTATACATATTTCGAGCGGAAGAGAACATCGGTAACTCATGGCTAGAGTGGTCTGGGTTCATCTTTTACCTTAGATCGCTTATTCAAATGACCTTATGAATATCATGTTGGAAAAAAATTCCAACCTCCTCCAATTTAGCTCTAAATCTTATGAAGATTTTTCCATTCTGTGAATTATGATACTATCTCCCTTGGAGGTGATAGGAGGTCAAAAATGACCAACAAAATGAAAGAAGGAAACGAAAAGAATGAGAGTGCATGGAATGTGAATGATACCCAGGCGCAATCACTGGGTATGAGCGAAGTCGGGAGCTTTGTGGGGTATGGAGGTGAGCTCACCAGGAGTCATCTCGTAGATGAGGTCGGAGACGACGGTTTGATCGTACCTGTGACTGCCCTAAGTCTCTTTGTCGAGGATCCCGTCGTAGCAAAAAGTAGGTTTGTCGGTGGGATCAACATCGCGCCGACGCCTGCCCTGCTCGCAGGGAAATTGGAGCATTTAGCCCGGGAGCTCGCCTTCAATGAGCTGAGGAAGGTCTATCTCGAAGCAGAGAAGGACGACGATCTAAGAGCGTCATATGACGCTCTCATAGGTTCTGTCGAACAAGCATCGATGGAATGCGAGCGGAAATACGGCTCCTGGAATTTGAATATCAAGACGACTGCCGACGAGATTCTCAATCGGCTGAGAATAGAGGAGGATGCTCGAGTAGCTGCAGCCGGAAATCTTATGAAAGAGGGAATACGAGGATTTGACCTAGTCTGCCTACTTCTCCCAGTCGCAAGCGAATTCCCAATCCGCTCCGAGAACCTCGGTTTGGAGGGAAGAATTGATGCCATTTATGGCACGAATGTTGGACGCTTCCCCCTCGACTACAAGACCGGAAGCAGAACGAATTGGGTCATCCGGGAGTCTGAGAAGATCCAGATTGCAGCCTACTGTATGCTCATCGAGGACTACTATGGCATGCCATGCAATTATGCTGAGATCTACTACAGTCGGTATTTCCATAACGTCCCCATTTTTGTGAGCAAGGCGCTGAAGGATCGTGTCCTTGAAATCCGCAGAATGTTCATCGAGAATTCCGTGACTGATGAGATTCCAAGGAGGTTTTCGACATGATCGGGACATTGGATTCGAAGATCAAGACTATTGGAGGTAATCATATGACTGAGCCCAAGTACATGGGGAAGATAGTCCAGAGCGAATCTTCACCGCTTGAGATGTCATCGAAAAAGAGGCGCTTGAAAGCGATCGTTAGAGAGGAGGTCAGGGAGCAAGCAAGGGAGGGCTCATATTATGTAATTGAGAGTGAGAATGGTAGCGTGAGACTTCTCGCACTTTGCATCAAAATCGAGAGCTTCTCTAAGAATGAAAATATCTCCTTCAAGAACTTCGATGAATTTGTCACCCATGCAGAACTAGAGGTGATCGGGAAGCTCTCCGATTCGGGCATCGTAGAAAATGACAATGGAAATTACCATGACTACGGTCTAAGGAAGGCATACCCTGACGAAATCAGGAAATGGTTGAAATTGCCAGCTGGCGGGCTATACTGCGGGGATCTCCTAATCGACAAGGAGGTATCAGAAATGAAGTTCTGTTTACCGACGGAGCTCCTTTACTACAGCCTCTTTGTCTGCGGAAGCAAGGGCAGCGGGAAGACAACCTGCCTCAGGACCCTACTCCCACGGACAATCAATCCAGATGAGCCGCATGAGAAAGCCCCATCGATTGTTATACTCGATGTCGAGGGGGAATTCGCCGATCGCGGAAGTCAGGGGTTGTTTGAATCTGGCGGTTGGGAAGTGGATCTGAAGACGATTTCTGCGGATGCTAGTGCCGCTACCGCAACATTGAGTCTTTCGTTGATTCACTACGAGCATTTCGCGCATTTCGTGGGCAATCTCCCGATGAATTCGTTGATTCATCTGGAACAGATCTACAAAGAGATCTATACTGAAAACCACGCAAAAGGGTTGTCCCCAAAGGCCCCGGAGATACTCAAAGCCATTCAGGAGAAGGCTTGGCGGCGTCCCCATCTCCACGAGAGCCAGCGCAATGCAATCAATAGGGTAACGATGTCCGGACTGTTCTCCATGTTCGATCAGGAGAATCTTCCTGCGCTTCTGCCAATTTCCATGGTTGTTCCGGGCAAAGTTACGATCATCGATGTGAGTTCGATGACCGACGACCAGCAAAGGGTGGTGGCGTTGTATCTGCTATCCATCTTTTCGAGCTATAAGACGCCCGATAAGGATTCTACGGGTCTATTGCTCGTGCTGGATGAGGCGCAGAAATTGTTCCCTCACAAAGGTGATTTGAAGAGAGAATATTCCCAGAGGCTGGCAGGGTTCGTGGGTAGTATCGTTCGGAGGGGTCGCAGACGCCGGTATGGGATCATACTGTCCACACAGCATCCGGTCGATGTCGCTCGGGATGTCGTCGAGCTCTGCGATACTAAGATCGTATTCAGGATGAGCGGCCCTCTCCAATGGCTAAAGGATACGCTCCGTGATGCTGAGTCAGCACGCTACGCCATATCCTTGAACGTGGGCGAAGCATTCGTGGTTTCCAACGGGCTTTGTATGCCGACTCCTGCGCAGATCAAGATACCAGCCCCCGCCTATGAACCAAAGCGCATTGCCGTTCCGGCAATTGTAAAACCCGTTCCGGCAACGGTGAAACAACAGATTCCCCAGAAAGTAGAGCCCATTAGAAGGGGTCTGGATGCTCTTTTTGACAATTGCATCCAGACAGAATGCCTTACAGCGATTTCACGGAGGCTCTGAGGCAATGGCGAAAAAGGGACAAGATAAAGATTCGATGATAATCAGAATAATCGCTGGATGGGATTGGAAGATCCATCTAGCGATCCTGCTAATCGGATTACTTTATGGTCCTCTCCAATTCGTAATATCCATGAGTGGTCAGGGGAAGAATCCTTTTGATTCCTTGGACACGTCAATGCTTCTTTCCCTGACCTGCGGATTGGAGTTCCTATTCGTCGATTATCTCGGATTATTCTTCGTTTTATCCATTGGAAAGTGGATTGGTGGCGGACATCGAGGAGAAAGGATCCCGCCGATAATGTGATTGTAATTCCATCCATGGATAGTGAGGGAGCAATCGGGAAAAACCCTTATCTCCTGACGAGGGGATGAGACGGAGAACAATAGAATAGATATGGCTGCAACTATACCAATGCTCAGGAGAGAACCTTTAATGGCACTTTTTCAAATGATCACAATCTGTCCGAATTGTAGGACAGCGAATTTTCTCCCAGCAATAATGGATCAAAGTGAGATTTCGAAGAAACATGCAACAAGATACAAGTGTTGTGAGTGCGGAAAGATACTCCCTTTAGAAGATGAAAGTATCGGGTATGCTAGGATAAAGGAAAAAAAATTATCGAAACCAGTAAGCCAACCAGTGACACGAGGAATCACATGCCCAAAATGTGGCAATCATATTCATCTAGTCATTCAGGCCACTGAAAGAAGAAAGAGCGGAAAGACTCGAAAGAAACTGAAAAGAATGAGGAAGTAGGATTTAATCGAGGTACCTTACTGAGAATAATGTCCGGTGAGTTTTGAAATGAAAATCATTTGGAATCCTTTTTCTTCTCAGATGAAGAAGTGCATTCAAAGAGATTCAAGCCATTAAGGAGAACCTTACTAGGCAGTATCATTCCACTTGCAAGAAAATGACCTGACCTATCAACACCATCGACAGATGCAGTTACTCCTCCATTATAGACTATGTTTTTAAGATCGTATGCAAAAAGATCGCACTTCCATAATCCACTTCCTTCGTGGGTCATAGAATAATCCTTCTTTGTTCGATTTGTTTCCAGATGTAATTCAACTCGTGCATCGCTCGGAATTTCCTGGCTTTCAACCTCAACATGCAGCTTATCCTGAGTGGGTGTCGGGGAGAATTTATATTCCGCCTTTACAACACGTTCCTCGCGAAGTCCATCAATGATGAAGAGAAGTCGATTTGATAATGCCAAAAACTCTAAGATTTCATCTTCAGGGTACTTTGGAAAACGGTGATGGAATGTATTTCGTGGTTCTTTGAAATACCTCATGAAATCATACCATTCGATTGTTTGGGATTTTATGATGTTCAATCTAGTGGCTTCACCAACTAGAGCATCTCCGGCTAATCTCCCATAATCTGAACCTGTTCGTGATTCCAGCATTTTTCTGAACTGGTCTTCAACTTCCTTGCTTAGAATAGTCATCACAGTATCTATCTCAGTCCCATCCCTTTTGGCAAGTGGAAGATATTTCGTCATATGTTTCATTGCCGACGGATGCCAATTCTTGATGCTAGTCATGGCGACATTGAGAATGTCTCCCTTTGCTTCCTCTTCTTTCAAGCGATTGGACTCCTTATCAATGCCCGCAAGGAACTTGTCCGAGCATTCGGCTCTTTCATCAATATGTTTATTAATTTTATCCTTAATCAGCTCTTTAAGTTTAGATACATTATCACTGAGTTTGGTATACTCATTTTCCCTGATTAACGTTTCCTGGATCAAAGATTGGAATCCAAAAATTGATTGTTGCCCACCTAATTCCCACGCTCCTTCAGGATATTCTGGATCTAATTCCAGGAGATTTTCAATCGTTCGATGATATTTGTTACTAATATCTGAAAGAATGTCATCCTCCAGTATCTTCTCCATTTTCTGACAGATAGTCAAATAGATTGCGTTCATTTGCTGCGATTGGAGAAGGATTACGGGCGGACATGAGAAATATGCCTGTAAGGTATCCAATTTCATTTGGTTTAACTCTAGCAAATCTGTTAGTAATTGTCCTCGATGAGATGGCAATGAACCGCCCGATCCCTTAATTTCCTCCAGAGAGATAACGATTGTTACGTCCTCTTTAACTCAAATTCCGTAAGGGCCATTGTATGTACTTGTCACTGCCGTCTCTGAAATCCTTGAAAGGGGTTTGAGGGGAAGACGGAATCGATCGATTCAACGACTGGCTTATGGTTTATCCCCTCAGGCCAATAAAAGGTTCTTTTATGCTCCCATGCTTGCTGGAGCATCAAGAATTGAGCTTTCTAAGGAAATGATCCGCAATCAAGCCAAGAACGTGCGTCTATATCAATCCAGACTGATTGCATGGCGAATCTTTAATAGAACTGACAAATATGCAGTAAACAATCAAGTCCCCAGTATGACCTCGTACTTGTGACGGGGGAATGCTGGGTTTCCTCCACTGAGGTTCTGAGTGATATCAATCAATGACAGCGGATGCTATCGTATTCATCGACGGGAACAATCTCTATCACAATGTCCTCTCGATGGGCATCCGACCAGGGAATGTCGATTTCAAGCGATTCGTCGATTATGCATGCTTGAAACTGAGATGCAGGTGGACTAAAACGATCTATTACAATTCAGTTCCAGACATAACAGATGGAGACGATGTCTATTACGGCCACATGAAATTCCTCAGTGAAATGAGAAAAATACCCGGCTTCGAAGTCAAGACAAGAAAATTGCAGAAACAATCCAATGAGAAGAGAGTGTTTGAGAAGATGAGGGAGATCGACGCTCAGGCATTTTGCTCAAAATGCATCCCCCTTGCGAAGGAAATGTGCAGAGAGTGTCTGAGACCCAGTATCAAGAAAGAGAAAGGTGTCGATGTGATGATGGCCATTGACATGCTCGATCTCTGTGCGATCAAGAACGAATGCGAAATGGTCGTGCTCATTTCCGGAGATGGTGATTTCGTTCCTGCATTGGACATAATCGAGCGCAAGGGGAAGGAGGCCGCATCCGCATTCATAAGACATGGTTATTCGAACGCTCTACGACAATCGCATAGATATTGGACCATCTATGACGAGGATTTCATCCATAACTGTCTGAAAGAGAATGCCACGACTTGAGTAAAGGATTCCTTGGGCATGAGTCTTATTCTGATCCGAAGCGTCTCTCAGTTCGTTGCGATGGCTATCCATTGTCTGATGCTCCCATTAATGCGGGAACATTAAAAGGATGGAATACTGATTCTGGTCGAAAGGTATATTTGCTAGTTACACCGTGATTATTGTCGTGCAGGTAAGTCCCGGCTGGTAAGTACCGTTATGCCGACGGTTGTCTGTGCCATGCGGCGCAGGAGGCAAGAATCCAACCGGGGGCTGCACCAATTCCAATATCTTCAATCGAAGAAGCGTTTTTCTTCGGATACGATTCTCTTAGAGATGATGTCGTAGTAAGTCGGATCGTCATGTTCATATTTTCTCTGGATTGCACCAGCCACGAAATCGACCATCTGCAGTCCTCTTGAGTTCTGCGAATCAAACCTGGATATCCGAATAGATGGAGCCGGCTCCCCTAGTATCCTGAGTTCGTTCTTCACAATGGCGTGAATTCGGAGATCGAAGGCACCTTCAAGTGCCTTGCTCTTGCACCTGCTATCGAAAACTAGTATAATTCCTCTTCTCCTGAAATTGCTCCGCACCACTTCCTCAATGAGCTCAAGACAACAATCATCGAAGAATCCTCTTCCGTCCTTCTCTAGTCGCTTAGCAGCACCTTTCTTCTTGACGACAATGGCCGATATGATTGAATCGTCCTCCTTCATTAGCATCGAAAGAGTCGTTCTTCTGACTCGATTATCACAATTATGGAATTTTAACTCAGATTTTTGAAGCAGACTCTTCCTGAGACGCCTTCTTCGTATCTGGGACGGGATCCTTTCGATGCGCTTCCTATTCCAGGTAATCAATGCTGCGATCGAGAAGAATGACGATCCTCTCGGACATCCGATGTCCCCAGACTCATCGAGGTATACGTATATCGGTTCCACAAATAGGATGAGACTAGCACATCATTTGAGCGATATTACTACATGTAGCAATCCATATGCTCCCATTACTGTGGGATCTCCGCGATTGTAGAGAGGGGGGCTATTAGCAGTAGCCCCTCGTTGCCCCTTCTATCCTTTCTTCTTTCTTCCACTCAATATTGCCAAACCCAACATCATAGCGATAATCACTAACGCAATCAAGACCGAACCCAGGACCAACATGCCCGTTGATGGTCCAGTGTCGGCGGACGAGAGGACGACGTTGAACTGTAGCGTCTTCTCGGCGACATTCCCGGCGGCGTCGACGGCTTTGATGGTCACATCGTGTTGCCCGTTCGTCAAGGAGCTCAGAACGGTTCCAAGCGCCGTGCCGCTCACCGTCGTCGCAGCACCGCCATCTACGCTCACTTCGTAGTGGTCTATCCCGCTTGTCGAATCCGCGGCAGTCCAATTGATGACTACATCGGCCGTTGTGAATGAAGTCCCATTCGTCTGCGTGATCGCGATCGTGGGTGCGATAGTGTCAATCTTTACATACGCGGTGTTGACAGGTTCGACGTTGCCATCATGATCCCAGGAGCGATAGTCGATCCTGACCGATCCGGAGGAATTGACATCCGACTGATCGATAGAGACATTCATCCCTGCCGCTGAGTAATTCATCCAAGCGCCGCCGTTGAGGCGGTACTCGGTTGTGTTGACTCCGACTGGGGACGGCGTGCCGAAATCGGTTGCCGTGAGGTTCATCGATACATTGGTGTTATACCAACTATGTCCTCCATTGGATGTGGCTGGCTTGAGAGCCAACGTCGTTTGCGGCGGCGCGCCATCGCCCACGTATGTATATGCCGATGCTGTGACGATGTTGTTGCCGATAAGTGTAACCGCTGTCTGCGCCAATGCCTTGCCGCCCAGTGTTGCGCCGGTGTTCATCACGATCGCCGTTTGATCCAATATGATCCCTTTCATTGCAGCCGTCGTTCCAATGGAAGTTTGGCCTGCGACCTGCCAGAAGATATTGGAAGCCACTGCGCCGCCGGCCAGAGTGATAATGGCACCGTTGCCCACGGTTAGGGTTCCCGCTATCTGGAAGATAAAGACATCGGTTGCTGAGCCCGAGATAGTGACACCAGGAGCTGATATTAGGAGCCCGGTACCCCACGCATAACAACCAGTGTAGATAGTCATCGAAGTGATATCTCCGGCGCCCAACCCAGTCGCATCAGCGGCTCGTCCGGCTACGTCGGTGTACGCGGTCCCCATGTCAGCTACGGCCGCGGTCATCTTAGCCGGCGTCGGAGGAGCGTAGTTGGCTGCATATGCACGTCCGGTAACTAGAGAGGATGTCGAAAACTGATTCGAGGCATCCGCTATCAATCCAAATCCAGTTATGTATGATGCAGCGGCTGGGCTAACCCCAATATCTCCCCAAATATGGGTGGTCCCCGTGGTCGAGATTCCTGTTTCTGACAAGATTGCGAAATCGCCAGATGTTCCAAGGTCTACTGCTCCTGGGCTAGCATAGGCCTGTGCCGAAATCGTCACATATAAGCCCATAACAACCATCATCGTGACAACCATCATCGAAATGAAGATCGCAGGCAAATATCGAGTACGATCTGCTCTCTTCTCAATCATACCACTGTTTTCTACAAGTCTCAATTTCACACTCTCCTGAATATTATGCACACGCTCTGAGATATGCTACTTTGAGATATGCTACTGGTAACTATGCAGTTATTTCAACATCGCTAACACTTTACGACAGGATTAGATGCAAATCCGGTTAGTAGTAGGCAAGAGCATGTTCATCCTTGGCAAACGATCATCCATCCAAATCGCCGCAGTTAGTGGGACCGAGAACGCTCTCAGAAAAAGCCTTGAAAGGAGTTTTCCCCGAAGTACGAAATCATGCCTGATTTCCATTTGACGCTGATCTACTAGATAGGGCGGGGACCTCCTTCCTCTGCCTCCACTTTCAGATATAGCCCGTAAAGTCTTTCCAATAACGAATTAAGATGCTCCCATTACTGTGGGAGTATTCGAGAAGAACAATGTATCGAGCTGCCCTATGGTCCTCTTAGACAATTTTCAAGTCTCTTCTCAGTAGCTGCCGAAAAAATAG
>Ga0315284_10007118_pt1 | contig 15960 bp, 8 predicted proteins | sample YL17G09_16_MG_FD_203696 | JGI IMG/M metagenome (GOLD analysis project Ga0315284, IMG submission 203696) | Sediment microbial communities from Yellowstone Lake, YNP, Wyoming, USA - YL17G09_16 | ecosystem: Environmental > Aquatic > Freshwater > Lake > Sediment | place: USA: Wyoming | collected... | reverse complement strand
TGATGGATTGCCCGTATAGATCCAGACACATTTGGGTAATGCGCTCGGTGGGCAGCAGTTGTTGATGACGCCAGTAGAGCAGCAGACTCTGGAAGCGGAGGCCATATTGGGTGGGAGCGGTGACACCGGACGGAAAAGCAGCCCGGATGGTCTGTCTACAGTCAGGGCAGCATTTGATCTCGGCTCGATGATCGGTGACTTCCAAGCGGGGTTCGGGCAAATCAAACACTTGACGGCTCTCGTGTACTGTCGCTGGGATTTATGACAGATCTTTACCACAGACACAATGGTTTAGCGGAATGATATAAATATGATCGGGGTTGGCCACTCTTTTCAGAGTATGTCCGGAGTGGCCAGGCTGACCACCGGGCTTGCGTTCTCCATTCTTGCGCAGGCTTTTGGGAGCTGGTTTCTTGAAGCCGTCACTGGAGGGAGGCTTACTGCTGTTGCGACTGTTTTGCTGCAACTGAGCCTCCAGCGAAGCAACTCTTTGTTGCAACAATTTCACTTGTTGTTGAGTGGCTTCGGCTTGTTGCCGAAAGCTCTCTTCTTGCTGCTGCAACAGCAGAATGTAATCCACCAAGGACTCGAGGTTTTTGCGTCCTAGGGCAATCAACTCGTCGCGGGTCAACAAAGGGCAGCACCAGTCCTTGCTAATAGGGTTGGGGTCTTGAACCTACTTCCCCAGATAATCTAGCAAAAAGGAACTGATTTGTCCCGCAAAAACTGAAATTCTCTTATTTCGCGCTTTTAAGAAGGACCTGAGTAGTTACGATTTTTTTAGTTTGGGCCGCGATCCGATTCGGGGGAATGGTGTTATTCTGGAAAGGGGTGTTTTTGTTGAGCGGGTCCTTAATCACGGTGCTGATCTCGCTGAAATTGCCCTGACGCATCAGAGGTGTCATCAGGGTGGCCAACTGACTGCTCTTCCAGATATACCGCAAGCCCTCGTAATTCCCCATAAAGAAGGTACGGTTCTTGCCGTTGTACACCTTGGGGATATACACGGGCCCGGAGAGCACGAAGCCGAACTCGTTGCGCCGCAACGGATTCTTCGGCGATTTCGGGTCTTCGAAAAAGTTGCGCGCGTCGAGTATGTCGTTGCGGATAAACTCAAAAACCGAACCGTGGAAGTCGTTTGTGCCGGCCTTGGTCACCAGGTCCACGTGCGCGCCCATATAGTTTCCGTACTCGGCCGAGTAGTTGCCGTGCTGGACTTTGAATTCTTCGACGGCATCGATCGAGGGCCGCATGGTGGTCGTGTTGATCAGGTTGTTCACGATGCTCACGCCGTCCAACGACAGGCTGTTCATGTTCTGACGGACCCCGGCGCCGACCAGCGCCTCGCTGCCGGCGAATCCGGAAGTGAGCGCCACGTTCGAAGACAGGGTGGCCAGTTGTAGAACATCGCGCCCGTTCAGAGGCAACTCCATGATGGAGCGTTGCGTGAAGATCTCACCCAGGCTCGCGTCATCGGTCGCAACCGCCGGCGCGGCGCCTTCCACCGTGATCGTGTCGCGCACATCGCCGATCTGCAGCGTGAAATCCACGCGGACCCTCTGGTTGATCTCCACGGCGATCCCGGTCTGCCGGGCGGCCTTGAATCCGGTGACTTCGACGCTGACGGTGTACAGCCCAACCTGGCTGAGAGGCAGGAAATACGAACCCCGCTCGTTGGAGATTGCCGTACGCAACGTTTGCGTTGGTTCGTGCAGGATGCGGACGGTTGCGCCGGGCACGACCGCCCCGCTGCTGTCGGTGATGTTGCCCAAAATGGCCGTGGTCGTCTGACCACAGAGCAGAAGCGGGGAAAAGAGACACACAAAGCAAATCCGTAGGAAGAGCATTAGCGGCCTCCTTTAATGCCGAACGAATCGCACATTTGGCAGCTGACAGGGATCGGCTCCCCTGCTCAGAATTTGTGCAATATTGAATTGTTCTGACTTTATCACCTTCAACAAGGAGAAGCTTTCAAGGTCATTCCCATCCATGAATCTCTAATTATCTATTGACATCCGCTCGACTTCCTTAACCGGCCAACGCCGGGATCAAATGCTGGATTTACTTGTAGGCGACCACGGCGATTTCCACCATGGTCTGCGGCGAGGACCCCGGCTGTTTCACCTGCACCGTGGTGCGCGCGGGCGGGTCGGCCGTGAACTGTTTGCGGTAAACAGCGTTCATCCGCGCGAAATCGCCGATGTCTTTCAGGTAAACGTGGCTGTTTACCACATTCGACAGGTTCATCCCGGCCGACTTCAGGCCGGCGCTGATCTTTTTGAACGTCCCTGCCACCTGCTCTTCAATTGTGGCGCCCGGGGCGGACTGGGCGGAAAGGAACAGCGTCCTGCCTGCCAGCACGCCGTCGCGCCCGGTAGCTTTCGCCTTCAGTGAAGGAGCGGCGGCAAGCAGGGTGATTTCAACGTTGACATTGGGCAGCAGGTTGACCACTTCGACTGCCCGCGCCGGCTTCGGGGCCGCTGTGAAATACGTCGCCCACACTTTCTCCACGATCGGGATGTTGTTCGGGTCATTCACGTAGATGTTAGCCCAGACAACATCTTTGAATCCGCGTTCGGCCTCCTTAAGGGCGCTTCCGAGGTTCTCGAGAGTGCCTTTCACCTGGGCCTCGAAATCCCCCTCTCGACCGGTCATTCCCGAGGTAAAAACCCAGTCCTTTACCTGGACTGCAGGCGGGAACATCGCCGGCTTTTCGGGCCGCTTTCCCCCCCGGTAGTGGGCTTTGATGTCGGCGGCATTTCGCGCCGCAACGCAGGTGATTTCGTAATGGGAGCCATCCGGCAGGGCCACCATGCCGACCGATGTCCGTGCCGGCGCGTCCTGGCCGAAACCCTCCCGGTAGACCGGGTTCATCCTCGGCCACAGGTCGAGGTTCTCCAGGTAGCAGTGGCAGGAAACCAGATTGGCCAAATCCATTTTGGCTGCCCCGAGGACCACCTGCATGTTGTCGATTGCCTGCTTCACCTGGCCCTCCCAGGTCTCCGGGTGCCTGCCTGTCTTCGGGTCACGGCTGCCCTGTCCCGAAACAAAGACGAGATCGCCTGCGATGAAACCGGGGCTGAGTGGGAGCTTCGGCTCGAACCCGGCCGGGCGAATGGCCTGTTTTTCCCCTGGCTCCTGGGCGGGTGCGGCCGGCACGGACATGATCAACAAAATGACGAACAAAGGTAGATAGCGCATTTGTGACTCCTCTCGCGGTTCAGCAGTTGAATCGGCTGGACGCGGGTGCCGTCGGGCAAGTCCAGGCACGCGCGCCGGCAGTTGGTGGGTTAACTGTTTCTCGCCGGCCGGACGAAGGATCTTGGGTCCGGGTAGCTGGCTCTTTGTGCTGTCCATCGCCCCTCGCCGTACTCTCCCAGGTCAACGGTTCCCTGCATCGAGTTCCCGTCCACCTTTCCGGCGAAGCCGTAGCGCAGAACGCTGCCTTCATGCTTCTGGGCGCTTCGGAAATCGACCTGGGCGCCTTCCACCGTACCGCCCAGTTCGCCGCTTAGAATCTCCCCCTTGTGAATGCCGGTCAACTCGTTGCCCTGTTGTTCGAAAAACAGCACATGTTCGACCGAACCACAGACGTAATCGATGTGCAGTCTCCATTGACTCGCGATGTTGACCTCGGGGGGCCGGCGGGCAGGCGTCTCCATGCCGGGCGGCCTGGACAGAAGGCTGTGGATCGCGTCGGCGACGACCTTTTCTTCTCCGGGCATCATGGTCAGAGGCCGGACGGTCACGGAGCTGGCCGTGGAGTCACGGCGTTCGCCGGTCGCGCCGGCCAGCGCGATCCGGGGCGTCAACTTGCCCTCGAACATAAGGTCCCGCACTTCTGTTCCGGTAATCCCCAGTTTTGCGCCGTCCCATTTGATGACCAGCACCGGGCAGTTGCCGGTGAGGGAAGTGGGCTGGGCTACCTCCGTCGTGACGCCGTCGATCGCTTTCACCCGCCTGGCGATGTGGTCCAGCCAAGCCTCTCATTGCTTCCACTCGGCCTTGCGATCCTTCTTCATGAAGACCTCGACGGCCGCCAGCATCCCGATGATTTCCTCTTTACCGACCTTCATCGGGCGGCCGAGAGCATGATGCGGCGCCGAGTGCAACCACGCGGCCCTTACCAGGTCCTTGCGGCCCATCAGCAGTCCCGCGCATTGCGGCCCGCGGATCACCTTGCCGCCGCTGTAGGCCACCAGGGTCGCGCCGCGCTGCAAGTGGATGTTGGGCACGAACAGCTCTTCGGCGGCCGCATCCACCAACACCGGGATTCCTTTCCGCCTGGCGATCTCCGAAACCGGTTCCAGCCCGAACGGGCCCTTGTCGTTGGGATGACCAAGCACAAACACCATGGCGGTTTTCGGCCCGATGGCAGCCTCCAGCTGCTCGAGGCTGTCCACGTTGATGATCTTCACTCCGACGAGGCGGATCGCATGATCATAGCGGTTGCGCGACCAGCGGGGCGCGACAACCTCGCTCTTCAATCCGGTGAGGTCGGGAAGCCGCAGGATTTTCTCCGGATCCGCACCGGCGATGCACGCTGCCGTGGCATGAGACATCGCGGCCGCGCACCCGGAGGTCACGATGCAGTACTCCGACCCCGTCAATTCGGCCAGACGCGTGCTGACCGCCTCCATGAGTTCATCGATCTGGACGAAGTGTCTGGAAGCGAAGTCCATCGCCTTCAGCGCCTCGGGAACGGCGAGGGAACCGCCGATCTGCGTGGTGAGGTGCTGAGCGTTGACCAGGGGGCGCACCCCGAGCGATTCGTAGATGTCGGGGCCGAACTTCGGCTCCTTAGAGGAGGCCGGCAGCGCCGAAACGCGCGGCAGCACGGTCGAAGAAGCGGCGAGAAGGCCGCCTCGAAACAGGTCCCGCCGCGAAACGTCGCGGGCGCGCTCGAGAAAACTCAACAACGAATTGAGTGCCATCGCATCCCCCGATCTTCAGGCTGGAACAGATGCTTTCGTTCACAAGGCCGCCTCGCGAGGTGGTTTTGTGCCTTGCAACCTAATCAGCGCCTCGCATTCGTCAGAGCGAGTACTTCCGCGCGAACTGGATTTGGCCGTTGTCCTGCCGGGTACTGGTGACCCTGCCGAATGTCCCGCTGCCGCGCTCCCGCGGGTGCGTTTTACAACTTCGAGAAAAAATAGTTTTATGAGAGAGTGTTAAACAATGAATTTTGGTCCGTCAATAGGCAATATTGTCTGCCAATAGAGAAGTATCAAAATGTTTGGGTCGCGCGGCACTGCGCCGGTGCGTCGGGTCGGACGGTCGTCGACTTGAAGGCATGCCGGCCGAGCACAGTGGGAACCGGCTTCCGTCGGGTCGTTGTGCGCCAGGATGCAGACTCCTGTGAGACAGGCTGAAGAACCAACGGATTCTTTCACGACCATTCTATGTAAGGGGAGTTCCGCCAAGGTGGAGAACTTCGAGCGGAAAAGAATTCCACGGCCCATGTTTCCGCTGGACAACATCTGATCGTTCCCAAGCCGGACGCAGGCGGAAACGAAGAATCCGGATCCGGCGATGACTGCCGGGTGACTTCTGACAGCCATAGTACATCAGCGCGAGCCGAGAAGGTTATAACTCAGAAGTTCCTGATTGCCGTCCCGATCGCTCGCAGCACTCCAAAGCGCTTCGCGCTGAGCATCGATGGCCGATTCAAATGCGCCCCTGTCTGCATGATGTCGGCGGTGCCATTGCCCACATCCTGAGGGCTTCATCAACGGTGGTAGCTTTACGACCCGAACTTCGGACTCGGTGCCGATATGCAAAGCCGATTTTCAAAAGAGAGAACACAACTTCATTAGGCGGTTTGTCTTGACAACCCGTGGCAGCGCATGTTACACCCGCGACGTCAACTGGACCGGACCGTGCCGCATCTTGCAGGGACGGTCTGCAACCCACATCTGATTTGTCCTAACGAAGGAGCGATTTGCCATGAAATCAACTGTCAGACAGCTTCTGGCGCGCCGCGCATTCATCGCGACGGGCGCTGCCGCCCTCGGGCTCCCGTTCATCATGAACGAGGAACTGGAGGCGTATCCTCAAAATGTCAATCGCAGTTCCAAGCCGTCGGAATTGAAGATCACAGACATGCGCATTGCCGAAGTCCGCGAGGGCAAGTCGGCCAACACTCGTACCGTTGTGCGACTCGATACCAACCAGGGTATCTCGGGCTATGGCGAGGGCTATCTCGGCAGCAGCCCGACTTATTTGCTGATCCTCAAGAGCCGGTTGCTCGGAGAAAACCCGTGCAGCGTGGACAAGATTTTCCGCAAGATCAAGCAATTCGGCGGACCATCGCGGCAGGGAGGCGGGGTCTCCGGCGTCGAGGCCGCATGCTGGGACCTGGCGGGAAAAGCCTATGGCGTGCCCGTCTACCAGATGCTCGGTGGCAAGTTCCGGGACACGATCCGGCTTTACACGGAAGGGGATAATTCGCCGGACCCGAAGATGTACGGGGCCAGCCTCAAGACACGCAAAGAAGCCGGCTTCACCTTTCTCAAAATGGACTTGCCCATGGACTACATCGGCAAACAACCGGGCGCCTACACCGCTCCGGCGGGCGGGCCTTTCGGATCGCGGGATACCGTCGAGCACTTCTTCACCGGACTGGAACTGACCGACAAGGGTGTCGGCCTGATGGCCGATTATCTCGGCCAGGTGCGCGACCTCGTGGGCATGGACATTCCGCTCGCACTCGATCACTTCGGCCACATGGGCGTGAATTCATCCATCAAACTGGGCAAGGCGCTCGAGAAATACAATCCGGCCTGGTTGGAAGACATGGCGCCTTGGAATCGAGTGGATCAGTGGAAGATCATCACCGAGTCGATTGACGTCCCCACAGCAACCGGCGAGGACGTGTACCTGAAGGAAGGCTTCGTTAAGCTGTGTCGGGCTCATGCTGTGGACTTGATTCACCCTGATCCGCAGGTGACCGGCGGCATTCTGGAACTGAAGAAAATGGGAGACATGGCGCAGGAGTATGGGGTGGGAATGGTGGTCCACTGCGCGGCGAGTCCTATCGGGTACATGGCCGGAGTGCACGCCGTGGCAGCCACGGAGAACTTCATCGCGCTGGAGTGGCACACGCCGGAGCCGGAGTTCGCGAAAAACCTGATCGAAGGTCGCCTGGTCGTGGAAAAGGGCTTCATCCCCGTGCCGGAGGGTGCGGGACTGGGCATCAAAGTAAACGAAGAGGCGCTCAAACCCTACTGCACCCCCGGCAAGTATTTTACCGATCCCACGACACAATGGGATGCCGAGAGAGCCTGGGATCGGATCTGGAGCTGAGGGCAGGGCCGCCTACGTCTGCGTGCCGGGCCGATAGCGGCCTGGCACCGCTTTACAGCGCCCGAGCCGGCATAGTCAACAGGCCCGTGGGATTTGTTTCAATTGAGGAACCAGAATACCAAACTCGAAATTGCTTGACGAACCCCGATCGCAGTACTAGGTTGGTTTTATTGTTTGCTGCGATTTTCTGGAGTGTCGACCAAACCATTAGTTTCTTGGTGAGGCGCAGGGGTGCAGGACCCAAACCTTGGCGGGGCCCAGCGGGGCACTTACGGCGCGACGCTCGGAGGCGTTCAACATTTTTAACCGCGTGAAGTTTGCCACGGGCAGCACGAATGTGGACGACCCGACCTTCGGACTTGTGAATTCCACCACCAACACCCCGCGCCAAATGCAATTCGCTATGAAGCTCTACTTCTAGGGCGTCACGGCGAACTCGCTCGAAGGGGAACCGGTACGGCCGGTTCCCCTTCATTTGCGGCTTTGGTTGCGCTCGGCGGGAAAAGGGGGAAGGCACGCCGCGCGGAAACAGAGGTCTCAGGCCGTCGGCATTTCTTACGCCGCGATATCTATCTTCCGGGCGGCGAGCCAGCCTCGACACCAAGAATGGAGGGGAACCAGGATGGGTCTCGCATTGCCAACGCTCAAGGAGTCATGCGATGAACATCCAAGATGGCAATCCGCCTCGGCTCGGTGGCAGCCCGTCTGCCGCTAACCAGCGAGCGGTTGGGAGCGAGCCTCGCGTGGGCGAACTCTAGGGACAATTGCCGCCGCCGCACTTCCTTGGGCCGCACCTTTTGGCATTTGACGAGGAGTGGATCATGGACCGACGCGCTTTTCTTTCTTCCCTGCTGGCTGCGCCCTTGGCTGCCTCTCAATTGCGGGCCGCTAAGGCGGCGGCGCCGATGAAGGTCACCTCCATAACCACCACCTATTGGAAGCAGCCGAGCGATGCGCCCTGGGAGCCATTTTGGATGTGGGTGCGGGTGGAAACCAACACCGGGCACGTGGGCATCGGCGAAACATTCCCGAGGGCCGAGGTCGAGGCGGCGATGGTACACAACACCGTCGCGCGCACGCTGCTCGGCGCCGATCCGCGCGATATCGAGCGGCTCTGGGCCGATTTCTTTCGCATCTTCGATCACCAGGTCGGCGGCGGAACCGAAATGCGTGCGCACAGCGCCATTGACCTGGCATTGTGGGACCTGTATGGCAAGGCGCTGGGCCTGCCGGTTTACCGGCTGATCGGCGGGAAGTCCAATCCGCGCGTCCGCGTCTACAACACCTGCTACCCGTTCAAGTACGACTTCCTGAAGGACCCGGAAAAGATCGTCGACGATCTGATGGGACGATGCGGCGTGAAGGCGTTCAAGATTTGGCCGTTCGATGCCGCCGCGCGCCGCAATAAGAATCAATACGTCACCCAAGCTGATATTGAAGAAGGGCTGGGACCCGTGCGCCGCCTGCGCGACAAATTCGGCATGGGCATCGAAATCCTGATGGAATTTCACGGGCTCTGGGATCTCACCTCGGCCGTCCGCATCGCCAAAGCGCTGGAGCCGTACAAGCCGATGTGGCTGGAAGACATGATCCTGCCGGGCAACTACGAGCAGTACCGCCGCCTAGCGGATCAGACTTCGCTGCCGCTGACCATCAGCGAGCGCACCGGGAACCACCTGCAATATCTGCGGCTGCTGGAATCGCGGGCCGCCAGCTACGTAATGTTCGATTTGTGCTGGTGCGGTGGTTTGAGTGAAGGGAGAAGAATCGCGGCGCTAGCCGATGCCTATTTATTGCCGGTGGCGCCGCACACCGCCGGCGGGCCGTTGCTCTTCTATGCCTCGACTCACTTCTCTACTGCTGCGACGAATCTTGCTATTCAGGAAAGCTTGCAGCGGTACTGGGAGGGCATCTATCCGAAAGTGCTTGTGGATTGCATCCAGCCCAAAGACGGATACGTAGAGGCGCCCGAGGCCCCCGGCTTCGGCATGGAGGTGAAGCCGGAAGTCTGGAAGCACCCCGCGGCGGTAACGCGCACTTCAAAACTCTAATGAGGATTTGGGCGGAGAGGGTCCCGCGAAAATCAAGAATCCTCCGCGCCCCCAGGAACACAGCCCATCACGCCTGTTGTTTGCCGGGCCGGACAAGCCAGGACCGGACTTTGTCGCCTGCCTGTGGGTTTCAGGCTCGACCTGTCGATGGGGTGGTCCGCCGGGGGTGGTGCACCTCTCTGCGTCGCCCTGGCTCGCCCCAGCTGCGGCTTCCATGCCACAGAGCGGGACCCAAACCTTGGCGGGGTCAACGCAACACCAATTCACTCGTGAAAGACCCAGCCGACGGACCGTCTCGACAACTCGCCGCGTTACAACGGAAAGGCGCGGTTGGCTTGGGACCTCAACGAGAACCTGTCGCTCGGCAAGAGCATCAACCTCAAGGAGCAAGTTCGCCTCGATAGCCGGGCCGAGGGGTTCACTTTAACCTCGTAAAGTTTGCCACCGGCGTCACGAATGTGGACGACCCGAATTTCGGACTCGTGCGGGCGACCACCAACGAGCCACGCCGGTTGCAATTCGCTGTGAAGCTCTACTTCTAGGGCCTCGGGGCGAATCCGCCCGAAGGGGAACCGGTTCGGCCGGTTCCCCCAACCACGGCAACCGCAGCCAAAAATACCGTGAGACTCCAGGCTCAGGGGAATACGCCTGACGAGAGGTCCAGAGCTGTTCGGCTCTCGAACAGCTCCGTGGGATCTTTGTCAAAGGAGGAATCACGATACCAAAGAAGAAATTGTGCTTGACAGATTCATGATTGCGGTATTAGGGTGGTGTCACGATTTCCTGCGTTTTGTGCTGCGGTGTCGATCAGACCTTGGGCCTCATGGTGAGGCGCAGCAGCGAGACCCCAAGACCCTGGGGGGGTCAATGAAAAGCTAATTGACTCGTGAAAGGAGTTGCAAACGATGACCAGAAAAATCCTCTTGATAGTATCTGCTATTGTTTTGGTTTGCTCACCGCTCTATCCCCAAGCGACTCGCGGAGTGATCACCGGGCGGGTGATGGATACCAGCGGCGCGGTGGTGCCGGGGGCGAACATCACAGCGACGGAAACCCGCACCAACGTGATCAGCCGTACGACCTCCACGGTAACCGGGAACTACACGCTTCCTTCCCTGCCCATCGGCACCTACGACTTGCGGGTGGAGGTCCCGGGGTTCCGGCCATTCGTGCTGCAAAACATCGCCCTTGCGGCCGGCGCCACCATCCGCGCGGACGCCACCCTGGTGGTCGGCGCAAGAACTGACCAGGTCACCGTTACCGCCCAGGCGGTCCAGTTGCAAACGGAGAGTTCGGCCGTGGTTGCCTCTGTCAGCTCCAAGATGGTGGACGAGTTGCCGCTGCTGGTGGGGGGCGCCCCGCGCAGCATTTTCGACCTGGCCTCCGTCACTCCCGAAGTGGCCGTGAACCCGGCCAACCGCGAGTCTGGTATGGTCGTCGGCGGCGGACAGCGCGGCACCGTGGGCGCGACGCTGGATGGCATCAGCGTGATCGGAACCGGCGAGACCCACGTCACCTGGGCCGACATGAACGTTCCTTCGGTGGAGGGCATCGCCGAGTTCAACGTCGAAACGCACGGCTTCAAAGCCGAGTATGGACGCGCCAGCGGCGGCAAGATGACCTTCGTTTCCAAGTCGGGCACGAACGAGTTGCACTTCACCGCGTACGAGTTCCTGCGCAACAACGCCACCGATGCCCGCCGGTTCTTCGACCCGGTGCGCGCCATTTACAAGCAGAACAGTTTTGGGTTCGCCGGGGGAGGCCCGGTCTACATCCCGAAGCTCTACGACGGCCGCAATCGCACCTTCTTCTTCGGCACCATGGAGTGGTTCCGAAACCGCGTCGGCCCACCGACCACCTACTACAGCGTGCCGACGCCGGAGATGTACCAGGGCGACTTCAGCAACTGGGTAGACGCGAGCGGCAAGAAGGCGATCATCTATGACCCGGCGACGACGCGGTTGACCGCCGACGGCAAGACTTACACCCGGGATCCATTCCTGAATAACACGATCCCGCTGAACCGGTTCTCCAATTATGCAAAATCGGTGCTGAAATATGTAGGCACCACGGCGTATCCGACCCTCGCGGGGACTCCGGGCACCAGCGCCTACGTCCGCAACAATTTCATCAACCCCACGGGCACGCAGCAGGATCCCTACGATAAGTGGAGCATCAAGGGTGACCACAACTTCAATTCCAGCAACAGGGTCAGCTTCCTGTTTAACAAGAGCGTCCACAACGGCCCCGATGCCGGTCCATCAGGCATGCCGGGGTTGCCCGGGGTGCTGACCAACTACCGGCACCAGTGGCAGTGGTCGAAGACCTACCGGGGCACTTATACCAAGGTCTTCGCGCCCACCATCGTACTTTCCACCTATGCCGGGGGGCAGAACTTCAAGGACTTCAAGCGGGCTGTCGGCGCCGACGAGTCGGACTGGTGTAGGGGGAAGGGGATCTGCATGAAGAACGCGTGGGATAGCAATGTGGCCTTCCCCTATCTCCAATTCGCCGACTACCAACAATGGGGCATGCAGTCGCAGGACGGCGCGGAGAACACCACCTATTCCGGCGGCGGCGACCTAAGCTGGGTGAAGGGTAACCACTCGTTCAAAACGGGCTACCAGTATGAACGGCTACACTACAACGGCTGGGGCCGCCAGGGGATGTCGGGGTGGACAAATTATCAGCGGCTCAGCACCAGCATTCCCTTGAACAACAATCTGAGCACCGGCGGCGGCAACTCCTTCGCCTCCTTCCTGCTCGGGGAGGTCAACAATGGGCGAACCGAGAGTGACCGCTTCATTTCACAGCAATGGATCAGCCATTCCATGTACGTCCAGGATGACTGGAAGATCGGGCGGAAGCTGACACTGAACCTGGGGATGCGCTATGAGTTCACCCTGCCCCCGGTCCATCAGCTCGACCAGCAGACCGACTTCCGTCCGGACAAGGCGAATCCCAGCGCCGGCGGTCTACTGGGCGCGCTGGCGTTCGCGGGCTCCGGTGAGGGCCGGGAGAACACCAGCAGGCTTTCCGACGGCTGGTACGGCGGGATCGGGCCGCGCTTTGGCTTCGCCTACTCGCCCAATTCCAAGACCGTCATCCGCGGCGGCGCCGCCAGGAGCTTCGGCATTGTCCGCACCTTCGGCGGCACCAACCACTTCGACGGCCATATCATCATCTTCACGCCCGCCACCTTGGATCAGGACATCACGCCGGCCTTTAAGGCGGACGAGGGATTTCCGTACTATCCGAAGCCTCCCATCATCGATCCTTCGTTCTCGAACGGCAACTATACGTCGTGGTTCATGAACAATGTCACGCGGCTGCCGGAAAATTACGATTTCAGCCTTTCCATCCAGCGGCAGCTCACTTCCACCCTGGCCCTGGAAACCGCGTACAACGCCACCATGGGGGTTCATTTGGCCGGCGGCCAGATGAACATAGGTCAGCTCCCCTTCAGCTACATCCAGAAATACGGGGCGACCCTGCTCAACAGCTCCTGCACCTCCGCGGCCGCCGTGGCGGCAGGGATCAAGATGCCCTACGCCTACGCCGACATGGTGAAGCAGTTTGGCGGCGTTCCCAGCGTGGCTCAGTGCCTGCGTCCCTTCCCGCAATACCGGGGGATCGAGACCAAGGAGTCCGACCGCACGGGACACTCCACGTATCATTCCTTCCTGCTCAGCGTGAATCAGCGGTTAAGCAGTGGCCTGACGCTGACGGGCTCCTATGTGTTGGCGAAGAGTATTACCAACACCGACTTCGTCACCTACCAGCAGCAGGGTCTGGACCAAGACAACCCAGGGCTGGAAAAGTCGCTCAGCGGCAACGACCGCACCCACTTGATCAAGCTCAACTACGTGTGGGACCTGCCGTTCGGGAAGGGCCAGAAGTTCCTTAAGTCCGGCCCGCTGGCGGTGATCCTGGGCGGCTGGCGGCTGGCCGGCATCCACAATTACCAGAGCGGGCTGCCCATCCAGTTGTGCAACAGCGTCACTTACCCGATCTTTAACACCTCGCCCGATACGCGCAACGGCAGCCGTTGCTCGCCGGCACAGGTGCCAGGTTACGAGGGCTGGCTCACCTCTTTCGACCACAGCCCGGACTGGATGGGCGCCGACCGCTACTTCCAGCCGAAGAGCTTCTTTGGCACCCAGCCGACGACAGCCTTCGGGAATGCGCCGCGTTTCAACGGCAAGGCCCGCATGGCCTGGGACCTGAACGAGAACTTTTCGCTGGGTAAGAGCTTCTATATGACCGAGTCCTTGCGGCTGGACTTCCGGGCCGAGGCGTTCAACATCTTTAACCGCGTGAAGTTTTCCAGCGGGAGCACGAATGTGGACAGCGCGACCTTTGGACAGGTGCGGTCCACCGAAAACGAACCCCGCCGCATGCAATTCGCTTTGAAGCTCATCTTCTAGGGCTTCACGTCAAACTCGCTTGGAGGGGGACCGGTCCGGCCGGTCCCCCTTCTCTTGTGGCTTTGCCTGTGCGCGGCCGGATAGGAGGGGCACGCCGCGCGCAAACTGAGGCGTCAGGCCGCCCTTATTTCACGCACCGCAAACCTCTACCTACAGACAGGCAAGCCGGGTTCAACACCAGCACTGGATCGGCGGCAGTGTCAGTCTCACGTCGCCGGCGCTGATTTTGCCTCGTGTGCATCCGTTATGGATGCACCGGTTGACCTCACGCTCTGCTCACAAAGTCTCAAACAAGGAGAGACATCAATGATAGCGACGTTTCAGAATCCACTCGGTCGGCGCTCCTTTTTGGCAAACGGAGCGGCCGCTCTCGGAGCAGGCGTCTTTGCTCATGAAAGTCCTTTAGCCGCTTTTCAGGCGCGCGCGGCTGAAGCTGCCCCGCCGATGAAGGTCACGTCCGTCGGCACCACCCACTGGAAAAGCCGCAATGACGCGCCCTTCGAACCGCAGTGGATGTGGGTGCGGATCGAAACCGATACCGGCCTGGTGGGCATCGGCGAGACTTTTCCGCGCAGCGAGGTCGAGGCGGCCATGGTGCATAACACCGCCGCCGGGGCACTGCTCGGCCGGGACCCGCGCGATATCGAACGCATCTGGGCCGACCTGTACCGGATTTTCGACCACCAGGTGGGGGGCGGCACCGAGATGCGTGCGCACAGCGCCATCGACCTGGCGCTCTGGGACCTTTACGGGAAAGCGCTCCGGGTGCCCGTCTATCGCCTGATCGGCGGCAAGTCGAACCCGCGCGTGCGCCTCTATAACACTTGTTACTCCAGCAAATACGACTTCCTGAAGGAGCCGGAAAAGCTTGTGGACGACCTGATGAGCCGGTGCGGCATCCGGGCCTTCAAAATCTGGCCGTTCGACGCCGCCCGGCGGCGCAACAAGAGTCAGTACGTTACCGGGGCTGACATCGAAGAGGGTCTGGGGCCGGTGCGCAAGCTGCGCGAGAAGTTCGGCATGGATATCGAAATCCTGATGGAATTTCACGGCCTCTGGGATCTCACCTCAGCCGTGCGCATCGCCAAAGCGCTGGAGCCGTACAAGCCGATGTGGCTGGAAGACATGATCCTGCCGGGCAACTACGAGCAGTACCGCCGCCTGGCGGACCAGACTTCGCTGCCGCTGACCATCAGCGAGCGCACCGGGAACCACCTGCAATATCTGCGGCTGCTGGAATCACGGGCCGCCAGCTATGTGATGTTCGACTTGTGCTGGTGCGGCGGGCTCACGTCGGCGCGAAGGATCGCGACACTGGCCGATGCCTATCTGTTGCCAGTGACGCCCCACACCGCGGGTGGACCTCTGCTGTTCTACGCCTCGACGCATTTCTCCACCGCGGCAACCAACGTGGCCATCCAGGAAAGCGTGGAACGCTACTGGGCGGGCGTGTTCCCCAAAGTCCTGGCAAACCCTATCCAGCCGAAAGACGGCGCTGTGGAGGCACCCGAGTTGCCGGGTTTTGGGATGGAGGTGAAGCCCGAAATCTGGAAACACCCGGCGGCGATAACGCAAACCTCAAAGCTGTGATGACTATTCCACGACATGCCCCGGGGGGAAGGAGCAGCTCGGCTGGAACGAGAGGACCGCGGCGCCGACACGCGCAACCGTTGAGAAGCCCGGATTGAAGGATGTATGGCCCAAATTGTCTCACTTCCGTCGCGATTTTTCGTGAACCACCCTTTCTGCTCTCGCCGGAGGCTCTGGCCGCGGCCGTTGACGGGATTTCGGAAGATCCTAGATATGCCGATATTCGGTTAGTGCGCATCCGACGATCTACCCCGGGGCAGCCTTCTGGGCCGTCCTAGCTTCTACCGGGGCCCACCCCTAAGAGTGGCCTTTGTGGAAGTCATGCAACGGAAGTTACTTTGTGCCGGATACCTCTAGGACGTCTACGATAGTTCCCATTAGTGGTGGAGAATTTGTGTCGTATGCGATAGTGGTCTCAAATCGCATTCACTCGTTTGTTCCTGTGCCATGGCCTACAACATTAGTTATCCACATTTAATTGACAGGCAGTGGAACAACACATCTGCGCATACATCTGCACATTCCAAGTCCCTTCCCATCCATCAGGGATTGGGTTTCCATTCTGATCAGTGCATGCGAAAGTATCG